>Ga0233437_1003389_pt1 | contig 21070 bp, 18 predicted proteins | sample SI_122_August201_FD_182714 | JGI IMG/M metagenome (GOLD analysis project Ga0233437, IMG submission 182714) | Seawater microbial communities from Saanich Inlet, British Columbia, Canada - SI_122_August2016_200_MG | ecosystem: Environmental > Aquatic > Marine > Inlet | place: Canada: British...
TCCCGATTGATGGCCAAAACTTTAAATAAAAAATCGAATCCATGAAAAAAAACAAACCCTTTGCCAGAAAAAGGTTTGGTCAGAATTTTCTCATCTGTGACTATGTTATTGATGAGATATTACATGCTGCTCATTTGAAACCTGCAGATCATATCATTGAAATTGGACCCGGTCGGGGAGCCTTGACGCAAGCCATCTTAAAATCAGATATTTCATTAACTGCCATAGAGATAGACAGGGACTTAACTTCGGATTTAAAAATACGGTTTTTAGGTTTAGTTCATTTCAATTTAGTAGAGGGGGATATTTTAAAAATGGATTGGTCAGAAATCATGGAAGTACACCGGTCTTATAAATTAATTGCTAACTTACCCTATAATATATCTACCCCCCTGTTTTTTAAAATTATTTCCAGTCGGCAACAATTTTCATCCATTACGATCATGGTTCAAAAAGAGGTAGCAATCAGACTAATGCATAATGGAAGTGGAAAAAATCTAAAAAATTATGGAATTTTATCAGTGATTGCAGATACCTTATTTGAAATTAATCTAATTTGTGATGTTCCAGCTACCTGTTTTAATCCGGCACCAAAAGTGGCTTCAGCGGTTATTCAATTAATACCTAAGAAGATCACTATTCCAGAAGAAACCGCCTTTTTTACACTGGTTAAGAAAATGTTTAACCATCGTAGAAAACTATTATTATCATCCTTGAGAAAAAACCAACCTGAAATATTGAAAAAACTTTCACTGTCAACTATGAAAAAATTGGAAAATATTCGGCCTGAAAACCTCTCTCCAACCGATTTATTGGAAATTCATCTGGAGAGTTTAAATATTCAATCTTAAAACCGAAAAAATGAAAACTGGAAAAGAGACCAGGCTGGAACGTATCAACTCTCATTAAAATAACCTTCCACTGATTCAGCAATTGATTTTGCGACCTGCTGGCGAAATGAATCTTTTAACAATTTATTTCTGTCATTTTTATTATTTAAATTACCAACCTCTACCAAAACTGAGACTGGCACTTTGCTATAGCGCAAAACTGCCGGTAGTGTTCGTATCCCTTTACGGTAATAATAACCCCTGACAGCAAAGGATTTATGAACATTCAATTTGTTTTTCCTGAATGACTGTATCACTTTTTCCCCGAACTTTTTGCTGGATTTTGCGTTATTGATACCTTCTTTGAAATAATAACGAATACTTTTTTGATATTCCTTCCTTATACGATAAACACGATTGCTTTTTTTAAATTCAGGAACCCGCAGGCGGTAATCCGGATAATATACCGTGGCGCCACTTAAAGCACTGTGCAAAGCATCTCCATGGATACTAATCAAAATTATATTTGATTTGGGAATTTTTTTTTGATTGATCAACTGCTGATACAAATGATTAATCAGATAAACGCGCATATTAATACCGGCCTTCGCACTTCTAATATTGTAACGGGGGTGAACCAAAATCAATTCATCTTCATCTTTTTTTACAGCGAGTCTGGCAATGGGTTTTTCCTGGTTGGGATCTAATAATATGGGATAAGTATTGATACGCTTTTGCTTTAACAGATCTTTTACTCTTAAACTGATATCATAAACCGTTTCATCCTCAAATATATATTTCTTTTTACCGATTTTTTTGGTGGCACCAGGGTCCAGTCCACCATGTCCGGCATCTAAAATGACATATAAAGGTTGTTCTTTTTGTGGTTGAACGGTTTCGATGACTTCATCTGGTTGCGTTTCTTCCGGTACATCCTTTTTTCCAGGAGCTGGTTCTGTTTCCAATACGTCCTGTATCAAAAAAGATTCGCTAATCCACTCAATAGGAATTTTCAATTCCATGTTCACCTGGATGATATGTGCATTTTTTATCCGATTAATATCTAATATTTTTTTGGCCAGGGCATTCACATCGTCAGCCAGAGTCCTTCCTGTAAATCTCACAATCACTGAGGAATAAAGACTTTCCCCTTTTCTAAGCCGATAATAAGCAAAGGCTTTATCCAAAGGACCTTTATTATATAAAGGGGATTTAACCTGATAAGGTTGTAAATTTAATTCCGAATTAATCCAATTCCAGGGAATCAGGACAGTGTCTCCAATACTTAAAGATCTTCCCTGATTAGAAAGTTTATTGTAGTTGATCAGTTGATTCGGTGTAATTTTTGATTGAGCAAACACCCCGGATATCAAACTGATGGTTTCTCCGGGATATTTTACCCGATGCGCCCAACCATTTGCTTCACTGCTATCATTTGAAAACAGTGCTCTCAGCGCAATCCCCTGAATTCTAGAGTTTAAGGCTCTGTAAGGAAATTCAACAAATCGACCAATTCTCAGTGGTTTGTTTTTATTATATTTTTCTATTTTTCTAAAGTTTTGTTTCCAGTTTCTTAAGGTCCAACTCGCAAAACGATAAACACCATCACCTTTACGCGGTTGTAATTGAATTCGAATTTTTTGTTCAGAAAATGCAACCTGAATTTTCTGACGATCGCCAAAAGTGTATGTTTTAAATGGATTACCAATGCAAACTAGCGGGACAAGATAAGTTATCGCTACTAAAATGCTAATTTTATATTTCAATCCAGAAAACTCAAATCTATTCATAATATTTTTTTTAATCATTCGCTTTTTAAACCAGTGTCCAGTCATAAAGCATTTTAACCTTCCTGACAACTCACTGTCACATTTATGTTAATCAGAATAGATAAATCAGGCATTTATAAAACCGTATATCATTCTTTCAAAATTGCAACCCAAACAATCCATACTATTTAATAGAGCGAATATATATTTTTGACTTTTTCTTTTATTCATTTATATTGACTAAAGTTTATTTATTAAAAAGCTTTGGAATATTTGTAATAAACTCCTACCGATTAAAGATATTATGACAAAAAAATTGTACGTACTGGACAGTTACCTGAAGGAATTTCAAGGAGAAGTTAGCACTATTGAACCAGCTGAAAAGGCAATTATACTAGATCAATCTGCTTTTTTCCCGGGAGGTGGTGGGCAACCTTTTGATACAGGTAGTATAGCAACAGAAGCTAGTGTATTCCCAATCCATAAAGTTAAAATCAGGGGAAATCAAATTTTACACTATACACATAAGAATCTACCGAACATCGGTGAAAAAATAACCGGGAAAATCGATTGGATCAGACGATATCAACTGATGCGAACCCATTCAGCCATGCATATTTTATGTGGTGTGGTCTGGAGAGATTACCAGGCCAAAGTTACCGGTGGAAATATGGAACCTTTAAAAGCAAGAATGGATTTTGAATTTGAATCGTTTAGCGCCGATCTGGTTAAAGAAATCGAAATAAAGATAAATGCTGAAGTCAAAAAAAACCTGGTGGTAAATATACAGATACTTCCCCGAACAGAAGCATTTAAGATTCCTGATCTTATTCGAACCAAGATAAATTTACTCCCGGAAAGCCTAAAAGAAATTCGGACAATTGAAATTGAAGGTTTAGATCTTCAGGCTGATGGTGGCACCCATGTAAAACATTTGAGCGAAGTGGGCGCCATTCGTATCACTAAACATAAAAGCAAAGGAAAAATTAATAAAAGAATGGAAGTGGAACTTGATCCACAATCAACAATTTGAAAATATCTTATTTTGAAGATATTTATCAATTTTATAATCATTACTAACAAGTGTTCGAACGAAAATGCCATTATTGTATATCTAACCGGTAATTGGGGGACACGTAACTGTCGGGTATTTAACTGTTTAAGCCTTTGCTAAAAATTGTACATGTCCCCAAATTACCTACTTTTCGTTCAGACATTAATTAGTGTCTGGCCGAGAATAACTTTGTTTGCTAATGATCCGGTAATCTGGGTACACGTAACAATCTGATATCTAAAAGATTAAACCTTTACTAAAAAGTGTACATGTCCCCAAATTACCTACTTTTCGTTCAGACACTAACTAAATTATATTTCCTTCCAGATTTATTGAATCATCAACCAACTGGATTTTTTTCAAAAACTTTAAAATTATTACAATGCTAGGTACAATTGTTAATGTGATCGCAATTTTAGTTGGATCACTGTCAGGAAACTTCCTTGGCAATAAAATGCCTGAAAGATTAAAACAGACCCTATTGAATGCTTTAGGATTATCAACCTTAATTCTGGGAATTCACATGGGAATTAAAAGTGATAACCTGTTAATAGTTATGGGCAGTTTATTGCTGGGTGGTATCATCGGAGAAGGTTTAAAACTGGATGATAAGTTAAATTGGTTAGGCCAAAAATTAGAACAACGTTTATCGAATGGTGATCAAACAGAGAATAAGATCAGTAAAGCCTTTGTAACTGCAACCCTGGTATTTTGTATAGGCCCCTTGGCTATTATCGGTGCTATTTTAGATGGACTAACCGGTAATTCCATGCCTTTGTTTATAAAAAGCATCCTGGATGGATTTGCGGCTTTTGCTTTTAGTGCCAGTTTAGGAATCGGTGTGATTTTATCAGCAATTCCCGTGTTTTTATATCAGGGGAGCATCAGCCTATCATCCATATATTTTCAAAACTATATGAGTACCATTACTGAACAATCGCAGGGCATTATTGAACTATCTGCGACTGGTGGTGTAATGATTATAGGTTTAGGGATTACATTATTGGGCCTTAAAGAGATCCGAATCGCCGTTTTCTTACCGGCGATTGGTCTAGCACCATTAATAGTTAAAATATTGGAATTAATTAATTAGCGTCTGGCCGAGAATAACTTTGTTTGCTAATAATCCGGTAATTTGGGTACACGTAACAATCTGGTATCTAAAAGATTGAACCTTTATTAAAAATGTACATGTCCCCAAATTACCTACTTTTCGTTCAGACACTAAATAGACCGTATCAACTGGTGGCTTAGCCGCAGCATACAAATCCCGAAAATAATATTTATTGGTTCTAATACCATGTTTGAGATATCGCATTATTAGGGAACTTGCCCCAATTGCCACCATATTATGCTATAGGATATGTACCCAATGTTTGGAAACCGTTGGAAAACGCATCATTCCTGCTATTAAACATAAAAGTGGCATGGGGTTTTTATTTGCCTTTTCGGATGTTGCACTCTTAATCGCCCGATTTTAAAATACTCAATACGCATTGAAGGCACATATCCATCATCAAAATCGGTAGTTTTAAAATCTATATCAAGGGAATATTTATTTTTTCACTGTGAAGTATCTATGGATATTTTTTTTTTTAAGCTAAAAGAATAAAAACAAAGGTTAATAGAAGGATTAACATTGAAATAAGGCAACCGGATGAATTCAATTAAGTGCACTATTTTATTTTTTGTTGTTTTTATTCTAAGTACGACGGCAATATTTGCTGCAGGGATAGATGATTTTTATTCAGGATTAAAACAAACCTTCAGTTTTAATACAGTTTATCATCTTTTTGGCATCATCGGAGTGGGCATTTGGGGAAATCAAGCCAGAAAGACCAGAATAGGGAATTTGTCATTATTGTTTTTGCTATCCCTGGGAGTCAGTTGCTTAATGGGTATGTCTATCACTTTTAACTTTGATATGCGACCGATCATTGCCGGTGAAATTATTTTGTTGGGAATATTAATCGGACGTTGTATCGGATTAACCAGTGCCTGGGATGTTGGCGCTATCATGGTTTTTGGATTACTGCACGGTGTCGTATTAGGTGCTTTAGCAAAAGGAAAAGCACCTATATTTTTCCCTTTGGGAGTGGTCCTTTCAGGGGTTATTTTGTTAACAATAGGAACGCTGATTACCTGGCTATTTGGTATTCAAAAATTAAATAGCACCGCTTCCAGATACAATAACGCACCATTTGTTGGTGGCATTTTAACTGGGGCTGGCGTTACTATTATGATATGGGCACTTCGTTAGCTTTTTATTACACCGGTATATATTCAGCCTTTCTATTTTTAACTGTTAGAACTGGAATAGGTGAATATCGTACAATTTTCTCCGCAACGCTTCCCATCATTAATTGTTGAATACCTGTGCGCCCATGTGTCCCCATAACAATAATATCCATTTTATTTTCCTGGGAAAAACGAACAATTTCTTTAAAAGGATCACCTTTAACTTGTATTAATTTCGCTTCAAGATCTGAATCGTTTAATCCTTCCCAGTATTCCATTAATTGACTTTTAAATTTATCATCTGCTGCTTCAACCATTTTTTTATAGTTGGATGGTGATAAGAAATCACTGTCTCCCCCATATATTTCAAGTTCGCGGGTTACATTTAGTATCGTAAGTTTGGCTTTAAATTTTTTTGTAATTTCAATCGCATATGCCAAGGCATCTTTAGTATTTTCTGAACAATCCGTCGGAAAAAGAACATTTTTAATATTTATCATTTTTTTCCTTACTAAATCCAAGTTTCAAGGTTTTGGGTGAGTTTTTCAGACAATTATAGAATATAATGACAAGGTTATTACAATATTACACTTTATGACAACAATGAAAACTCGTTTTTGTTAACAACATGTTTTGATAAAAGAGATAAAGCCTGCAGTAACCCTTATTAATTTAATGAAATATTCGCATCATTATATAGCCAATTGATTTCACTAAAAATTAAGTCCTTTCAATATATTATAAAGGTTACTCCTTGTTAGATCCAGTTTAGAAGTTCTTTTTAAATTCTCTTTTTAATTTTTAAGAAATATAGGGTTTTTTATCTTTATATTTCAGAATATTAATATTAAACAGAAAAACTAACAAAATAAACTTCACTAATAGTAAACAGAATATCAACAATTTCAGCCTCCACTATCCACAAATGAACAATAAATCATGCTTAAGGTTTATATAGCTGTTTTTATGTTCTTTTTTATTTTTTTTACAACTGTTAGCATGGTTTATTTTTCCATTAGCAACTGTCCCAAAATGTATTTGTAAATATTTCTGGATATTTTGTTCTAAATTGATTATAATTTTTGTGATTTCAAGTAGTGAATAAAATCAATCATTGAGAACAGAAAGTATTAAACAGAAAAAACGTTAGTTTTCTGTTATATTAAACTAGTTTAATCATATTTTATTGATTAATTCTGTTTTTTAAGGTAAAAAATCACGTTTTATGGTTTTAAACTTTTTTTTATGAATTCCGATTAAAAAAAAATTTAAGCGATTTAATTCATTTAAATTAACAGATCATTCTCAATAGATGGTTAATAACCTTTAAACAAAGATTAACAATGGCAAGAAAAAAAAAGAGTAAAAGTGGTGATCCTCATTATAAAGGAATCAGCCGTATCGATACCAAAGACACACATGGTTGGAATGCTCGTGTGTATTTTAAAGGGAAGTCTTATTCCAAATTATTTAGTGATAATTTATGGGATGGGAAAGAGATTGCTCTGGATGAAGCAATTTACTGGCGCGATCAAAAAGAGAAGGAATTGGGAAAACCAAGAACAGACCGTGTTGTTGGTTTTCCCAATTCCTTCTCTTTTTGATCGCGCCAGTAAAAAGAGAAGGAATTGGGAAAACCAAGAACAGACCGTGTTGTTGTGATGCGAAACCCCAGAAACAAGACAGGGACTATTGGTGTTTGTCGAAAGCTGAAAAAATATTACAAGCGTGGTAAATGCTATACTGAAGATGTGTATGAAGTAACCTGTACACCTGTTGTTGGTGAAGGCTCTAAAAAGACTTCTGTTTCTGTTAGAAAATGGGGTGAAAAAGAGGCTTTAAAGCGAGCAATTACTATCAGAAAGCAAATGGAACAGAACATTTACACTTAACGGTAAATGGATTCCTTGATTCAATGGCCATGCTAAAGGTCATTGAATTCCTAACCATTCAAAATTCTCCAGTCTATCTGTCAATACTACAATATTTTTGCACTTTTTTTTTCGTCTTCTTTTTCAGTTTTTTCTTTAATTGATTAAACCACGCTCGATTCTGCTTCAGATACCAAAAGAAAATTTTACGCTGTTGATCTTTATCGTTTTTCATTTTTGCAACGAATACCGTTTTGTGATCATAGGGGTTAATTCCGGTATGATAAATGGTTGTCGCCAGAGTGAGGGGCGTTGGTGTAAAATCTTGAACCTGTTTTAATTGATATCCCAGTTTTTGTGTTTCAATCGATAAATCTACCATATCGATCAATTCGCAACCTGGGTGACTGGAAATGAAATAAGGGATCAATTGTTGTCTGGTCTTCAACTGTTCATTGAATCGATCAAAATCACTTTTAAGTTTTTTGAACAAGTTAAAAGAAGGTTTACGCATCATTTTCAAAACACGATCAGAAGTATGTTCAGGAGCTACTTTCAATCTTCCGGAAACATGATGCTGCATCACTTGAAAAAGATAATCACTATTTTCGGGATACTTTATTAGAGATTCTGGGCCAAACAAATCATATCGGATACCACTGGTAACAAATGCTTTTTTGATAAAAGGTAATGTATTTACTTTACGATATAAGTCTAGCAGTGGTCCATGACTGATATTCAGGTTTTTACAAACTTTTGGAAAAATACACGACGGTTTTGAACATTTATCGCAGGTTTTTTTATCCACACCAGTCATCCGATACATATTGGCAGATGGTCCTCCCAGATCACTTAAATATCCTTTAAAGTCTTTCAATTCAGCGATTTTGTGAATCTCATGCAAAATTGATTTTTTTGATCTACTGATAATATTTTTACCCTGATGGGTAGAGATAGTGCAAAAACTACATCCGCCAAAACAACCGCGATGAACATTAACTGAATGCTTGATCATCTCATAAGCCGGGATTGCATGCCGTTTGTTATATTTAGGATGGGGTAAATAGTTAAAAGGTAGCTCATATATTTTATCCAGCTGTTCGGTTTTCATTTCGCCTTCAGGTGGATTAACAATAAGAACCTTTTGTTCTACTTTTTGAAGCAGGCGAGCGGCATTTTTTTTATTAGATTCACATTCAATCCATTTAAAATTTTCCGCATATTTCAAGTGGGTTTTTCGGCAGGATTCAAAACTGTTGAGTTCAATTGTTTTCCATTTTTTAACCGGTGCTATTTTTTTTTGATCACTCCATAAAAATGCAGTTTGTGGTACTGTCACCAGTTGTTGAATCGGTATATTTCGGTCTATGAGTTCCAATATTTGCTTAAGGGCTGATTCAGCCATTCCATAAATCAGTAAATCAGCCTGACTGGAAACTAATATTGGTGGCAGGACTGAATCTGCCCAATAATCATAATGGGCAAATCGCCTTAATGAGGCTTCAATACCACCAAGGATAATAAAAGCCTCCGGGTAGATTTTTTTTAGCGTTGAAGTATAAACATTCACCGCGTAATCTGGACGATAACCGTTTTCACCACCCGGAGTATAAGCATCATCGGACCGTAGACGTTTTGCAGCCGTATAGTGATTAACCATTGAATCCATGTTCCCGGCGGAAACACCAAAGAACAGGCGCGGTTTTCCCAGTTTTTTAAAATCTCTGAGATCGTCTCTCCAATTTGGCTGAGCCAAAATTCCCACCCGATAACCATAGTTTTGGATCAATCGGGCTATCACGGCTATTCCAAACGAGGGATGGTCGACATAAGCATCTCCGGTGACTAATATAACGTCTAACTGATCCCAACCTAACCTTTCCATTTCTCTTTTTGAGGTTGGTAACCACTTAACACTTTCAGGTGCTGCTGGAGATGTTATTGGATTAGCTTTATTGAATGACATTTTTAATCATCTTCAAGCATTTTTCTTTCCCGAAGATATCCACAACAGCTCCTAAATCCGGACCATGTTCTACTAAAGTAATTGCAACTCTGATTGATCCCCAAAGGCCTTTACCTTTAACGCCTGTTTCTTTTTGAACAGCTTTCATCAATGATCCAAAATTTTCCGATGACAAATTATCGGTTTGCTCTAGTTGATTTAATAAAGCTTTATATACTTTCTGAGCATCTTCTGTTTGGGAGATAGCGATTAAAGCATCATCGGATAAAGTTGGATTTTCCTTACAAAACAGGTCAAGTTTTTGATCGACATCCGTTAACAATACCATACTGTCTTTTATAATGGTCAATATTCTGGTTAATACTTCCTGATCCAGTTTTTTAGTATATTCCGGTAAAAAAGGTTGAACCAGTTCGTATAACTCTTCAGCGGTTTTCTCTTTAATATATTGTTGATTCATCCATTTCAGTTTGTTAACATCAAAAACGGCACCCGCTTTTCCAACACGCTCCAGAGAAAATTTTTCTTTCAATTCAGATATTGAGAATATTTCCTGATCATCTTGTGTATTCCATCCGAGTAGAGCCACAAAATTAATTAAGGCTTCGGGTAAATATCCTTTTTTTCGATAATCTTCAGTGGCCACATCGCCCTGCCGTTTACTTAATTTGCTTTTGTCCGGATTTAATAACAGGGGTAGATGCGCAAATTGAGGGATTGGCCATCCCAGATATTCATATAATTGAATATGTTTAGGTGTTGAAGGTAGCCATTCTTCCCCCCTGATAACATGGGTGATTTTCATATAATAATCATCGACAACATTAGCTAAATGATAGGTCGGAAAACCATCCGATTTAATTAATATCTGATCATCAATCTGGGATGTTTTGAATTTGACTTCACCACGAATAAGGTCATTAACGTGATATTCTTCAAAATCCTGGGGGATTTTCATTCGGATCACAAAAGGCATATTATCATCTAAACGCTTTTGAATTTCCGTTTGAGACAAATGCTGGCACCGCCCATCATAAGGTCTGGCCAGTTTTTTAGCTAATTGGTTTTCCCTGATTTTAGTTAATTCTTCAGCTGAACAAAAACAAAAATAAGCTTTTCCCTCACGGACCATTTGGTTCGCATATTTTTGATACATGGGCAAACGCTGGGATTGGACATAGGGACCATATTCACCACCGATATTGGCTCCCTCATCGAATTGAAACCCAGACCATTTTAATGATTCCATTAAATTCTCAACAGCCCCTTCAACTTTCCGATTCTGATCAGTATCTTCTATCCTTAAAATGGCTTTTCCGTTCGATTTTGCGGCAAATAGATAATTAAATAAGGCAGTTCTTAATCCACCAACATGCAAGAATCCAGTTGGGCTTGGTGCAAAGCGCATTCGATTTTGAGACATATTACTCCTGATAGTCTTATCAATGATAAATTTGGTTTAAAAATTGTATTACTGATAGAAAAAGAAAAGAAATTTTTTCAATTCTATACTTATTAAACAGTCTGATTTGCAACAAAATAAAGGGGTTATATGCACCAATATCTTGAAAATGTTCGTAATGAAATTGAAAACCAGGCAGGCCAGGAAGCATATTTAGCTAGCGTGTTATTTTTAAAAATGTATAAAAGTTTTCATTACGAAGATGAAGGAGCATTTAAACTTAACGATAAAAAAGGATTCGAAGATATCCAAAATAAAGCAATTAACAGTCTAAATACCAATCAAGAATTTAATCTTAAAGATGAAATCCTAGCTTGGCAAGCAGCTATTCTAAGAGATATTTCCAAAGAATTTTATAGTTGGTGGATCGACTATAAAGATGAGAAATTTAGAGCTCCCGATTGTTTCAGTGATGGTGAATCATGTATGGCTTTAGAAGCCTGTTGTGAAAAAATAGATGAGAACCCTACAGATATTTACACACGGCTCCTAGAAGTTGAATTAATTCTAACAAGGTTGCACACATCCTGTAACAAAACCTTAATCGAAATTGATCGGTTCTGGCAGTTTAAATATAAAAATAAAAAGAAAGACGCGCAAAATATGTTTATTCAAAAACGGATATCGTCAGAATCCAAATCGACGATTATATTTGAAAGCATTGAAAATTTACAGACTTTATCCAATGACTGCTTAAGTTTTGCTAAACAACTCGCCGGAAAAGACTATTTACTTTGGATCAATCCCCATGTGATGCTGGAATCATTGATTAAAAGTCTCTATGGTTTTTTGAACTTTGAATATATCGAAGATGCAGACCTTTCATTAACAAATTGGCTGGACACACTGTTTCCACCTAAATTAGGGGATGAACAGCCGAATCCAATGTTTGAAAGTGGTTTACATCATCAGATTGTTGCTAACTTAAGTCAGGCTACTCAATGTTTGGTTCAACACACTGTGAAACGGACGGACGCTTTCGCTAAAAGAGATATCATTCTCAAAGGATATTTAGTCGAGCACCTCGAAAAAATCAAAACCCTGAGTCTAAAAAATATCAATGAAAATCTGGAAACAGATTTTAAAAAACATATAACTCAACAATAAAATGTTGAAATAGAGAAAACTTAAAAAAAACCGCAGCATACATACTTTTATTTTATTTGTTTTGACACTTCTATTTATTTTCCTTTAGAATTTCATCGGTAGCGTCTGTTTCAACCCTGACAGACACTACTCAGATTTTCTCCCATGAAAATCCAGCAGTATCCAAACCTCTTTAATTTATTAAAATCTATTATTATTTTCAGAAATGTTAAAGTTCTATGGTATTCGATTTAATGTACAGGGATTACCTGAGCGGTACAATATTTCAATTGCATTGCGGGAATCTTTGAATGCCAGTTTATATATCTATGAACACTTTGAAAATGATTTGCAAAAAACGCTTGATGCGATTGATCGGGAAATTAATCAGTTATTTCAATCAAATAATGCAACAAAATGTAAAAGCAGCCAATTTCGCTTTTTACTCGCTAAATGGTTTCGAACCAAAGATATATCCAACTACCTTTTTCAGGATACGTACTTCTCAGGTTTTAAGGGTAAAATTGCAAAAATTATCAACACGCCAAAACCCATCAAAGCAAAGTGGACCTTAATTGAATCTGAAATAGTCAACTTTCTGGCGGAGTATGACCAAAAAACACAAGATGAGTTAATTCATGATTCAGATTCTGCAATTGGTACACTGCTGCAAATGATTACTATATTTTTCATGGAACAGGATGACGAACGTCCTCCTGCTAATTTGGAACTACAATTTATCAGAGGTCAGTTTCCAAAAGTGATTTGGAAGAAAAAGGACGGTGTAAATGCTTCCAGCAATCCTTTTTGGACGCCAAAAAATCAATATTGCAAAACCTCTTTTTTAACTTCCAAGTTAATTTCAGCATTGCATGGAAAATATGCAAAGGTTTTGACACCTTCTGTTACTGTACCTGCTACGTTACCACTAAAAGACGATTCAAGGGAAATTTCATATTCAAAACCCCAATCATTATCATTTGGTAATTTTATGCCAAATGAGATTCCAGATGAAATTACAATCTCATATAGCGCGGAGCAAAAAGCCTGTCAGCAATTTGAGTTGATACCGGAATCTATCGGTGAAACATTATTGAGTTTGCAAAAAAATATCCAAAAGCAGCTTTCACATGAGGGGGTAAAACACTTTCTGGGAATTTTTAGGCAGCTATCCTTAAGCAAATCCAAAAATATTTGTAGTTTTGATACAAAAAAACATTTTCAACTGGTTTCAAAAGTATCAAAGAAAGGGACCTGTTCTAAAAAACAGCACACCATATTCGATCAGGTTTTCAATATTCTCAACAGTCTTCAGGTTAAAAGGCATTGGCATAAAACTCAACAAATTATCACTAACCCTTTTTTATTACAAATCGGTGAGGAACAACAGCATCCACAATCAATATTTACAATAAAAAAACTTTTACTGGATCCACTGTTTTTACCTTGCCCCAATAATGCTTACTGGTTGGGTAGTCATTTGCAATTGATCCCTCAATATCTGTTTCAGGAAAGTATTCACAAACATGCCTTATTACCGGGAATTTCGTCTTTTTTAAGTGGTTGTTGGTTAAATGAATTCCGGGGGAAAAAAGGTACTACTGAGAAAACTGCCAGGGAAATCATTGAAGGTTGTGCCTTTAATGTCGTATCATCGAATCGTTACAGGATTTTGGATAAGTTAATGGGGGAACTTGAATATATGAAAGATAGAAAATACATTGATCAATGTCAGCACGTTAAAAGCAGTGTCGGTAACCCCTGGGAAGATGTATATCAAATACAAGCTAATGGTGATACTTTTCAATTAATCCAAAATTTGACCCATCTCTCTAACCAGCAATATCAAGAAATCGGCGCGCATGTCTAAAATTGTATATATGGGTACACCCTACTATGCTGTACCTGCAATGCAAAAACTTCTGACAGCCGGGCATAATATTTCATTGCTGATCTGCCAACCAGATAAAAAACAGGGACGTGGCCACCGTTTACTACCACCGGCAACCAAAAAGTTTGCACTCGAACATAATATTGAGGTTTTTCAACCCAACAGTTTGCGAACAGATGAATCCCAACAAAAACTAAAACATCAAAATGCAGATTTTTTCGTTGTCATTGCCTTTGGAAAGATTTTACCAAAAGCAATTTTAGACATACCACTTCGCGGATGCATTAATGTTCATGGCTCACTTTTACCTAAATGGCGTGGTGCGGCTCCCATTCAGTTTTCTTTGTTAAATGGTGAGGCTGAAACGGGTGTATGTTCTATGTTAATGGATGAAGGCATGGATACCGGTGATCTTTTACTTGTCAATAAAACGAATATTTTACCCGAGGACAATCTTGATCAATTAGGTCAGCGTTTATCGGAAATGAGTGCGGATACAATTCTCAAAACAATTACAGAATTTGATCAAATTGTGCCGAAACCTCAAAACAATGATCTGGCAAGTTACACCCGTTTAATCACTAAGCAGGACCGAATAGTCAATTGGCATCTGGCAGCCGGTAAAATCTATAATCAATTTCGGGGGCTTTCTCCTAAACCTGGAATTTTTACCTATTTCAGAAAAAAAAGAATGATGTTGAAATCAATTTCTTTTTTACCTGACTTTCCTTCAAATACTCCTCCAGGTACTCTCTTAAAACATAATAAGAATGATTTACTCGTATCCTGTGATACAGGTGCTATTCAGATAAATTTATGTCAGCCGGAAAATAAGAAAATCATGGGAATCCAGGATTTCCTTAATGGATACCAAATAGAAAATAACGAGAAATTTGAAAATGAGCTTTGACAGAGTCGTTAAAATCTATTGAAATATAACTGACAGTTAATTTAAAACCAAGATCACTTACTATTTTATTAAAATACCGCATGATTGAATATTCTCAGGAAAACAAGAAAGTCTATTTACTGGGCGTTCATCTAAAATCTCAAAAACTGGAAGTTACAATATCGTCACTGGAAGAATTGGAATCCATCGCCAGGTCTCTGGATTTTGATATTATTGGTAAGATGCATCAATCCAGAGTTTCACCAGATTCAAAAAGCTACTTCGGTCAAGGTAAATTAAATGAAATAAAGGATATCATTGCGTCTGAAAAGATAGATATTGTATTATTTGATCATGATTTAAGTCCAAATCAAGGAAAATATATTGAAACCTATCTGGATTGTTTGGTTTTGGATCGAACCCAATTGATTCTTGAAATTTTTGCCCAGCATGCCAAAACTCCTGAATCCAAGAACCAAGTTGAATTAGCACAATTAAAATATATGCTTCCCAGGCTAGTGGGAATGTGGGCACATCTTGATCGGGAAAAAGGAGGAATCGGTGCTTCAAAAGGTACCGGTGAAAAGCAGATTAATATTGATCGAACTTTGATCCGAAAGAGAATTCACCATCTGGAAGCAACTCTGCAAAAAGTTGCCATGGAACGGAAAGTACAGAATAAAAAAAGATCAGATTGTTTTCAGGTAGGTATCGTTGGATATACAAATGCTGGTAAAACCTCCCTGATGAATGGTCTTACCGGTGTCGAATTATTAGCTCAGGATAAATTGTTTGCGACATTGGAATCCACCACAAGAATTTTGTCTGACACTCAGAGCCCAAATATTTTATTATCGGATACTGTCGGTTTTATTCGTAATCTTCCCCATAGTCTGGTGGCGTCTTTTAGATCAACCTTATCTGTTGTGAGAGATGCCGATTTGCTGTTGCATGTGGTTGACGGTTCCAGCCCAGATTTAAAAGAGCATATTAGAACAACTGAAGAAGTTTTGAAAGAAATTGGGGCTTCCAATATTCCTGTTTTATTAGTGTTGAATAAAATTGATCAGGTTATTGAAGAAATGGACAGCATGATCCTAACCAAAGAATATGCCGAGGCCATATTTTGTTCTGCGAGAAACGAAGAATTGATTAATTTACTCAAACAGAAGATCACACATTTTTTCAATCAGAAAATGATTCAAAAAGAAACAACCATTCCCTACCGTCATGCAGGTTTAGTATCAAAATTATATCAGATTAGTCGGGTTGAAAATATTGCTTATGAAGAACATGGCATTCAGGTCAGCCATGCAATGACACAAATTAATGAAAGAATCTTAGAAAAAATATTGCATGAAATGTCTTTGATCAATTGATTATATTTCTTCTTTTAAGATTTGAATGACTTTCAGACTCTCGACTTTAATACGTTCCCACACTATTCCTGATTTATTAAAATCTCCAATACTACCCAAATGTTCAATTTCTTTGCAAAATTCACCCAGTTTCAAAATACCAAGTGTATTACAATTGGCTTTTAAAGCATGTGCGATTAATTCTATTTGAGTTGCATCATTATCTTTGATCGCCTGACGCATATTATCGACTTTCCCCGGTAAATCTTTTATAAAAGCAGCGACAATATATTTTATATCCCCTATGCTTCTTTCAAGATTCTTGTAAGTGGCAATGTCAATGATCGTCTCAAAGCTTTCATCCGTTTTGGATGACGTTTTTGTATTTTTATTTGTCCCCAGCCAGCGATTAAGAATAACATTCAGTTCATTTTGATTTACGGGTTTAGAAATGTAATCATCCATTCCTTCTTTGATACATCGTTCCTTATCTCCTTTCATGGCATGGGCAGTCATGGCAATGATCGGAACCTTATGGTTTTTAACCAAAGATTTTTTATCCCGAATGACATGTGTCGTTTCAAATCCATCCAATTCCGGCATTTGTAGATCCATAAAAATGATGTCGAAATTGACATTCTCTAAAGCTGAAATACAATCTTTACCATTTTCTACAGCATCAATATCAAATCCTAAGCGTTTTAAAGTAAACAGGGCAACCATCTGGTTGATTTTATCATCTTCTACCAATAAGATTCTCGTTTTCCGTTTAACAGATTCAGGAACTTCTAATAAAACATCATCTGCACGAGTCAAATACTGATTAATGACTTCACTGTTGGGTTCATTATTTCTACGATCTTTCTGTTTTTTAAAAGTCAGTACAAACCAAAATTCAGACCCTTTGCCCAGCTCGCTTTGAACCGAAAGCTTCCCACCCATTATTTTTACTAATTGACTGGCAATAGCAAGACCAAGGCCAGTTCCACCATATCGTCGTGTTGAAGACGAATCAACTTGTGAAAATGATTCAAATAAGTGGTTTAATTGATCAGTCGGGATACCAATTCCAGTATCTTTAACCAACATTTTGAGAGAGATATCTTGTTCTGTTTGGTTATCTATTGAAACGTCTACTGAAATTTCTCCGTTTTCTGTAAACTTTACCGAATTACTAACCAAATTCAACAGAACTTGTCGCAACCTTAATGGGTCCCCTACAATTAGGCGGGGTACTTCTGTATCAATTCTCGAATAAAAATCCAGTTCCTTTTCTTTAACAGAAATCCGAACCAAATCAAAAACTTCTTTTAAAGTCCCATCTAAATGAAAATAAGATGATTCAATATCCAGTTCACCTGCTTCTATTTTGGAATAATCCAAAATATCATTTAGGACTTTTAATAATGATTTTGCGGATTTATCAATGATATGGATCAATTCAGACTGTTTTTCTGGCATTGGTGTTTCCAGCAGTAAACTGGTTATTCCCATAATACCATTCATAGGTGTCCGAACTTCATGACTCATGTTAGCCAGAAAAGTACTCTTGGACAAATTGGCAGCTTCAGCATTGTTTTTCTCTTTTATTAGTTGAGTTTGCACAACTTGAAGTTCACTATTCATCTCTTCAAATTTCCTGGCTTTTGTGGTGGTTAATGCTAATTTATCCGTTAAGATCGTGGCAAATAACCGGTAAAAAATATTTTTTAAATTATCACCATCAATCTCAGTATTTTTTCCAATAAAACTTGCTTTAATACTAAATAGTTCCACATTACTTTCTGCAATAACAGTAGCCATAGTGGGTTTTTGACTGATAACACTCATTTCCCCAAACATATCGCCAATACGCTTCAACTTCAGTATTTCTTCCCCACCACTATGAATGGAAACAGTGCCATTCATAAGAAAGAAAACACTGTCGTTTTCAATTTCCTCTTCTAAAATTTTATTTCCAGCAGGGTAACTGGCAATATTTGATAAGGGAAGTAATTGCTGAAGTATATCGTCTGGAAGGTGATTAAATAATCGACTATCTTTTAGATATTTAATGATTATCTCATTATTTTGAAAAAGCTGCTTAGCTGATTTATCCATCATCATTTCAAGGATCAGTATCGTTTGGTTTTTTCAGAATATGGAGTTAGCGGTAAAAGCACCAAAAAAGCTACCAAAGTTATTATATTTTTAACCGTTAGGATAATCAAATATTGCTATATCTATGATCCGGGAAAAAATAATATTGGGGAGAAATACAAAAACTAAACCAAGCGCCTATTAATTTCTATTTTTTGATCATTAATTTCTATTTGATGAAACCCAGCCCACTCTCCATTAGCGTAACGGCAGGCTCCACCGCTATTTATGGAAATCAGAGGATTTTTCACTTCAGGGCTAAAAGACCAGCTCTTATGAATATGACCATGGAGATAAAGATGAATATCATTTTCCAGTAAAAAGCTTCTTAATTGTTTTTTACCGGTAAAGGAGTGTAAATAACCTTCTGTGATGCCTTTTGGTAGAAAAACAGGGTAGTGGCCAATGGCAATCTTGATGTGACCTTTATATTCGGTTTTAAATAGATCCTGATATTGAGTTAAAACTTCATTTGAAAGATATCCACGGGAAGAATAGAATGGGGCAGGTTGTACCATGTTAACACTAAATACAATGATATGATCATTTAATTGTATCAGCGGCAATTGACCAGAATCATTTTTGTTAATCCCTGGATTGTTTTCCGAAAAATGTAATTTAAAAAAATCCTGGACTAATGCTTTAGGTGTGTAATAATCATGATTTCCTGGAATAATGATTACAGGACCCTTTTTAATTAAAGGAGATAATTTTTCTTTGGCTAAGCAAAATTCTGTTTCAGAGGCCAGACTGGTTAAATCTCCTGTAATAATTAAATAATCCCAGGTCAGTGTTAACAATTTTTTTAAGATTTTCGCCTGCTGGCTTAATTTAAAGTGCCTGGCCCTTTTTAATTTTAGGTTGAATAGTCCAATTGACTTTTTTGTAAATAACTCATTACTTTGTCGCAATTGACTATAGTTCAATTCTGTGTCAGTAAAATGGAAATCTGAAACATGAAGGATAGTTAATTTTTGCATTTTTAAATACTAGTGTTGTGTCAATAATCCAGTGTCATATCAATTCCGCTGAAATCAGGGTACACGTAACAGCTTGATACTGTTGTTTTAGTGATGTACCAGAATGTGTACATGTCCCCAAATTTCAGCTAGATTAATTGCAACCGTTCATAGTTGACATGACACTAGTTTCTTATCGGTTTAATAGATGCTTATCACATTAGGCTAAACCGATCACTTGATCAAACACTATCCACTGTTTAAGATAAAATTTAAAAACTACCCATGACTTGGAAATCGAAATCAATTTCAATACAGGATCTTAAACTATGACCGTTTCGTTTGAGAAAAATTTAAAACAATTAGAAGTTCTGGTTCAGGCGCTGGAAGATGGTGACAGTTCTTTAAATGAATCATTAAAAGCATTTGAAAAAGGAATCAAACTCAGCCGACTCTGCCACGATGAATTAAATAAAGCTGAACAAAAGGTTGAAATTTTATTGAAAGATGACGGTGATCAAACCAAAAAAGAAGCCTTTGATGATTAAAACATTTCTAATCGTTTTACTTTGTTTTATTTCATTGCCAGGATGCTATCTCCTTGAACAAACCTCCGGCCAACTAGATCTCCGTTTTAATCAGATTAAAATTGATAAAGCCATTCAACAGGAGGAGAATGCTAATATCAAAAATCAGCTTCGTGAAGTACCTTCTGTAAAACAATTTGCAGAAAAGAATCTTCATTTGCAAAAAACGGAAAATTATACCGGCTATTACCACACCGATCAGGTTGGAATTACCTTCGTGGTTACAGCTAGTCCCAAAGACAAGTTAGAGCCATACACATGGTGGTTCCCCATCATCGGTCGTGTTCCTTATAAAGGTTTTTTTGATAAAGCAGATGCTTTAAAACTGGAAAAGGAACTACAATCTGAAGGCTTTGATACCTGGTTATTTGCTGCTCCGACTTATTCTTCCATTGGCTGGTTTAAAGATCCAATTACAACGCCAATGCTAAAAAAAGGATTATATTATCTAATTGATACCATCATCCATGAAATGGTACATGTCACTTTATACGTAAATGATCAGGGCGACTTTAATGAACAACTTGCTGTATTTGTCGCACACAAAGGTGCATTTGAATATCTGAAAACGAAAACGGATGGTGATTTGATCATCAAAAAAGAAATCCAACATCGCAGGAATCGGTTTCTGTTACATGAAACTTTGCAAATATATTTAAAGCAATTGGAGGAACTCTATTCAGGAGATCAGTCTATTACAACCATACTACAAAAAAGAGCTGAGATCTTCAAAAATATTACCACAGCCATCCTGAAGATATTCCCCCATAGTAAATCGAAAAACTGGCAATTTAATAATGCGCGATTATTACAATTACGAAGATACCAACAGGAAAGCCCTTTATTAAAAGAAATATGGGAAAAAAGTAACAATAACTGGGAAAATTTTTGGGATCATATTAATAGTTATATCAAGCAGCAAAAATGGGATTAATAGTATTTAAATATTCACCGCAATCAACTTGTTAAAA
>Ga0233437_1003393_pt1 | contig 21063 bp, 17 predicted proteins | sample SI_122_August201_FD_182714 | JGI IMG/M metagenome (GOLD analysis project Ga0233437, IMG submission 182714) | Seawater microbial communities from Saanich Inlet, British Columbia, Canada - SI_122_August2016_200_MG | ecosystem: Environmental > Aquatic > Marine > Inlet | place: Canada: British...
ACGACTGAGCATTTTTTGAAAAACCGGGTTTCTGTGTTGATGAAGTATCATAATATATCTTTCCTGGAAAAGTAATGCTTCATCCTAGACCTGACAATATGCACCAGACCGTTTGCTTACATTAATTCTGCGCATGCAGTAAATGCTTTATATGATGATTTTGCGTCCAATAACGTTATAATTGGATATTCTTTATCTGGCTTATAGTTACGAGGTTGATGGATCAAAAGCTTGACGCTGTCATTTAAATACTCAGAATTTATCTTTATTGAGAAACCAAACTCAATTTTGGAAGAGTTGCTGACATTTTGTCCAATTAGATTAATTGAGAAAATGGATAAAATCACTAATGTTGAGAATAAAATTTTCATTGTCGCACTGAGCTTTAGATTATTCATGGTCTATATTTCGTTTTGTTATTCCTTCATTTATAAGCCAATATGTATAATTCATTACTTTATCCGTTCCATTGAGAAATTCCGAATATGTTTGTTTTACTCTAAAATCCGGGATTACTCCATGTTGATCATCGTATCCGGCAGGACGAAGGCAATATTGGGTTGAATTTTGGATATTGATCTTGGTATTTGGAAGCTCAAATAGCATGATGCATGCATAAATCGTAGGGTTGTCACTTGTTTCTTCACCAACGATATTTCCGATATTGTTGTCCTTGATGACAGCACTGAAAATGGTTCCGGCCGAGTAGGTATTATGACTTGTTAAAACATATAGATTCCCCAAAAAGCGATTCTCATTATCAGTTGGAAAAACTTCTTCTTTTGGAAACTCAGTAATAGTTCCTGCAGGCTTTTCTAAAAAGCAATCCACTAATCGAAGAAAGTCCTCAGAATTTTTTTCTGCCTTGCGAGCTTGCTCTATGGCATGGACTAACACTGGATGTGTTGTGTAGCAAATCCTGGTTGCTTCGCTAGTCTTAATTTGTGAAGATGAAGAGATTATGTAGGGCTTGTCTGTAAGATAATTAATCAATGTAGGAAGAAGGTTTCCATTTCCACCCCTATTTTCTCTGACATCAATGATTAGATTCTCAATTTTATTTTCTTTTATGCTTTTAAAAGAATTGTACAGGAGACTATCATATACTTCAAAATCAAATTCGAAGGTATTTATATTCATAATAGCCAATTTTTTGCTCCGGTCAATATGAAGGTTAATTTTATCTGTATACGAATACTTCTTTTTTCTGGGTTCTTTATTTACACCCTCTATGCTTTCAGTTCGAATTATATCTTCGGTGGGTAAAATATAACTAATAGTAAAAGTTTTATCAAAGCCATATATCAACCACAAATACCTTGCCCAGTTAAACTCTAACGTACTGCCAATAAAGCCATTGAGCCTTACTCTTAAATATGGAGTCAGGTCAGATATTATTTGCGAAACTGGAATCCTATTGATTGCTATCAGTTCGGTTCCTTTTGAAATTGTTTTATTTGCAGAGAAGTTCTCGTCTATGAAAATATGACCTTCATCATATTTAATTGTAAAAGGAAAGCTTAATCCTCCTTCTTTTAAAAATACTCCAAAACCAGGATCTCCAAATACCATTGTATGTCCTTGTTTTACTAAAGAAATTGTTTTGAGAAGGACCTTATAGAATTCTGGCTTTGATAGTGGCCTATTTATTGATTTTCTAAGTTCATCGGTTTTATTAAGAAACTCTGTTTTTGGGATATAGGCATACAAGTTTGGGTGTGTTTCTTCAAGTGTTTTTAGCATGAAATCATAGTCCTCAATAAGTTTAGTCTGGGTAATGAGGTCTTTGTTATTAGCAAATTGGCCAAAAGACGAGTTAGTTAAAATTAGTATTACAAAAGTTGTCAGTAGATGAGTTTTATTCATGGTAGTTTTATTGATTACAACTACGGCAAGAATAGAAATAAATTCTATTGATTTTTATTAATTGTGATGGATAACGTGTTTACACATCCATTTAACACATTTAGCTGTGTAAAATGATATTTATTCACCACTTATTTTCAACTCCATCCGAATGAGCTTTGTAATCATCTCGCTGCAAAGATCTTCAGTATTCCCGAAGTCACGCGAATTGGTGCATACGATAAAGGCTCTATCCAATTTTGGAGCAACTAAAACTGATGAATACCAGATCCCATTGCTCCCGTTATGGCTCATTATATCTCCTTTTGCCCAGGTCTTATCAGCAACACCCCATCCTCCGGCATAGAAGCCTATTGGCTCTATTAATTTATTAATATATTCTTGCTTGAGGATTGGATTTTTGTCAGTTAGAAAAAGTGAAAGAAATTTGGCCCAGTCTTCAATGGTACAGTGAACACGGCCTGCAGGCCCAAGGGCTTCGGCGCAATCAGACTGATCTGCCCACCAAGCACTTCCTGACTTATGATGCCCCCAGGGTTGGTCAGTTTCGCCCGATATTCCCGGAGCCCCAAAACCTGCAGAATACATCCCCAGGGGATCAAACAGCCGCATTTTCATTAAAACTTCCCAACTCAGACCGGTAATTTTCTCTGCCATGCAAGCCGCACTCACATATCCCAAGTTGGAGTAGTTGAATTCACCAATTATGTTTGACGGTGAAGAATTGAGCATTTTCTTCAAAATTTGCAGACGTCTTTCTTTGGTTTTTCGTTGATTATGTGTCCACAAATCCGGAACTCCGGCCCGATGGGTAAGCAGTTGCCATAAGGTGGTCTCAAGATAGTCGGGATGTATACTTTCTTTCAGTTCAGGAATTACATCAATTAATTTCGATTCCCATGAAAGTTTTCCTTCTGCTACAAAAGTGGCAATCATAGCGCAGGTCATTGCTTTTGAACAGGAACCCAGATGTACAATGTCATTAGTAGAAAAGGCGATATCAGATCCAAATTTCCTAAGTCCTGCCGATGCAATGGCAACCACTCCTTCACTTGAAATAATTGCGGCAATCATTCCTGGCGCTTTTCCGTCATTCACTATTTCAGAAAGTATTTCACTAATTGCTTCGGATTTTTTTGACTCCGGATTTTTTTGCGAGTAAATAGCTTGAGTAAAACTCAAAAATAAAAACAATGAGATCATGATCATAGGGGCGGAGAATAGTCTCATTATTCTTTAATCCGGGTAAAAATAACTTCTTCATCACATTCATAAGGCATATGGCTTGGATAAAAGAGATGGTGTTTAGCAAAAGTCCGGTCTCTTAACCTTCTATTATCATCTGGCAACTCCATTATATAAACGATTTCATTTGATCTAACTAAACCATAACCCTCTGTAACCTTGCCAAATGTCTTTAATGTGGGATCAACAGGAATCCAGCCATAATTCTCTAAATAAAACTCGCCCCAAGCATGACGCCAGGTAAGAACAAGACGTGCGGGAATATTCTTACATCTCAGTAATGTAATAATTATAGATGATAGGTTTCCACAATCCCCTCCTTTATACTTTATAATATCAGCCATTGAATTCCACATTCCCGGATTGTCTTTGAAAGAGAAATGATCATTGACATAGTCATAACACTTTCTGGCATAGTCATACACATCTGCTGAGTTTCCCCAAAGTTCCTCACTGATTCTTTTAATTGTTGCATTCTCCGTGTCAAAGTATTCATAGTACTTAGATGTATATCTTTTATAAATATCTGAGGTAGTATCATATTCATAAATCGTATTAATCTTTGCTGATTTATATTCTGTCTTGGTAGGAGTATAATCAAACTCTATGATTACTTCACCCCACTCACCATCTGCGGGTTGCAGATCATCTGATATTATATAACGGACATAGCGTTCAATAGAACCATAATTATTTAATATTTGTCCACCATGTGTGTCAAAATTGGATATCAACTGATAATCATTTGTTCGCGGAAGGGGATAATATATATATTGAATATCCTCTCCTGATTTTACTTTTTTGAATTTCATTTTTACGGTATACCGATAAGCCTTGGTTTTTCCAGGAGTGTTCGTTGTATCCGCATATAGATTATTCGTCAGAAATATGAGAATAAGTATGGTTGGAACATTCAAAATCAATCGTCTAAGTTTCTGATAAATATGTGATTTCATGTTGCCTAGTACACTAGTTTATATGATACCATTTCTGTTAAATTTCTCAAGTAGAGTTTCCCGTTTGCAAAGGATGGCGCGGTATACGATTTACCCTCTATAGCTTGAAAGGACACCTTTTCAGTATAAGCTTCAGGAACTGCTTCAACTAATTTTACTACTCCTTTATCGGATAGTGCTAATAACTTGTTGCCTACACGAATAAGGCTTCCTAATCCAAATCCCCTTTGCGACCATTTTGATTCCCCATCACTTGCAGAAATACATTTTAAAGCTCCACCTCTACTTATACCATAAATATGATCATTGAAATAACACGAAGTACTAAAAGTATTTCTCATTGATTTACTGTCAAATACTTCCGTAGCTTCATTGTTCTCAATTTTTATCATAAAACATCCTGCATTGGAGGACATAAAAATTTTATTCGGAGCTATAAATAAAGGTGTTGCTGTAGGACTCTGAATTGGCATACTGTAAGACCAAAGTTCATTCCCGGTTTTATCGAACGACATTAACTGAGTGCCATTTGCAAAAATCACATGAATTCCACCATCAATTGCAGCAATTGTTGGCGAACAATATGAAGGCCGACCTTCACCATTAACCCAAAGGACTTCACCTGTATCTTTATCAAAAGATGCAAATCCCCTTGATTCTGTCCCTCCGACTTCAATAAATAATCCATCATTATATAGAATAGGAGAAGTCGTATAGTTCCATCCTGGTTTATTATCAAATTTTTTCAAGAAATCTACTGTCCATAATATTTCCCCATCATCCAGAGATAATGCTCTTAATTTTCCATGCGAGCTTAAGCAATAAATAGCTTTTTCATCAATTGCCGGAGTAGGCCTTGGACCATCACCAGATCCATCTGGTTCAATCATCATGGAATCAACATAGGTTTTCCAAACTTCTTCACTGGTTTTTGCATCGTATGCAACCATAAATTCTAATCCTTTTAAACTGTCTGTTTTCTCACCGGTCATGGTAAATACTTTACCATTTGAAACTAAAAGCTCTGAGAATCCGCTTCCAATGCTTTTTTTCCAGACCAACTCCGGGCTATTGCTAAGCCATTCTTCATTAATATTGGTTTCTATTGAGGCACCATTACGATTGTTTCCCCTGAACTGCTCCCAGCTACCTTGATCACCAGATTTTAGTGATAATAGAGAAATACTTACTGCTATCAGAATTGATAAGATGAAAAAAGATTTTTTTAACTTCATAATTATTAATATTAACGATTCGATTTTTTTTGAATCGTTACAAAGCAAGCCATAAGAGGGCAGAACCATGCCTGCAAATTGGGGCAGGATTAGAGGCAAATTAGGACAAATGAGAAATAATAGGAAGGGAGAAACTGTTTATGACACTCTGCTAAGTGCCGAATTATTGTGGTTCAATTTCTTTTAATTAATCTTCTAATTTAAGCCCTGTAGTTTTTCGTCCTCCTTGAAGTAGGGTCAAACTCTTAACGACTCCTCTTTTAAGTTTAAAGGTAATCTTAGCCTTGACAACAGTAAGGTAAAAGACAGTCTCATTTTCAGGATAGATCTCGATTCTTTCTTGTCCCGTAGCTTGGATAAATAGTTGTTTCCCTTCTTTGCTAACCGTGATCTTGAATTCGGGTTGCAACTCATACACACCAACATATTGTTCAAGGGTGGACTCAGCTATATCAACTGCCTCACTTTTGAATCTTAGTGCCTTTAATTTCGATCCTGGATCAAGCAAATAAAAGCCAATATCATCGGAACCAGTGGATGAATTTGTAAGAAGTACAACCCCTTTACCTGTTTCCTTGACAAATCCAGCAAAAGTACTGTAACCACCTGTACCACCATTATGCCAAATTACGTCCCCGTTATCACCTTTCTTAATATGCCACGCCATTGCAACAGACATATCACCTGCTTTATCATGTCTTACTTTATGAGTAAGCTTCATTGCTTCCATAAATGAATTATTCACATAACCGAGATTAGCAGAAATGAACTTTGCCATATCTGAGGTCGAGCTTCTAATCGCACCAGCTCCTGGAAGTGCAGGGATGTCCCAATTTTCAACAACCTCGCCGCGACTATGCCCCAAGGCTAAATTCTCTTTCATTCTCTGAGTAAATTTAATTCTTGTATCATTCATATCCAATGGATTTGCAAGAGATTGAATCATCAACTCTTCATATGTACTATTGTTACACAACGCCAGTAAGTGCCCTAAAAGGCCTTGGGCAATATTTGAGTATTCATATTCAGAACCTACAGTTCGAACCGGTTGATAATTTGAAATAAATTCATACATCTGATCTACTGAATAGTCTGCAAAAGGATTGTTGGGATTGGCAGGGTTAAAGTTATCTGGCATTCTAGGTAGACCAGAAGTATGATCCGTAAGGTTGCCGAATGTAATATCCATATCGCCCATCACAGGAACTTTAATGTCATTGGGGAGAAAGCTATTTATTTCATCTTCCAGTTTGAGTTCACTTTTTTGTACTTGTTGTGCAAGAATTATCGCTGTAAACACTTTAGAAATAGACCCAATTTCATAGATGGTATTTTCATCTACTTTCTTACCATCTTCAGCAGTTCTTCCAAAACTGAAATATTGAATACTTGAGGAGTCGATTATAGCTATAGCAATACTTGGAGTTACGCCTTCCTCTATACGCTTTTCAATTGTCTCTACCACTTCAGCGGGAAGAGCTTTCATATTCGTGTTTTCTGAACTATTCTGACATTGAACGGTGATAAATGATATCAGAAGAAATATTAGGGTGATTCTATACTGTTTCATATGTGGTTTGATTTCATATTAAATTTTACCAATTTCCTTTAATACTGATATTCAATTCCATCTCAAGCAGCTTATTCATTATATCAGAACACATACCAGGGGTAGAATCAACGCTACACGAATTTGTAGCCACCACAAATGCTCTATCTAATTTTGGAGCGATTAAAACTATAGCATACCAAATTCCATTGGTTCCGCCATGGTTAAGGGTAATTCCTTTTGCCCAAGCATGTTCTGAAACAAGCCAGCCACTGGCGTAAAATTCCACTGGTTCTATTAATTTGTCTAAATACTTGCGTTCCAGAATTGGGTTTTCGGGTGTTAATTGAAGAGAAATAAATTTAGCCCAGTCAGCTATGCTACAATATACCCTACCCGCAGGCCCGATCCATTTTCCATTGTAAGAATCCCTTGGATGCCATTTATGTGAAATTTTATGGTGGCCCCAAGGCTGATCAGTTGATTTGTAGATATTTGGATTACCAAATCCAGCAGAAGACATCCCCAAAGGATCGAACAAACGATGTTTCATTAAAACTTCCCAGCTTAAGCCTGTTATTTGTTCTGCCATACAAGCAGCAATAATATATCCAAAATTTGAATAGTGGAACTTATCCATTTCATAGGTAGCTGGTGACTTGAAATTATCTTCTAAAATTGCCAGTCGCCTTTTTTTTATTTCTTTAGAGCGGAATGCCCCCTCATCTCTTGGATTTTTCGGAATCCCTGCACGATGTGTAAGTAGCTGCCACAAGGTAATTTTATGATAATCTGTATGAATCCTGTTTTCTAGTTCCGGAATAGCTTCTATGAGTTTCGTATCCCAACTAAGCTTCCCCTCTGCTACCAAAGTGGCAATCATTGTGGCGGTCATTGCTTTTCCACACGAACCCAGATGCACCACATCATCAGTGATAAACGCAATGCCAGAACCCGCTTTACGCTCTCCTGCAGAAGCTATGGCTCTTACACCTTCACCTGAGATTATTGCAGCAATCATTCCAGGTGCTTTGCCATCATTTACAATATTAGTAAGGATGTGCTGAATGGAATCAGATTTAATTGAATCCAGTTTTGTTAGCGAATAGATAGCTTGATCCTCAGCCGGATTATCTTTTGTTTCAGCCGTTAAACAGCTTGTCAAGAATACAAGAAAAAGTACGCTCAATAAACCAATTTCAATCCTTTTCATGTGTTTATAATTTTTCGCTTTAAGATCACATTGAACTTTCCACGATCAAATAATCATTTCCTTGTGTCATTTAATAATTATTTAATCGTGGACGTTTCATATTTATTCGACTACTTTTTTACAAATAATGTCGTCTCCTCCATCCGGATGTACAGTCAAGCTTTCTACTTCACCGGCTTCATTTGTGCTAAATGTAAATTCAACCGCTGATACATTTACATAAAACTCATTATTGGATTTTGGGAAGATAGGACCTTCCCCTTGTCCGGTTGCCTGTACTTTCAATTGATTGTCATATTTTCTAATGGTCAGCACAAAGCCCGGAGTCATCTCATATTTACCTACATAAGTTTCAAGAATGGCATCGTCAACTGTCACATCTTTATACAAATCCTCTTTTTTTGGCTCTGGAGGAACATTTAGTAACAATCGCCCAACCATTGCATAAGAGGGAGGCTCAGTGGCGTTTTTTGTTACAGGAAAACCTGTTATTCCTGCTTCTGATTTTTGTCCTGCTTCAGCAACAAAACCTATGTTTCCATATTTATCCGGGTAAAATCGAAATAAATGACTGGCACCAAAATAGCTTGAGTAAAGGAGTTTGCTGTTTTTTATATCGATGACAGATACGAATGATTTTTTGAGACCAAGAAATGAGGAGTTAAAGGCCTTCTCACAAACTGGATACTCTGAATATAAGGCATTTTCAGTAAGTGGCAAATCAGCAGAATTTGTTAATCCGCCAATCACAATCGTATCTTTATTAATAAAATTTGCCGACAACACACGATCTTCATCACTTCCTCCAAACAGGCTAGCGTATTCTAAGGTCATCGTTTCAGAGTTAAATACAGATACAAAGCAATCCAGCTTACCTTTCCCTTTTTTACTGATCGCATTATCAGTTACCGGAAAACCTTCTGCCGTAGTGCTGCCACAAACAATCAGCCTGTTTGGTTTTGTCCACTGTATAAATGAACTCGAATATCCATCGGTTGCGAAATAGCTTAAGTAGGAAATTTTGTGATCTCTAGCATTTATTTTTGCTATAAAATGATCCTTTAAATTTCCGGATTTAGGTATTATTATCTTTTTTCGAAAAGCATTATCGGTTACGGGTAAGCCTGCTGTAAGCGTAGCACCTGATATATAAATATTATCTTTGTCGTCGATAGTAAGTCCTGCTATCCCTTCTCTTGAGCTGCTTCCAAAGAAAGTAGAAAACAGAAGTTTTTGACCATCGGGACTCAATTTAGAAAGGAAAGCATGCATGTTATCATTATTGTCAATAACACCTTGTGTTAAAGGAAAATCATGAGAGGCGGTAATTCCTACAATAATAATATTGCCTTCAGAATCAACCTTAATGCCTCCTGATCCTATTGTTTCTTGAACCTCGCCTCCAATAAATGTAGAAAAAACAATTTCAGTTCCGGTGGGGTTTAATTTAGTTACGAAAACATCGCCGCCCCATGATCTTGCTCCGTTAAAACTGGTGTCATACGCTCCCTTAGTAACAGGAAAATCTGACGATTCTGTTCCTCCAGCTATATAAATGTAACCTGCCTCATCAACCGTTATTCCTGAATGATGTTCTCTTTTTGTACCACCAATTAATGTGGCAAATACAATTTCTCCGGTGGGTGTGAATTTCGCCACAAAGACATCAGCCAAACCATCGCCCTTTAATTCCGTTTGATAAGCTCCTTCAGTAGCTGGAAAATTCTTATCTCTTGTATTTCCTGAAATATAAGTATACCCTTCGCCATCGGAATAAATATCGAAACCTGAGGCAAATCTATCGATATGTGAAAGATAGGTGGAAAAACCAAGTGTAAGTGACGTGGTATCTGCCTGTTCGTTGGTTTGAGCCTGTGTTATTCCCGAGCTTAAACAAACTGCAATTATAATAAGCCTAATTTTTTTTAACATGATCTCTCTTTTTAAAATTATCTACAAAACAACTCATTACAGGGCATAACGAAGCCTGCAAATTGGGGCAGGATTAGATGCAGATTGGGACAAAAGGGAAATAAAAGGAAAACATTACTTGAAATGAACTTCTCTAATCTATTGATTATAAACAGATGGAAGAAGCTGGTCACTTATTTGGTGGGGACGATATAGTAAACAAGTTTCAGAAACTAGAAATGACTTTTTAGAAATAATTGGATATTAAAGAAGTGAAAAATACACCCTAATCACTTAACCTCCTTCAATGGTGCTGGATATGAAAAACAAACTTGCTTAAATAACCATTTGTTTGTTTTAATTAATGATCCCACCATTCGTATTTCATATGTCTTGCCATTTCTCCAAGGACCACTTTCTCCAACAACTTCAAACCATGCTACATCATTATTTATCCGAATATCTACTTCTGCAACCGGAATTCTCAAGTCAAACCAACTTTTCCAGTCCCAAAGAGTCAATTTTTGAACGCTTTCTTTTCCCTTAAAGAATTCATGTGAAGCAACACCCATATATACAATGTCATCAGTAAATATCTCAAGGAATTCATCAATTATTGTTGTATCCCTTTTAGTGTATCCATCTTGAAATTGCTGTAAAACTTCAATAACTTCTTTTCTATTTATCTGTTCAATATTATTAGTTTGCGAAAAAGATATTGTATTATATATCAGCAATATAGATAGAGCAAGGGTTATGTTTAATGTTTTCATTGTGTAATAATATTATTAATTTCTTCTATAATTGTCTATGATCTTAGCATCAACCCAATAAACATCAGTCTTCCCCATCTGAGGGTAATTAAATGAATTTATAAAATCATTCTTAATTTTTTTATATGTTAACCTTTCTGGTTCATCAATAGGTTCAACTACCTGATATGAGGTAAAAAAGAAGTATTTACCATCTGGTGAAACAATTGGGCAGAATTCTCGACCTGTCATATTTATCTCTTCACTCATACGCTGAGGCAAACTCCATTGTCCTTCTTGATTAAAAGTTATATACAAACCAGAACCGGAATCCCTGCCATATGATGCGAATATCATGAAATCTTCTTTTGGTGAAATGAATATATCACCTTCCCATCGACTGTTAACAGTATCATTTAACCTGACTGGCTTGTCAAAGCTATTTTCAAGCCTCTCGGCATAAAAAATATCCTTATTGTTCTTACCTATTCTCCCTGACGAAAAATACAGTTTGCCAGATTGAGTCAAACTTGGATATGTTTCATCTGATTCTGAATTTATCTCAGAAGATAGTCTTTCAGGTTCCGACCATTTATCTCCAATTCTGGGAGCTCTCCAAATGTCCCAATCACCTTTTGCAACACTCGTGGAATCTATGGGTCTTTTAGAAATAAAGTAGAGCCATTTACCATCATAAGATATAAAAGGATCTGCATCAGAATACTTGCCTGAAAATGATGCTACTTCTGGCTCGGACCACTTTATCCCATCATATTGCATCTTCATAATCACCAATTGTTTGTTTGGCAATCTAATGGAAAAATAAAATTCTTTGAAATCCGGAGAAAATGTGGCATTAATTTCTGCCATTCCAGTTGAAACAATATTTGGAGCAAAAATTTCAGGTTTTAGCCCGGGTTCCTATTGTCCTAAGTATTTTCCAGTCAATTCAGGAAATTTATCTTTTGTTTCTTTTTCTGTTTTACGGTTAGTGCATCCAAAAAATATGATAACAGTCAAAATCAGAATTCCGTATTTTACCATGCCAGTATTTATTATATTAATTAGTTTTGCAAAATTACTTCTTCCTTTCAAGCCTGATGTAATAGGGGTACGCATAATATTCCCTATGTCCTGCTGTAATTTTAATCATCAAGAAAGATACCATTACAAAGTTTAAGCAGGCTGCAAGCTCTGAATTTACTGCTGATCGGGCAATTTGTATCCATATTGCTAAGTGCCGAATTATTGTGGTTCAATTTCTTTTAATTCAAATCCTATTATAGACTCATATGATGTGTTAAACTGAACATCTTCATCTATATTTAGATTGAATTTAATATCATAATATTTTTGGTCGATGAAATATTTTTCTTCGGGATTCTCGATAGAATAGTTTTCCCCTTTCATTCTTAACGGATAATATGTTTGTTTATCAATTAAATACAAAGTCTTTGAAATACTCCCTTCACTATCCTCAAGTCTCGTCGCAAACCCTGGCATGGTCATCTTATTTTCTAATTGAATTGCAATTTGAAAGCAAGACTTATTCATATAAGTAGTATCATTCAATCTTTCAACTGAATACGAATTCATGTTTTTCAAGATGTACCTGAATTCATATTGCATCCCGTAAAGAGTATTATGGCTCCAGAAATGTTTTTCCTTAAATGCTGGGAATTTTACTAAATCATACATTCTTACTAAACTATCAAGATTATTTTTACGGATTAATCTGTTCCCATCATAAATATCTTCAGAGCTTATATTTCTATCATTATCGTAAAAATACCAGTGTCCTTTTAAACCAACTATGGAATCCTGAATCAATCTTTTGAAATACATCTCTCGATATCGGAAAATTGTATCATTTAACATTCTTGGATTAGTCCTTGACATATCCTGTTTATAATAGATAGTCTCAATCGTATCAATAGAATTGATAGTCTTATCTAGAATCTCAAGTGCTGTCTCATTTTTCGCACAAGAACATAGTCCAATCAACAATAATAGTAGATAAATGCTTCCTGCTTTATTCATTATGTAAATTTTTATCTCCTGCTAAATCTTGGTTTTAAAGTTATAAAAAGCCTCTTTATTTACTTAGTTATTACCTAAATCCAATTCCATCCTAATCAGCTTGTTCATTATCTCAGTACAAATACCAGGAGTAGAACCGAAATCACACGAATTTGTAGCTACCACAAATGCTCTGTCTACTTCTGGGGTGACTATAACTAAAGTATACCAGATTTCATTGGATCCGTCATGGATAAGAGTAATTCCTTTTGCCCAAGCACGTTCTTCAACAATCCAGCCACTGGCGTAAGATCCCACTGGTTCAATTAATTTGTCTAAACACTTGCGTTCCAGAATTGGGTTTTCGCTTGCTAATTGAAGAGAAAGAAATTTAGCCCAGTCAGCTATGCTACAATGCACCCTACCTGCAGGTCCGATTACTTCATCATAGTAAGCTTCACTTGGCCGCCATTTCCGTAAATATTTGTGGTGGCCCCAAGGCTGAGCAGTTGACCTGGAAATATTGGGATTACCAAATCCGGCAGAAGACATCCCCAAAGGATCGAACAAACGTTGTTTCATTAAAACTTCCCAGCTTTTGCCAGTTATTTGTTCTGCCATACAAGCGGCAATTATATACCCAACATTTGAATATCTGAACTTACCAATTTCATGGGTAGCTGGGGACTTAAAATTATCTAAAACAATTGCCAGTCGCCTTTTTTTAATTTCTTTAAACCTGGAGGATCGCATATTGGATGGATTTCTCGGAATCCCGGCACGATGAGTAAGTAGTTGCCATAGTGTGATTTTATGATAATCTGTATGAATCTTGTTTATTAGTTCTGGAATAGCTTCTATCAGTTTTGTGTCCCAACTAAGCTTCCCCTCTGCTACCAAAGTGGCGATCATTGTGGCGGTCATTGCCTTTCCACATGAACCAATATGCACAACATCATTAGTAGTAAATGCAATACCAGAACCAGCTTTACGCTCTCCTGCCGAAGCTATGGCAATTAAACCTTCACTTGAAGTTATTGCAGCAATCATTCCTGGTGCTTTGCCATCATTGACTACTTTAGTAAGGATGAGTCGAATGGAATCAGATTTAGTTGAATCTGATCCCATTTGCGAATAAATAGCTTGATTTTCAGCCGGATCATCTATGGTTTCAGAAGAAAAACAACTTGTCAAGAATACAAGAAAAAGTATGCTCAATAAAGCAATTTTAATCCTTTTCATATTTAATCTTCTATTCTTTGTAACATGATTTCCTATTTTTAAAATTATCTACAAAACAACTCATTACAGGGCATAACGAAGCCTGCAAATTGGGGCAGGATTGGGTGCAGGTTGGGACAATGCTAGTAAAATAAAAGAGAGGAAAAACCATCTAATATAGATTGATGGTATTCAAATGACTGAATGTGAATAATAGAGAAAGGGAAGGATTTGTGAATTCTTGCAAATTGATTCTTAGGTAGTTTATCAAAGAAATTCTGTAAGCTGATATATGTTGTAATTTTCCTATCAGCCTGCATACATAAACAGCTAGAAACGAAGCGTCTTCCTTAGTTTATGACGCTCATTTTTTGTACATTAGTAGACTAAAACTACATTCAAAATTCATGTAACATTCCACATATAGACTAGCTAACTGCAATTGTAAAGAGTACTAACTTATATATCAAACTAAAATGGTAAAATACTGGATTCTGATTTTGACTGCTATCACATTATTTGGATGCAACAACTATGAAGTAGAAAAAGAAACAGAAGAACAATTCCCTGAATTGACTGGAAAATACTTAGGTCAAAAGGAACCGGGATTGAAACCTGAAATTTTTGCTCCAAATATTGTTTCAACAGGAATGGCAGAAATAAATGCAGCATTTTCTCCTGATTTCAAAGAGTTTTATTTCTCCATTAGTATGCCAAATGGGAAATTTGTGATAATGAAGATGATAAATGATGGGACACAATGGACTAAACCAGAAGTTGCGTCATTTTCAGGCAAGTATTCTGATGCAGATCCTTTTATATCTTATGATGGGAAATGGCTTTACTTTATTTCACGAAGACCAATAGAATCAACAAGTTCTGCAAAAAGAGATTGGGACATTTGGAGAGCTCAGAGAGATGGAGATCAGTGGCTAGAACCTGAGCGACTTCCTTCGGGAATTAATTCTGAGGCTGATGAAACATATCCAAGTTTGACGCAAGACGGTAAACTGTATTTTTCGTCAAGCAGAATAGGTAAGAATAATAAGGATATCTATTATGCCGAGAAACATGAAGATAGTTTTAGCAATCCAATGAGGTTAAATGATACCATAAACAAATATTGGGAGGGTGATATTTTTATTTCACCAAAAGAAGATTACATGATATTTGCTTCACATGGCCGGGATTCCGGTTCTGGTTTGTATATAACTTTTAATCAAGAGGGGCAATGGAGTGTACCTCAGCGCATGAGTGAAGAGATTAATGTTACGGGGAGAGAATTTTGTCCTATTGTTTCTCCTGATGGGAAATATTTCTTTTTTACTTCAAATCAACCGGTGAAAACAAATGAATTACCAGAGAAATTGACATACAAATTAATTAAAGATGCTTTTGCTCAATCATATAATTACCCTCAGAGAGGAAAAAATGATGTTTATTGGGTAGATAGTAAGATTATAGATAGTTATAGAAGAAACTGATACTAATACAATACAAACTGAAAACCTTAAACATAATCTTTGCCCTATCTATATAGCTGATATTTAGTTCAATTTCTTATTCGCAAACGACAAATATTGAACAGGTAAATAGAAATGAAGTTATCGAAGTCTTACAACAATTTCAAGATGGCTATACTAGCAGGGATACAACAATAATTGACGATTTCCTTGAGATGTTTACTGATGACATTATTTGTATGGGTGTTGCTTCACATGAATTCTTCAAGGGAAAAAAAGTGTTCATAAATTGACTCTCTGGGACTGAAAAAACTGGTTTGACCTGAAAAAAACTGTTGCAGAAATAGATATCCGAATAAATAATGATGTAGCATGGTTTGAAGTTGTTGGAGAAAGTGGTCCCTGGCGATATGGCAAGACATATGAGATACGCATGGTGGGATCATTAATTAAAAAAGACAAATGGCTATTTAAGCAAGTTTGTTTTTCATATCCTGCACTACTGAAGGAGGTTGAGTAATAATTGGAAACATACATAAACAGCTAAATATGAAATTAATGAAAAGCATCATTGTGATAACTCTCGTTTTTATCACAATCACAGGAAAAAGTCAAACAGCTACTGATAGCACACAAATAAAGCAGGCTGCCTTGGATTACATTGAAGGTTGGTTTTACAAGGATTCTATTAGAGTTAATAAGGCTGTCCATTTCGAATTTGCCAAAAGAAGTATTCTTACTACACACGACAATATTGACTTCTTAGGGACAATAAATAAGTCTCGTATGGATTATATAACTCTGTATCACCAAGAAAGGAAATATCATTTAAAAACAGATGTGTTAATTCTAGACGCAATGCCAACCATAGCTAGCGTAAAAGCGATTTTTAATGAATGCATAGAGTATCTCCATATTGCAAAACTTAATGGTGAGTGGAAAATTGTTAATGACTTATTTACTAGAAATCCAGATTATGAGAAGAAAAAAGTTCCTCCTGCTACATAAATAAAGCATGGTTCATCCACTGTTATAGCTGATGTTCTCTTTTTGTACCACCAAGCAATGTGGCAAAGACTATTTCACCTTCTGGTGTATATTTTGCTACAAAGACATCAGCTGATCCTTTAAGTTCAGTTTGATTAGCTCCTTCAGTAGCTGGAAAATTCTTGTCTCTGGTATTCCCTGAAACATACGTATAACCTTCACTATCGGCATAAATATCAAAGCCTGCAAATTGGGGCAGAATTAGATGCAGGTTGGGACAATGCTGAAATGAGAGAGTGGAGAAATCCTTAAAACGCTTTTCTATGAATTATAAGCAGAAGGAGAGACGCCGTGGAACTGTTTAAAGGCTTTGCTGAAACGACCGGTATCCTCATAGCCTACCATTAAGGCTACTTCGTTTACACGGTATTTTTCCTGCAGCAATTTAGTAGCTCGAGTCATTCTTGTGTGCCTAATTAAATCTGTTGGTGATTTGCCGGTCAAGGCATTGAATTTTCTTAATAAAGTTCTTCTGTGAAGATTGATATTTTCAGCAAGTACTTCTACCGTGAAACTACTATTTTGAATATTGTCTTTAATTATGGACATGCAATCTTCAAGGAATTTCTTGTCGAAATCAGAATAAGTGGAATTTGAGCGCTCAATATCTGTAAAGCTGAATTTCTTCCTGGCATTTTCTCCAGTCGAAATGATATTTTCCACTTTTTTAAGCAATAAATTCGTATCAAATGGCTTAACAATATAATCATCAGCACCACAATCGTAGCCATCAATAATACTGTCAGGTGCGCCCTTTGCAGTGAAAAGAATAATAGTGATGTGGCTGGTATTGATATCATTCTTAAGCGTTTTGCACAATTCATTACCTTTAATTTTGGGCATCATTACATCGCTGATAATTAAATCAGGGAGGTGTTTCAATGCCAGATCCTTCCCTTCTTGTCCATCTTTGGCACAAATAACCTGATAGGAAGGAGTAAACAGATCACGTAAGAATAGGCGTAATTCATTATTATCTTCAACGATGAGAATATGAGGCAGGCTATTATCATCCGTCGCTGAGATAAGATTCTCTCCTTGATTATCAGATTGATCTCGGGTGCTTGTTTCAAGCTTAAGCGGTACATTATCCAGAATTTCCACGGTTTCAAGAGGTAAAGAGATTACAACATTTGTGCCTTTCCCGGGTATGCTAGAAATGCTAAGTCTCCCTTTCATTAGCTCAACGATTTCTTTAACATAAGCCAAGCCAATTCCACTACCTTCAACGGCTATATCGGAATCTTCAATTTGATAATACCTTTCACCTAATTTTTTAAGATGATCACTACTGATCCCTTTTCCAGTATCACTAATTTCCAATAGTAGCTGCTGAGTGTTTAGACCAAGTTTGAAGAGAACCTGTCCGTTCTCCCTATTAAACTTAATTGCATTGGATAATAAATTTGTAATGACAGACTGCAAGCGTCCCTGATCAAAGGCGATTTGTGCTTTGGCAATATTCGCTTCAAAAATAAGTTTGCAATTGTTTTGAGAGGAATAGCCTTCGAAAGAAGAAACAATTTCCTTGCAAAAAGAAATGATTTCAAATTCAGATAAATCTAAACTTAATAAATGCTCATCTAACTTTTGTAAATCCAGAATTTGATTTACCAGCGTTTTCAGCTTGTTAGTATTATTAATTGCCAGCTGAAGTTGATTATTAGTTTCGTCACCTTTTATCTCTGACTTGAGCATTCTTTCCAAAGGGGATTTGATAAGTGTTAAAGGGGTCCTAATTTCATGAGAGATGTTGGTAAAGAAGTCAAGCTTGCGTTTAGTGGATTGCTGCAATTGCTTTGATATTTCTTGTATTTCACCTTTCTGTTTTGCCAGTAAATGATTGTCCTTTTTCTTATTTCGGTATGCTCTCCAAAGTACAAATCCTATAATAACCAATAAAAACGCACTTGCAATAAAAGAATTTCTAATGAGTTTCTGTTTTGTGATTTCAGTTTGAAGAAGTCGGGATTCCAATTCTCTTTCAGCCTTATTCTTTTCAATCTCAAATCTCATCTCAAGTTTTGCAACTTCGTTATACTTTTCAATGCTCGCCAAACTATCATTCATTTGGTTGGCGATTTTTAAATAATTGGATGAAATTTGAAACTCACTTTTTGAATAATATACCTCACTCAGCAATTCAGCTGTTCTTTTAATCCTTTCGGGTAAACCCAATTCTGTATTTAGTTTATGCGCTAACTCCAGATAGTAAATAGTGCTATCAATACTATTGAGAGTTTGATAATAGTTTCCCAATTCTGCATAAGAGATTGTCATTTCTAAACCCGATTCAGATTCGCTCGCAATATCCTTTGCCCGATTCAGAAATGAAAACGCTTTTTCTGAATCTCCGATAATCAAAGAAGTACGGGCAGCCTCAATCAGGGTATGATGTATTTGGATTTCTGGACATATCAGGCACATTCCATCAATGCTTTTTTGCAGATATCGTAATGCATTATCATAATCCTTTCGGCCTTTATATACCATCCCTATTTTATGATCTACAATGGAATGCATGGCGTAATCGTCAGGATAAATATTGGTGCTTACATCATTATATAACTGCATTGCCATTGAATCATTTCCTGTTTTGAAATAAACATCTCCAATACCAAGCCTAGCCAGGTTTAAATATCTATAATTAGTGTTATCATTAAAAATACTTTCTGCTTCAAGTAAATACTCTAGTGCAATATCTTTGTTTACATGATTATTGAGGAATAAATGTCCCGCAGTGAAATAGAGCTCTCCCAATGAATGTTTGCTTCCTGTTTCTTCAGCGTAATCTATTCCTTCTTGCAAATAGCGGTAAGCCAGTTTGTAATTATGAAGTTTTGCATAGGTTACTGCAATCTTCTGATAACTATTCAGTACTGTATAACTGGCATCTATCAGCTCCCGGTTTTGAATATTATTTTGACAGTAAACTAAAGTGCTATCGTATTCACCTAAAGACTCAAAAGCAAATGATATTTGATTGTTTGAAATAGCCTCGTACTCTGAATTTTTTTGTTTGAGAAATAGGACTCGGGCTTTTTTATGATAAGAGATTGATTGTGAAAAATTGGACTTCCAGCTTTCAATATTACCCAGATAATGAAAAGCGTAGGAAAGGATTTCATTTTCGTGTGATTTCTCAGCAAGGTCAATGGCAATTATAAATTCTTTTTCATTGTTGTCCGGTAAAGCCGGAGTTTGAGTTTATTCTATCATTAATTGCCTGATATTCAGGCCTAGTTTTTCATGTTTCATAACCAAGCCCCCCTGATTTCAGGGAAAAGAGTCCCTTGGTAATTAACTTTATTACTTTTATTTGCCGCAATCCAAGCACCTTCGGGGTCTTCAAGGAATTGAAATATGTTGATATAGTTCATTAATTGCTGACGAATGACAGAAACCATATTTGAGAAGGCCCAACTCTTTTTGACTTTGCTCCTGACCAAGCTTACCAAGAGGTTGGCCAACATGGCTAACCATATCTGGATTTCTATCGCATTGACGTTGTCACCCAGGAAATACTTCAATGGAAAGTTCTGCTTCAGCTGCCTAAACAAAGTCTCGATCTGCCAGCGCTTCTGGTATACCTGAGCAATACTGGTTGCGTCCAGATCAAAGTTGTTAGTTAGAAACTCGAAGATGCGATCAGTAGCAGGGTCTTGGTAAAGTATTCTTCTGGACTTATGGATCCGCTTGCTGCCTTCCTTGTCTTTGTATTCAAATTCAATGTCTGCATCTTCAAGTATCGTAACGATTTCCTCTGGATGAACCTCATAGCTGACAGTCAAACTATATTTGGCATTACTCTTGAGTCTGGTGACATAGAAAATCCCGGTACGGGTAAATTCCTCATACTGGGCATAATCAACATAGGCCTTGTCAAAGGTGATATAGGAGCCTTTAGACAACTTTATTTCCTTTAAAAATTGATGATCATGGCGAGCTGCTGCACTATATCTAATCAAACACGGGACATTCTCGCTGGAGTTAATAAGAGTATGAGCCTTAATGCCTCCTTTTTTCTTGCCACTTAGTGGTTTCCGGCCAGCTCCTTTGAGGATCTCTTTGAACAGGGTAATGGTAGTAGAATCCATTATGTACAATCTACGAGTTTTCTCTTTGTCAAACTGGCTGTCCGGTAAAACTGATGCATGTTTACGGTAAACATCCATATAGATATCTCCAAATACCAGACTCAAGCGTCGTTTGTTGGCATCACTCAAAGTACTACGCTTGGGCATATAGTCCAAACCCAGATGACCTAGTTTATTGGCATTGGCCAGAAGGCCTACAATAACCTCTCTCAGAGAGCTACAGCCTTCCAGAACGGAAAATAACATAATGACAACATGCTTATAAGTGGTAAGCTTCTTAACATACCGGTCAGCATCATGTTTTGCAGATATACTGTTGATTCTAGCGCGACTCATGAATTTTAATAGTTGCCCGAAGATCGGCTGTCCGGTAAAATTTGTAGTTTTACTCATGGTCATTTTTTAAAGTTCGCACTTCAAAATTAACCATACTTGGGGATAGCTCTTCGGGGCTACCCCATTTTAAATAGTTTTACCGGACAACACTGA
>Ga0233437_1003396_pt1 | contig 21054 bp, 18 predicted proteins | sample SI_122_August201_FD_182714 | JGI IMG/M metagenome (GOLD analysis project Ga0233437, IMG submission 182714) | Seawater microbial communities from Saanich Inlet, British Columbia, Canada - SI_122_August2016_200_MG | ecosystem: Environmental > Aquatic > Marine > Inlet | place: Canada: British...
GAATACAGTCCTGGATCTGTATTCCTAATTCGATTAATTAGGGGATTGTTTTTTTCGCGTTCGCTGTTGTAGATTTTAAAAGCACCCCGATCTTTGGCCAGAAAAACTGATGAGCGGTAAGCTTCCAGTGTTAATGTCTTATGAATTTCTTCCGAAAAATCAGTAGCATTTTCGCTGCCATAACGTAATCCCATTGCAGCCAACATGTCCCCTTCGGCTGTTATTCCAACCCCCGTTCTACGTCCTTCGTTAGCTTTACGTTTTATGTTTTCCCATAAATTCCTTTCTGTAAATTTAAGATCTTCGTTTTCGGGATCAGCGTTTACTTTTTCAAGAATCGCATCAATCTTTTCTAATTCAAGGTCGATAATATCGTCCATTATTCGTTGCGCATAATGGACGTGTTCCTTAAAAAGTTCAAAATTAAATTTTGCTAATGGAGTAAATGGGTTTTCAACATATGAATACAAGTTTACAGCTAACAATCGGCAACTGTCGTATGGGCAAAGAGGGATTTCGCCACATGGATTTGTCGAAACTGTGCGGTAACCTAAATCTGCATAACAGTCGGGTACCGATTCATTAATAATTGTATCCCAGAATAATATTCCGGGTTCTGCTGATTTCCAAGCGTTTTTAACTATTTTCGACCAAAGCTTATTAGCATCGATTTCTTTTTCGTATAAGGGTTTTTCCGAATTGATTGGGTATTTCTGAAGATATGGTTTGTTATCTTCTACCGCTTGCATAAAATCGTCCTGTATTTTTACAGAAACATTGGCTCCAGTAACTTTTCCCTGTTCAAGTTTCGCATCTATAAAACTTTCAGAATCGGGATGTTTTATTGAAACCGACAACATCAGTGCTCCACGTCTTCCATCTTGTGCTACTTCTCGAGTTGAATTGGAATAACGCTCCATAAAAGGAACAATACCAGTTGATGTTAATGCCGAGTTTTTTACAGGTGAATTTTTAGGCCTGATGTGCGACAAATCATGGCCTACCCCACCTCGCCGTTTCATCAATTGTACTTGTTCCTGATCTATCTTCATGATTCCGCCGTACGAATCAGAATCTCCATCGTTTCCAATTACAAAACAGTTAGAAAGAGAAGCAACCTGATAATTATTTCCAATGCCTGTCATTGGCCCACCCTGTGGAACGACATATTTAAAGTCTTTCAAAACCTGGTAAATCTCTTCTCCTGATAATGGGTTTGGGTAACGCTGTTCAATTCTGGCCAATTCTTTTGCCAACCGACGATGCATATCGTCAGGGGTTAATTCAAAAACATTCCCAAAAGAATCTTTCAAAGCATATTTATTAACCCAAACCTTTGCTGCAAGATCATCTCCTTTAAAATACTCCAACGATGCTTTTACCGCATCTTCCTGAGCATAAATTTTTTTGCCTGCGTGAGCTTTTACAGCTACCTCTTTATATGCCATTTTTCAGTTTAAAAATATTTAATTTATTGATTGTGTGCTTGTAAAACTTGTTTTTTGCTTCAATAATATTGTGTGGTGCAAGATAAAACACAATTCAAAAAAATGGATTACTTTTTTCGACAAAATATTCAAAAGTTATCAACTTGCACGTGTTAGTGTGCTGTTTATGAGCCTATTAATCTTTTAATAATTGAAAAAAGTTCCCGAAATGAATATTTACAATTGCAATTTTGTTTGGTTGATATATTTGAATTAGAGGGTCAAAAATCCAAATTTTTTAAAAAATATTTATCATTATTTAATAGGCCAAATCCCTATCGTCGAAAATTTTTCTTATGATAACCAGCGTTGACCCAACATTTTTTGCAATATAATTTTTGTTGATTAAAGAAGCTTTTTCAAGTTGAGTTTTTAAGTTAACCAAGTCATTTAAAGCAAACTCAAGTTCACCTAAATTTTTAATGGGAAAAGCCCCGCCCAAGGATTTCAAATCCACCGCTTCTCTGAAATTTTTGTAATTTGGGCCAAAAATTACGGGCAGGCCAAAAGTTGCTGCCTCTAAAATATTATGAATCCCAACACCAAAACCTCCTCCAATGTATGCAATATTCCCATATCTGTACAAGGAAGAAAGTAATCCAACAGAATCAATTATTAAGACCTGGCAATTATCAATTATTGTTTCATTAATTTGACTAAACAAATTTGCCCGTTTTATTAACAAATGCTGTAACCTGTTAATATTTGCACTTGAAACTTCGTGTGGGGCAATAATAAATTTAATGTTCTTGTTTTGGTTGATAAATTCTACGAGAAGCTCCTCATCGGCTTTCCAGGTACTTCCTGCCACAATTAATGTGGAATTTCCTTTAAACTTTTCAACAATCGGAATTTCTTTTGAATTTTTGGCAATGGCTGCAACACGGTCGAAACGGGTATCGCCAGAAATGGTAACATTCGAAAGCCCGATGTTTTTTAGTAACTGGGCTGAAGTTTCATTTTGCACAAAAAAGTGTTCAAACTGGAATAGCATTTTTCGAAACCAATTTCCCAAGTATGAGTTCTTAAAAAATTGTTGATTTTCCCGAAACATGGCAGAAACAATATATAATGGTATTTCCCGCTTTTTTAATTCATTAATATAATTGTACCAGAATTCATATTTAATAAAAAAAACTTTTTCAGGTTTTACAATGTCGATAAATGTTTGTGCATTGTTTTTTGTGTCGACAGGCAGATACATTACAACATCGGCCAGGTTATAATTTTTTCGGATTTCGTAGCCGGAAGGCGAAAAAAAAGTCAGCACTATTTTGAATTCAGGAAATTGCTTTTTTATTTCTTCTATTACCGGACGACCTTGTTCAAATTCGCCAAGCGAAGCGCAATGAAACCAAAGATATTTGGCATCTTTTTCGATTTTATTTTGAAGTGTTTCTCTCCAGTTTTTTCTGCCCTTAACAAACAACTTTGCTTTTTCGTTAAAAGGTGAAGCCAAACGAATTAGAAGTGAGTAAAAAAATATAGCAATTTTATATAGTAAAGCCATTATAATTTTTCGGTTGTTAATAAATACGACGTTCTTTTAAGAATTCGTAAATGGTGATATTCATTAAAAGAAGTAGAAATAAAGAAATAAAATTTTCAACCGGAATAGACAACAAACGAATTCCAATAATATGCTCCGGATTGTATTCGATAATTGGAAGTGCACTAATAATGCCACCTATAAAAATAAACGGAAGAAGCATTATCAGGTAAGTAAGATAAAATTTGGTGTAATGTTTTTTAAACGGATTCCTGAAAATGGTGTAACCCAAATAAATAGATAGTAAAAAGAAAGTGAAAAACGGATAAAGTTTTTGACGCGTTGAAAATGCAAGAATTCCAAATAAGACAAATAAGATTAAACTTAGCACTAAAAATGAATTCGGTCTTTCAAAATCGTAAAAACGCTGTTTTAGCAGTTCATAAATAAACACGCCTAAAAATGGAATTGTAAGAAAATATAACCACTCTTCAAAGGGAAGGGTTAAAATGTTTTTACCAATAACAAAGTCAGAATTGAATCTCCAAATAGCACGTTCTTCAAAACGTAAATCCCAAATAATAAAAATGGCTCCCGTAAATAATATTGCAGGAATCAGGTATTTTAAATTGCTTAAAAAACCAATTTGTTTTTTAAATCCGAAAACTATAGGGATTATTAGCGGTCCTATCAATAATAATAAATACGAAAAATTCTTAAATTCCATTGATTTGAATTTGTGCCAAAGTTACATTCAATTAACGAAATTTAAAATCAATTATTGAGTAATACCGATTTAACAACCAAATGTCGCATACTTTCGTTTTACTCAGCATACTCCTTTGTTGTAGTATCGGCATTAACCATTATAAACTTCGAAATTGCCATGCGGCATTTCAAAGTACAATTGGTATAATTTCTATAAACTAATTTTTAAGTTGACCTATCTGTTTGTTATCTTCCCTATAATTCAAACAATCAGTAAATGGTCCGGTTTTTTACCGTTCAATTACAATATCTTTTAATAATATTGTATGCCCCGTGGATACCAAGTTCCCCGGCACGGCTTAAATCCATTGCCCCCCCTTCAATATCTTCTAAATAAATTTTTGTAAGCCCCCGGTTAAAATAAGCTTCAGCAAATTCGGGTTCCAATTGAATAGCACGGTTGAGGTCTTCAATAGCGCTTTTGTATTCATTCAACCTAAGTTTAATATATGCCCGGTTAAAGTATCCAAAAAAGAATTTTGGGTTTCGGAACAGGGTGATTTCATAGTCCTCCAGAATTTGTTTGTAATCAAGCAATTCTGCATTTTCGGTTGAGCTTTTTTCAATGTTGGTGCCGCCCATCGATATTGTCTTGTCATTTTGCGATCCGGCCAGAAGTTCAATTTGCTCAAGTATTTTATACTGGCAGTTAGCACGGATAAAATATGGAATCCCTGTTTTATCTTCAATTTCAATAGCTTGGTTTAAGTCGTTAATCGATTCATTAAAATTTTCGGTTAAACTGTGGAAGATTCCACGGTTCAGATAGTTGTGGCTACTTTGTTGAATATCTATTTTTTCGTTAAAGAATAACACGAAATTTTCAAAAACATCGAGGTATTCATCTACCGGTTTGTTTGAAATTGTTAGTAAAGGATCGTAGTTATTTTTTTCGTTCAATTCATCAATGGCAATATTGTAGTATTGAAACCGGTCGTAATCGACAGCATTTTTTTCAAAAGCCGAAATTATAAAAATGGGTTGTAAGTCGATTACAATATTTTTATTTTGAACCCGGCCATCGTCAATTTCTTCTTCTTCGGAAGGCAGGTCACGCGAATCTTCAATTACAAGGTTCGTTCGTCTTCTCCGGTTCCTGTTATTGATTTCTTCTTCATTTTTCGAATTATTCTGTTGTGCTTTTGTTGTCCCCGAATTATTTTGTTGAGTGGGGTTTTGAGTCTGGTTATTTTGTTGCGTAGTATTTTGTTTTTGATTGGAGCCTGATTGTGATGAACTTCCCTGATTTTGGTTTTGTTGATTTTGTGCTAATTGTTCAGCATCAACTTTTCTGTTTTCGAGGTCGAATTGCGGGTTAAGTTGGGCTGCAACGCGATAATCGTTTTCAAATCCGGGGCGTTTTAAGATTTCGCGTGCCATAGCCCGGTTAAAATACGCACTGGCCATTTCGGGGTTTAAACGCAGTGCCATATCATAATCCATAATTGCCCCCTCGTAATCTTCGAGTTTATGTTTTACAATACCACGGTTGTTAAATGCAAGCGCATTTTTAGGGTCGAAATTGATACATTGATCGTAATCGCGCAAAGCTGATGCGAAGTCCTCTAACTCGAATCGTGCTAAACCACGGTTAAGATAAGCAGCGGCATAATGCGGGCGGATAATTATTACCTGGTTTAAATCGCGAATTGCCCCACGGATATCGCTACTTACAATTTTAGCATTACTCCGGTTCATAAGTGCGTGGGTCGATTTTGGATTAATTTTTAGTGCTTTGTTATAATCTTCAATTGCCCCTTCAATATCTTTTTGTGCAAGTTTGGCAATTCCCCGATTGTTATATACCGACTCATTTTCCGGATCGAATTCCAGTGCGCGGTTATAGTCTTTTATTGTTTTTTCATAATCTTTCAGGTTATGGTATGCCATGCCCCGATTTATATATGCCTGCGGATAAAATGGTTTAATTTCAATGGCCTTTTCGTAATCTTTAATTGCCCCCCGGTAATCCTCTAATTGATGTTTTGCCGTTCCCCGATAAAAATATGCTTCAGGTAAATAAGGTTTAAATTTTATAACAATGTTGAAATATTCGACAGCACCGGTGTAATTACCAATTTGTGTTCGTGTACGCCCTACCCTGATGTAATGGTTAATATTTAACTGAGCCTGGCTTTCCACTACAAAGGCCAGAAATAAAAAAAATATTATCGATCGTTTCATTAATTTATTTTGAATAGCGAACAAAAATAACATTTTACATATATTGCCGGTTCATTGATTAATTATATTTAACTTTTTTCTCAAAAAATTAAAAAAATGTGTAATAGATGCAACTGGGGGACAACTAGCGAAATTATGCTGAAATACCACGACACGGAGTGGGGTGTTCCGTTACACGACGACCTGAAATTGTTCGAGTTTATCGTGTTAGAAGGATTTCAGGCTGGATTAAGCTGGCAGATTGTTCTGAATAAACGGGAGAATTTTAGAAAAGCTTTTGATAACTTTAATCCTGAAACTATAGCAAAATACGATGAGGGAAAAATAACGGCACTAATTCAGGATAAATCGATAATAAGAAACAAACAAAAAATTTCGGCTTGCGTAAACAATGCCCGGCAATTTCTTGAAATTCAAAAAGAGTTTGGAAGTTTTGATAATTATATTTGGGGTTTTGTCGATTACAAACCAATTATAAATTTGTTTGCTGATATTCACGAACTTCCTGCCAATACTCCTCTTTCCGACAAAATTTCAGCCGATCTTAAAAAACGTGGGTTTAAATTTGTTGGATCAACCGTAATTTATGCGCACATGCAGGCCACCGGAATGGTAAACGATCATCTTGTTTATTGTTACAGATATAATGAAGTACAGAATTTTAATTAGAAATTTTATTTATTAATTTTGGCAGCTATTCAGTAACATATGTCAAAAAAGAAAAATTATTTAATATGAAATTGCGCATTTTGTTTTCCATTGTTTTTATGGTTTTGGCGGTACACTTTGTTTTTGCTGAAGATGAAAATAAAAAGGATAAAACTGTAAAGGGTTATGTATTCGAAGATGAAATTGTTATTCCCGCCACCCCGATAAAAGACCAATACCGAACGGGTACTTGCTGGTCGTTTTCGGGTTTGTCGTTTTTAGAATCAGAAATGTTGCGATTAGGGAATCATGAAGTTGACCTTTCAGAAATGTTTATCGTTTGGCATACTTATTTGGCGAAAGCTAGAAAACATGTGCGTGTCCATGGAAATCTCAGTTTTTCAGCCGGTGGTGCATTTCACGATGTAACTAATATGATTTCAAAATTCGGGATAGTACCAGAATCAGTTTACAACGGATTAAAATATGGTGAGGAAAAACATGTCCATGGAGAAATGGACAGGGTATTGCTTCAACATATTGATGCTGTTATTGAAAATAAAAACCGGAAACTTAGTACTGTTTGGAACGAAGCAATGGAGGCAACATTAAATTCATATTTAGGAGAAATCCCACAAAAATTCGAGTACGAAGGAAAACAGTTTACACCGCAAAGTTTTGCTTCCGATTTTGTGAGCTTAAACATGGACGATTATGTTGAAATTTCATCATACACCCATCATCCTTTTTATTCAAAATTTATTTTAGAGGTTCCCGATAACTGGTCGTGGGACGAGATGTACAATGTACCGATTAACGAACTGGAGGAAATTATTGATTATTCACTAAAAAACAGTTTTACCGTAGCTTGGGCAGCCGATGTCAGCGAAAAAGGATTTGTAACAAGTAATAAGGGGGTTGCAGTTTTACCTGCCAAATTAACTAAAGATATGAGTGATGCAGAAATTGCACGTTGGGAATCACTCTCAGAAAAAGATAAGGAAAAAGAATTGTACCAATTCGAGGAACCAGTACCTGAGATGGTTGTTACCCAGGAAATGAGGCAGGCAGCTTTCGATAATTACCAGACTACCGACGATCACGGAATGCATATTGTTGGAACTGCTAAAGATCAAGAAGGAAGGATATTTTATAAAGTGAAAAATTCGTGGGGAGACTACAATAAATACAAGGGTTATTTTTATGCTTCGAAACCTTATGTAAATTACAAAACCATGTGCATTATGGTCCACAAAGACGGAATACCGAAAAGCATAAAAGAAAAACTAGAGCTTTAGTAAATAGCCCCTCAGATTATTCTGAGGGTTTTTTTTATCTTTGGTAAATTAAGGTTATTAAATGAAATTCTGTTTTCTTTTTGTTTTATTCCTTTGTTTTTCGTTATCTGTGGTTGGTCAGGGCTCAAACGATGATTATGGGTGGTGGAACGAATTACACGGCTGGGAATTGGGAGATCCGGGTTGGCGGGATTGGATGAAAATAACACCGGGTTATCTTGGCCCAAACGCTTTGCCAGTTCCTGACGTAAAAAAAGGGATGATTAGTGAAAACACTGAGATTGAAATTACGGCTTCAAATCATTTCAGTAAAGGCGATCCGACTCAGGATATTTCAGGAAGATTATTTATTCCCTTTGCAAAAAATAAAGTTGCAATTGAAATGTACGGTGTGGCCCTCGAGCATTTTGCATTTTCCGAAGAAATTAGAAATGAACGTTTTGCCCGCGATGAAGACGGCAAAGGAATTGTTATCGGCGATTTTTATTTTAGCACTTTAATTCAGCTCATTAAAGATCGTAAATTCCCAAATACCCTGTTGCGGTTTACGACAAAAACGGCATCGGGGGGCAAATTGGAAGCAGCCAGGTATTCCGACAGCCCTGGTTATTTTTTCGATCTTAGTTTTTCAAAAGAATGGGGACAACCTGAAATTGGATTATTTAGGCCGTTTGGGTTATTTGGTTTTTATTCATGGCAAACCAACGATGAACTTAACCTACAAAACGATGCTTATATGTATGCGTTGGGAGCCGATTACAAAAAAAACAATTCTTTACTTTCTGCCTCGTTGGCGGGTTATTCGGGATATAAAGACGAACGCGACAGACCAATGTTACTGAATTTTGAGGTACGTAAAGATTTTAACCAAAAAGCAGTACGGGTGCAATATCTGTATGGATTGCAGCATTGGGAATACAAAACCTTCAAGTTTTCTTTTATATGGAAATTTAACGCAGTGGAATAAATCATTTAAATTGAATTTGAAATGTGTATTTTTGTGAACGAAAAAAACACCGTTATTTTCAAAAAACAATAACAATTTAAAATAATGAAGAAACTTTCGCTGGTTATTTGTGTATTCAACGAAGAACAAAATATAAAACCACTTTCGGGACAAATTCAAGCCGCCTTAGCAGATTACGATTTTGAGGCTGTTTTTGTTGACGACGGTTCAACAGACAAAACATGCTCAGAAATAAAAAAAATAAACGACGACCGTTTTATTTTGGTTGAATTGAAAATGAACTATGGCCAAAGTTCGGCATTGCAAGCCGGTATCGATCAGGCAGAAGGTGAATTTGTTGTACTGCTCGATGGCGATCTGCAAAACGATCCGGCTGACATCCCGGCGATGTTAAAAATGATGGAATTAGATGAGTGGGACATGGTAGCCGGTGTTCGTGCCAACCGAAGGGACGGGATGTTCTTACGAAAAATACCTTCGAAAATTGCCAATTTCATGATCCGCAAATCTACCGGGATTCACATGAAAGATTTAGGTTGCACCCTTAAAATATTCACTAAAGAAACAATAAAAAGCATCCATATTTATGGGGAGTTGCACCGGTATATCCCGGCATTAATAACCCTCGAAGGTGCCACTAAAATTACCCAGGTCGATGTAAACCACAGGGCACGTAAATTTGGGAATTCAAAATACAATTTAAGCCGTACTACCAAGGTAATAAGCGATTTAATTTTAATGGTGTTTTTTAAAAAATACCTGCAACGGCCAATGCATTTTTTTGGTGCAATTGGAATAATAACATTCGGTATTGGTGTCCTTATTAATTTTTATATGTTAATATTAAAAATTTTGGGTAACGATATTTGGGGAAAGCCACTCCTTTTGCTCGGAATTCTTTTGGTAATGGGTGGGATTCAGTTTATAACAATTGGTATAATTGCCGAATTGCAAATGCGAACCTATTTTGAATCGCAACGTAAAAAACCATATCGAATAAAAAAAATAAGTTCTACAGTTGAAAAATAATGATTCTTTTGGGTACAATTTTTGTATTGATTTAAACCCTCTGATATGTTGTTAAAATTATCGTTATAAAATATTCAATTAATCGATTACAATGAAACTCACTTTATTAAAATTCTCCACCTTATTATTTGCTTTCTTTTATTTTTCATTTTCAAATGCACAGGTTAAAGTCATTCATGGAATGGTAACGGCATTCGACAGCATTCCTTTAGTCGGTGTCGAAATTAAGGTCAAAAGTAATAAACTTGTAACGCATACCGACGAATTGGGAAAATTTTCAGTAAGTTGTAGTGCCAACGATAAATTAAGAATATCTGCAAACGGTTTTTATGCCGATAATATAAAATTATCGGAAAAGATAAAATTGGTTGCAGTAAATTTAAAGCTTAAACCAGGCGACAAAAACAAGGATTATGCCCTCGGTTATACTCATGTTTCTGATAAGGATAAATTTAACTCTTTGATAAGTTTAAATGAAGACGATACTGATTTTTCGCAATACAATAATATTTATGAATTAATTAGTGGCCGCTTTGCCGGGGTGCAGGTTATGAAAAGTGGAGAAATAATAATCAGGGGAGTTGGTTCGTTTAGCTTGAATAACGGGGCATTAATTGTTCTTAACGGTGTTCCTTATAATAATGCAAATATTTTAAATTCTATTCATCCAACTCAGGTAAAAAGTATTAATATTATTAAAGATGGAAAATCGGCTATGTATGGTGCAAGGGGATCGAACGGTGTGGTTGTTATAGAGACTAAAACAGGTGAAGAGAAAGTTAATTAATATTTCAAGCAATGAAAAAAAGAAATCAGAGTATTTTATTAGCCCTTTTGGTAGTTTTATTAACGTTCCAATTAAATGCGCAGGAAAAGGTAATTCATGGCACAATTACCACCTTCGACAGTATTCCGTTAATTGAAGCAAATATTTGGGTTCGAAGTACAAAACAAACTGTACTTTCCGATTCGTTGGGGAATTTCTCGGTGGGCTGTAATACCGAAGATAAATTAAAAGTCAGCGCAAATGGATTTTACACACAGAATGTAAAACTTACAAGCAAAATAAAATATGCTGCGATAAACTTAAAATTGAAACCCGGTGCAAAAAGCCGTAAACATGCTATTGGATATGGACACGTTTCTGATGCAGAAAAATTAAATGCAGTATCTAGTTTGAACAATGAGGATATAGATTTTTCTCAGTACAGTAGTATGTTTGAAGTAATAAGGGGACGATTTGCTGGTGTCCAGGTTGTTAATGGCGAAATTATAATTCGTGGGGTAAATTCTATTAACAGCAGCAGCGCAGCTTTGATTGTTATTGACGGAATACCTTCGGATGAAAGTGTGTTAAATACAATTCCCCCGATTCAGGTAAAAAGCGTAAATGTAATTAAAGACGGGAGCGCAGCAATTTATGGATCCAGGGGTGCAAACGGCGTAATTATTATTGAAACAAAGCGTTCAAATGACGATTAATTGATAAATGCAATTATGCATTTATTTATTTAACTTATAAAACAATTTGAGAAAAGAAGGGTTTTATTATTAAATATATATCAAGAAGTTTGAAGGGGAAAAAATATTTATTGTTTTTTTATTTCTTGAACTACCTTTACAAGCCTAATTATTAATTTTAATAAACCAATTTAAACTTTTCATTTATGTTTAAAGCAGTTTTTATTATACCCATATTTATCGCTGTTTATCTGTTTCCTATTAATGTAAATGGCCAGGAAAGGACAATTTACGGTATTGTAACTACTTTCGACAGCATTCCCTTAAATAAAGCGAATATAAAAGCCCAAAGTAACAAACTATCCGTATTGTCCGACTCGTTAGGGAATTTCGAAATAAGTTGTGCACATCAGGATAAACTAAAAATTACTGCCGCCGGATTTTATTCCCAGAATGTAAAGCTTGATAAAAATATTAAATTTGCAGCAATTAATTTGAAGCTAAAACCTGGCGACAAAAACCTGAATTATGCTTTTGGATTAACAAGTGTAAAAGATCGAGACAGGTTAAGTGCCATGGCATCCAAAACCGACGAGGATATTGATTTCTCAATCTACAATAATATGTTTGATGCTATTTCAGGCAGGATTCCCGGGGTCCAGATTATTGGAGGTGAGATAATAATTCGAGGAAATTCTACAATCAATGGAACCAGCCCGGCATTAGTTGTTGTTGATGGTGTACCCGTACATCAATCGCAACTAAATGCAATGAATCCTTCAACTGTCAAGAGGATTAACGTAATAAAGGACGGTAGTTCAGCTATTTATGGTTCGCGCGGGGCAAATGGAGTTGTAGAAATAGAAACCAAAAGCGGCCGTGACTAAATGAATTAAAAACATTAAACGCTAATTAAAATTTAACATCAAATAAAATTATCATGAAAATTATAATAATTTCTTTTTTTACTTTTTTCGCCATTCTCTTTCAAATTAATGCCCAGGAAAGAATAGTTCATGGAATTGTAACAACCTTCGAAACAATTCCCGTGGTTGGGGCTACTGTAAAAGTTAATAGCACAAAACAAGTGGCTTTAACAGATTCTCTTGGGAAATTTTCGGTACACTGCGACCTAAAAGATAAATTGAAAATAAGTGCAAAGGGATTCTACGATCAGAATGTAAGATTACCAAAAGAAATAAAAATAGCAGCTGTTAATTTAAAACTTAAGCCGGGAGAAAAAGGCAGGGCTTACGCAATTGGTTATGGCCATGTTTTAGAAGAGGATAAATTAACTGCCGTATCCAACTTAAATCAGAACGACACGGACTTTTCGAAATACAGGGATTTATACGATGTTATACGGGGAAGTTTCTCGGGTGTTCAAGTCACGAATGGAGAAATTATTATTCGCGGAACTACCTCTTTTAATAGCAGTAGTGCAGCTTTAATTGTTCTCGATGGAGTTATTTCCGACGCAAGTATTTTAAATACAATTTCTCCAATTGAGGTTAAAAGTATAGACGTATTAAAAGATGGAGGTGCTGCTATTTATGGTTCGCGCGGTGCAAATGGTGTAGTAATTATTGAGACCAAAAAAGGAGGGGATAATTAGCTCGAATGCAATTTCAAAGCTGAATAAAGGAGAAAGACGCAAAATTAAACGAATTAATAATTTAAAACAGTGTATTATTAACACCAAGTTTATATCGCTAAAAAATCTAAAAAGTTCGAACACATGTTAAGAAAAATATTTTATCTGATAATTTTTGCCGTATTTATTTTGTCCTCTTCTGTTTTGAATGCACAAGATAGGGTTTTGCATGGAATGGTTACAACTTTCGATAATATCCCTTTAATTGGTGCAGAAATTAAAGTAAATAGCACAAAACAAATTTTTCTTACCGACACACTTGGTAATTTTTCGGCAGTCTGTAATAGTATTGATAAATTAAAAATTGATGCAAAAGGATTTTATAGCCAAAAAGCAAAAATAGAATCCAATATTAAATTTGTAGCCATTAATTTGAAACTTAAGTCTAAAAAAAATGAAAGGTTTTATTCTGTTGGATACGGCTATGTTAATGAAAAAGAAAAGCTTAGTGCAATTGATGGATTAACAAATGAAGACATAGATTTTAATAGGTATAACAATATTGCAGAATTAATAAGTGGAAATTTTTCAGGTGTTCAGATACAAAATGGTGAAATTGTAATAAGGGGGGCAGCCTCGTTAATTAGTAGTAATGCTGCTTTAATTGTTGTTGATGGCGTAATTTCAGAACAAGACATTTTAAATACTTTGCACCCTTTGGATATTAAAAGTATAAACATTATTAAAGACGGTAGTGCAGCTATTTATGGTTCGCGCGGTGCTAATGGTGTCGTACTTATCGAAACCATGAAAGGTGGGGAATTGGAACGCACTAATTATTAAAAATTAAATTTCATCCCTTAACTTTATGTCTCCGGGTGAACAAAATCGACTACAACAAAGATTTCCAAATTGTGAATGGAAATCATCCGGTAAACATCACAAAAACTTATTTATCCTTTATGTTTTTTTGACACCTTTATTAACTTTTTAATGACTCAATCAGTTTAAAAAGTTTGCAGCTTACAATATATTCACCAGCCCACTTTCGTTCTGGAAATTACAAAGTAGTGAATTTCAGCAAAAATGCAGAAACACACCTTGAAGTTATTTTCATTTAATTGTATTGCGCTAAAAAATCAAAATTTAGATTGATTTTTTTCTTTTTTGCTTTATCTTCACATTTCGACTAAAACCTGGCAAAATGAATAAAATCTTTGTTTCAATTCTATCTGTTTTTTTGATTTTTCAATCTTGTATTTCCGATAAAAAACATGTTCAACGCGATTTGAAATTATGGTTCGATAAACCTGCAGAAAATTGGGTTGAAGCCCTTCCAATTGGAAATGGCCGTTTGGGTGCTATGGTTTTTGGCGGAGTTGATTTAGAACGAATCCAACTAAACGAAGAATCGGTTTGGACGGGTGGTCCAACAAAACGAACAAATCCAGAAGCTTTACAGAATCTAGATAAAGTTCGCCAATTGTTGTTCGAAGGAAAATATGCAGATGGGGATAAGTTGGCCCAGGAAAAAATTATGGGAACACGTATTGAACGTGGAAACCACACTTATCAAACACTGGGAGATTTATTCATAAAATTTGAAAGCCTTGAAAATAGTTCAAAATACAAAAGAACACTGGATTTAAGGACAGCAATAGCAACTTCTACATTTGAATCGGAAGGCGTAAAATATACACGCCAAATATTTTCATCGGCACCCGATAACGTTATTGTTATTAAACTTTCAGCATCGGAAAAAGGAAAATTAAATTTCTCGACCTGGATGGAAAGGCCTGGCGATGCAGAAGAAATTTCTGTTGGAGAAAATCAACTATTAATGACTGGCTTCGCTGAATTTGAAAGTCGGGGAACACACTTTGCCTCACTTGTAAATATTGATAATACAGGTGGAGAAATTATTTCAAACGAAAATGGTTTTACCATAAAAAATGCCGATAAAGTAAAAATCCTGATTTCAGGAAGAACCGATTTTTGGGGAAAAGATGAAACGGAAACTTCGGTAAATGACATCAAAAGAGCATCAGAAATTAGTTTTGATGTATTAAAAACAAAACATATTATTGATTATCAGGAATTGTTTAACCGCGTTGATTTAGCACTAAATGAACCTGATACTTTGAATTTACCAACAGATAAGCGACTTGAAAGAATAAAAGAAGGAAAGCCGGATCCGCACCTCACCGAACTTTACTTTCAATTTGGACGGTATTTATTAATTAGTTCGTCGCGCCCCGGTAATTTACCAGCAAATTTGCAGGGAATTTGGGATGGTACATTGTCGCCGCCATGGAATGCTGATTATCACATTAATATCAATATTCAAATGAACTATTGGCCAGCATTGGTAACAAATTTAACAGAATGTCAGGAACCATTTTTTGAATTTACAGAAGATTTAAGGGAAAGAGGAGCGGTAACTGCAAAAGAAGTTTATGGTAGCCGCGGATTTGTAGCCCATCACACTACCGATGTTTGGAAATATACTGACCCAATCGGAAATACCGGCTACGGAATGTGGCCTATGGGAGTTGCCTGGTGTTCCGATCATTTCTGGGAGCATTACGATTTTACGGGCGACGAAGTGTTTTTGAAAGAAAAAGCGTATCCGGTTTTAAAAGATGCTGCTTTGTTTTTTGTCGATTTTTTAGTTGAAAATCCAAAAACCGGACTGCTTGTTTCGGGGCCAAGCATGTCGCCAGAAAATAAATTTATTGATAAAAATGGAGAGCGTGCAGCAGTTTGTATGGGGCCGGCAATGGATCACCAGATTATTCGCGAGCTATTTAATAATTGTATTAAATCTGCCGAAATTTTAAAAATTGATACGGAATTTGCCGACACTTTAAAAACCATGCTTAATCAATTAACTCCATCACAAATCGGTTCCGATGGAAGGGTTTTGGAATGGTCGGAAGAATTACTGGAAGCTGAACCGGGCCATCGACACGTTTCGCATTTATATGCTTTATATCCGGGAGAAGAGTTTACAAATCCAGACGACCCGAAATGGATGGTGGCGGCTCAAAAAACGATTGAAGCCAGATTAGCAAGTGGAGGTGGACACACTGGTTGGAGCAGGGCATGGATAATCAATTTCTTTGCACGTTTAAAAGATGGGCAAAAAGCGAATGAAAATATTCATGCTTTGTTTGCTAAATCAACTCATCCAAATTTGTTCGATAACCACCCGCCATTTCAAATTGATGGGAATTTTGGAGCCACCGCCGGAATTGCAGAAATGTTGCTGCAAAGCCACAATGGCGTGCTTCAGATTTTGCCGGCACTTCCACCGGCGTGGAACAAAGGTCATATAAAAGGACTTCGCGCACGAGGTGGTTTTGAAGTTGATATTGAATGGGAGAATGGTAAATTAATTAAATTGAAGATAAAATCGTTACTTGGAAATCCTTGTAAAGCAATGTACGGTGATTTGATTTCAAATATTGAAATTGGAGTGGGAGAAACAAAACTGTTGGATAGTAGTTTAACTCTGAATTAATGATATATTTTTTTGACCTTTAACCCAAATTACCAATGGTTAGCAAATAAAACAGATTTTGCTGATGCACGAATAAAAAATATTCAAAAAATAATGTGCATTCTTTGCAAAAGATTTTACGAATGACCTTTTACGACAATCAACATTATTTTTAAGTTCAAACGAAAAAAGCTGAAAAGCTGAATTAAAATATTGGTCCGGCGGCGTTTCGTTCCTTTTGTTGGAATTGGTGGATAAAATTCGTCTTTATTTGCGCTAAATACTCTGTTTTCTTCCATGACTTTTATTGATGAATGTGAAAAAATAATTTACCAGTATTCCTTATTCCGGAAGCAACCACCAAAATGGATAACCTTTGGCTTTGTGCAGAAACAGGTAGTGTAGGAATAACTTTATCCAATGCCCGGCAAGTCCAATTTCGCCTACCGTTGAATTAATATCTCTTCCCCATTCAGGATATTTCTCCCAGTCAGGAACAATAGGCGAAACGGTCATTGTTGCTCCTAATCCTTTGGTTATACTATAGCCAGCCGAAACAATACAAGCAGCACCCATTCTTCCCATACTTGCTGTGTGTTTGTGTTCCATTTTTCCCGATTTTATAGCTTCAGCAATATTTAGGGCAACAATTTTACCTGTTACTCCTGATGGCATTCCGGTTCGTGGAGGGGCTGGTGAGATTGGCGTCCCATTGGCACTTTTCATTGGTTTAGAAATTGGATGAGGTGGGGCAAAGGCAATTCCCGGTGCATAGATATTATCGTATGCCGGACTTTGATATGTTTCCGGCCAGTCGTTTATACTCCACTCCTCGAAAGGTTTGGCTTTATAATCAGCATCTACTTTCATGAATTTATTAGGAGCAAAAACGGTGGAGGTTATATCTTCCCCGATTTTGTTAAAAGCTTTTATGTCTTGTCCCGAGAATGCAGGGATTAACATGGCAAAATCAAACTCTTTTGTATGGTTTTTGCCGTCGAGTGTTTCGTAATGGGCAATACCAGGCTCAACTTTTTTTACGCCTGCTCTTTTAATCCATTTAATATTATTTTCTGCAAAAACAGATTCAGTAAAAATTTTCGTTGAAGTAACATAACCGCCTCGTTTTACAAAAGCACCTCCCATTCCAAAGTCACCAACTTCGTATTCATTGGTAATCCAGGTTATTTCTGCCAGGTGCGAAAGTTTACGTTGTTTTAGTTCGAAGGCGATGTTTAATGCGTATTCAAAAGCAGCTCCCTGACAAGTAGCACCGGGATGGCCTGTTCCAACCAAGAACCTCTGTTTCTTGCCCTGCTTCATTAATTCTATACTTTTCTGAAGTTCTCCCCATGCATGTGCAGCATGGTCGAACGAACATACTGAAACTGTATTTTTCCCGGGACCTAATCCTTCTGTAGCTTCAAAATTTAATGCCGGACCAGTAGCATTAACCAGATAATCATATTCAATTTTCTCAGTTTTACCCTGTTTTTCGGCAGATGTATAACTTATCTCAACTAATCCTTTTTTAGTGTTAGAATCGCCTTCGGGATAAATGGCTGTTGCCTTTGCTTGTTTAAGTTCAATACCCCAACGGTTATAAACTTTTTCCAATTTGAACCGTACTTGATCAGTGGTCATTTTCCCTACACCAACCCAGATGTTAGAGGGAACCCACTGGTAATATTGACTTGGGGAAACTACAATAACATCATGTTTTTTTCCCAGTTTTTTTTTGAGGAATGAAGCAGTAGTATGTCCTGAAACTCCTGCTCCTAAAACTACAACTCTCATAAATTATAGTATTTCTTTTGATTTTTATTATTTAATTGAAATTCACAAAATAAATTTCAATTGTTTTTTACAAATGCCAAGTTTGTAAGATAACATTAATTTTTATACAGTGCTTCTGGGAAGACTATTTACTAAGCATTACTATGAAAAAAAAGTCAATCCCACCCTTGCAGGAGCAATTGGGAAAAGTCAAGCTTCAGGAAACACGATGTTTATAACACCGTGTTTATCCGGTTTGCAAAAACAGGTGAACTCGTTACTTGGATAACTTATACAGCACGTGGGCCACCAACTGGGGCTTTGCTGAAAGAATTATTGCAGCATTCTCCGAATATCCCAAAATAGACGCCGTAATGGCGAATTGAAAAACTATGCGTAAATGTGAAAAACAAGATAATTTTAGTGTATAAGTCAATAAAAAAATACTGGAATAGAATCTAAACTACTGAAACAATTAATAAAAGCAGGTTGAAAATAAAAAGGAGCAATCCAAAACTTTAAATAACCCATACAAAAACCAATCATTACCCATAGAAAATCCTTTCAATCACCGGTCTCGTCAACACTGCGCTCAGGCTGGGTCGTGCCGACCTCCCGAATGCTTAATTATTGTGCATAGTTTTTGTTTTCAACTTTAACTTCCGGCAAATGGTGTTCCAAAAATACCAACTGCAAGTTCAGCCCAAATGAGGAGTAATAATATCAGAAGAGCAACAGAGATAGTAATTTGGTTTTTGGTATTCTTTATTTTTCTTATTACAAGATCGAAAATCAGACCTGTTCCGAGAAGTAGAACTCCAGCCACAACAAAATCTATAGGAGTCCAATCTACTTCATTGGTAAACTGCATCGCTATAAGTGGAATGAGTAAAATAATTGCTACTACTGTAATTATGATTTTAATTCTTTTGTTTTTCATAATTTATGTATTTTATTCCTTATAAATCTTAATAAATAATTTAACTTTTTAAAAGTACTTTGAACTACAAAGCAAAATAATAAAAATGTAAACTGCAAGTTTTTAACGAAAATAGACGTAAAGATCAGATTTTATGCCCAACGGCAGTCTGTCTAAAAACCACCCTTGGTTATTGTTTTTTTTGTTAAATATAAGCAGTTTAAGTGTTTAATTATAATTTCCGGTCTAATAATTCTCTCCCAAAGTTGATTGATTAAATGGTCGGTTTTAGGCTTACATAGCTGGATTATATGACGAATTGAAAGGGTACTTCTTTCCAGCCAGTCTTTTAATGTTTTTATCCCAACAATATTGATAATACGTCTTAAGTTATATGCTGACATCATAAAACCAATATCGGCACTTGCACGTTCCATTGTTTTCTTTGTAGCCACGAAAGAGAAGCCCCACTGCCGTTTTAAAGTGCCATATGGGTGTTCTACTATTTGTTGTCGTTTCCGGTATAGGTTTTTATTTGCGTTTATCCTTTTTTTATTATCGTCAATCAGCGTTTGGAATTGGCTTCGTTGTATGGCTTTTCCATAAATGGCTTTGGAGCATTCGGGCTTGACAGGACAGGTTTTGCAGGCTTTTGTAACATATCGTTTAAAAAGATATGTTTTGGCTTGATGTATCCTTCCGTTAGTGGTGAGTTTATGTCCTTGCGGACAGGTATAAAAATCACTTTGCCTGCAATATCCGAAGTTTTCTACATTGTAATCTTTGTTGGGAGAGTTGGCAGCAACAGTGGGTATGGCTACCATTGTTTCAATGCCCAATGTATTTGCAATTTCAAACTCGCTGCCGGTATGATATCCTTTGTCGTAGAGTGCTGTAAAGCTGTTGGTTTTCAAAATTGTTTTAGCCCTACGGAGCATCGTCCCCATTGCTTTACTGTCGTTGTTGTTGGTTACTTTATAGTCGATTAAAATATTGTGTTTGGCATCTACTGTTGTTTGAGCATTGTAAGCTACTTCTGTGATGTTATTACGGACAATCATCTGACGGCTGTCGGGGTCTGAAGTTGAAACCTGTGCCTGCCCTGTTTCTTTTAACTGTTTCTCAAGCTTTTTATATTCGGCCTTGCGCTGGTTTTGTTTCTCAATTTCCTTTTCAATTTGATTTTTATTGTCCCCGTCATTTTCAGCCAGTGCCTGATTATACTCTTTTAATTTATTTTCGATGTATCCCAAATGGCGGTCTATTTTCTTTTGGTTGAAGTTGTTTTTTTTGCTGTTCTGTGCCCGGAACTTTGTACTGTCACCTGCGATGAGTGTACCACCGATAAGGTTAAAATATTTTGCAATTTTAACCGTTTCACGAAAAACCCTTTTGATTGCTTTGGGATTATCTCTCCTGAAATTTGAGATGGTATTGTGGTCCGGTTTTAGGCTTTTTAAAAGCCACATTACTTCAATGTTTCTATTGCATTCTTTTTCTAATCCCCTTGAAGAACGCACCCTGTTTAGATAACCGTAAATATAAAGTTTTAATAAATCGGCTGGATGGTAAGCCGGTCTGCCGTTTTCCTGAAAATACACTTTGAACCCAAACTCCTCCAGGGTTAAACGATCCACAAAAATATCGATTAACCTGACTTCGTTATTAGCATCAACAGCACTATCAAGCGAAACCGGGAAAAGGTAGGTTTGTTCCCTGTTTTGTCCTTTGATAAATTTCATACCCGAAGATACAGAATGTATGTTTTTTGAAGTGTTTATATAGGAGTGAGTTTTTAACAATATGCAGTTAGTTTTTAGACAGTCTGACGGTTTGTGGTCGAGTAGGCAAAGGGAATTTCACCCTAAGCCTCTCACAGAACCGTACGTGACAGTCTCCCGTCATACGGCTCTTCTAATTTAATCTACAAAT
>Ga0233437_1003404_pt1 | contig 21006 bp, 26 predicted proteins | sample SI_122_August201_FD_182714 | JGI IMG/M metagenome (GOLD analysis project Ga0233437, IMG submission 182714) | Seawater microbial communities from Saanich Inlet, British Columbia, Canada - SI_122_August2016_200_MG | ecosystem: Environmental > Aquatic > Marine > Inlet | place: Canada: British...
CACTTATTTAGACATGCTCTTTATGATGGGGATAATCGGAACGGCATTAGTACTTATATTTGTTATGATAAACTTAATAAGGTATTATATATCCTACTTAAAAACGAAAGATATTAGAATGCTCTGTCTTGTCTTTGTTATGCTGACAGTATTATTATTTTCACTATCAATATCAACATTCCCTTTCCGATATTCGATAGCGTTTTTATTAATATAATTTAAAATATTTAAAGGGCATAAAGTTTCTTAACTTTTGCCCTTTTAAAAACCCAAAATTAAGTTTATTTATAGTTTTTAATGTCTGGTGTCTATTGCTTTTTCAACATTGAAATCAAGCTTTGATCTTGGTTCTTCTCTTATCTCCTCTTCTCTAACTTTAGACACTTCTATAATAATGTTTTTTAATATCTTTATCGCAGAATCCTCTATCTCATAGATCTTTTTTCTATACTCATCTATTTTTAAATTATAAAATTTAAGTTTGGCTTTAGCCTCATTTTGTATGGCATATGCCCTTATGTTAGCATTGTTAACTATCTCACATGCTTTTTCTTCTGCATCTATTAGCGCTCTGCTAAGGTGCTTTTCGCTTTTATTATACTCTTCTAACATACTTCGGAATTTCCTGTTTTCATCTCTAAGGTTTATAATGCGCTCTCTTTGTTCTTTAAGGTTTTTTTCATAATCGCTGCGCATGTTTTTAACATAAGCTTCAACATCATCAGCATTATATTTGCCTGACATAGATTTCTTTAATTCTGACATATTTAATCATCCATCCCTTTTGTTATACTTAGACTATAAATATTATCATCCTAACAAAAAGAACATTGTCAAAACAACAAGTAACTCCAAGCTTTTAAATGTCGAAAAAAAATAAAAAAAACACTTTAGGCTAAAACACCTAAAGTGGATTCTTTGATTTAAAAATTGAATATTATTTAGCTAAAATCTTTATTATCTGATTTTAGTTTTTTCGCTTTGGAATACAACTATAGTTGATTTTCCGTCAAACAACATGTTTTCCGTTTTTACCTTCTCAAAGTTTTCTCCATATGCAAGATAAACATGATCTGCTTGCTTTCCGTTTGAATCTATTGTCATAACGACAAATCCAAAAATTTCATCGCCCCAGTCGTCCTCAATCGCAAACTCTGCAGTTAAGTTATCTCCGCTTTTAACAATCTCTTTTTCTGCTAATACATTGGAATCCATTCCATTTACAGAAATAACCACAATAGAGCCATCAATTATGTTAGCATCGCTTGAAACAACGACTGATGAAGCAGAAGTTTCAACATTGCATTCACCTGTTATCTCAACTATTTCAGCACCTTGATCTATTTTCGGCGGTAAAACTTCAGCTTTTGACGAACATCCTACTAATGTTAAAGATAAAACTAATATCAATATTAAAATCGAAATGTGTTTTTTGTACTTACGCATTTTTATGTCTCCTTAAATTCTTTAAATCTTTTTAACCCCATAAAGTATAACGAAAAAATACCTTTGTGTAAAGAAAAATATATTTTATATTTTTATTAATAAAAAAAGCCTTTGGGAAAAACCAAAGGCTAATAATGGGGAGATATTTATATACGGTTAGCTTGTAACCGTTATATAACAAAATAACATTAACATTATAACAATACAAGTGGTTTATCAATATTTTTATATGCTTGATATAATATTCTTAATAGTATCAATTTTGCATTTATTTTCGATATTATCCATTGAATTTTTACTTTTTTCGAGCGTTGACACGTTTTTTTGTTTATAATATACTCTTTATAAAGGAGGGTCATCTTTTGAATGAAAAAAAAGCTAACATTATACCAAAGGTTTTATTGTTTCTGATTGATATTAGTATACTGATTCTTGGGGCCGCTTTGATTGCTTTACCCTTTGTTTTCAGAATGCTACCTGTAAATATATTAAGCATACACTTTTTTGGAGATTCATATCAATCTTCTCTTGTGTTCTTTATGGTCTGCACACTTTTATTTCTCGGTATCATCAATGAGACAAGAAAAGTTTTGAAAACGATGGTCAGAAAAGATCCTATTTGTGAGTTAAATATAAAATATTTTAAGAGAATTGCTTATTTGAGTTATGTTTTTGCAGCAGTTTTCATTTTTAAAACTATAGTGGATTTTTCAATGCCTACCCCTCTAATGAGCTTAACCTTCTTGTTTTTAGGAATATTTACACACGTACTGTCTTATATTTTTTATAAAGCAAATAATAGCAAAGTATCAGAAGGAAATGATATAAAAACATAAAATAAAAAGCGGATAAAAGAATTAATTTTTATCCGCTTATGCTTTAATCTATTTTTTCTTAAAAATCGGCTTACCTTTTTCAATTTCCATCACAACACTATCACCAATTTTTATACTGCCTTTTATTATCTCTTCAGAAAGTTTATCTTCCACCTCTTGTTGTATAGCTCTTTTTAATGGTCTTGCCCCATATATTTCGTCGAATCCTTGCTTAGCAAGATATTCTTCTGCTTGTTTACTAAACTCAATGTATATTTCTTTTTCGTTTAGCCTTTTAGAAACTCTTTCAAGCATTAAAGTTACAATTTTATTTATATGTTCCATCTCAAGTTTGTGGAATACCACTATATCATCAATTCTATTTAAGAACTCTGGTCTGAATGAGGATTTTAGATAATCCATTATCTTATCTTTCATTGCAGCATAATCATCAGATTTACTTTTCTCTCCGCCAAATCCGATAGAATTTTTAGATATTGCATCATGCGCTCCGATATTTGAAGTCATTATTATTACACAGTTTTTAAAATCAACTGTTCTTCCTTTAGAATCGGTTAACCTGCCGTCATCTAAAATTTGTAAAAGTACATTAAAGACATCCGAATGTGCTTTTTCTATTTCATCTAAAAGCACAACACTGTATGGTTTTCTTCTTACCTTTTCGGTGAGCTGACCTCCATCATCATAGCCAACATATCCCGGAGGCGAACCAATAAGCTTTGAAACTGTATGCTTTTCCATATATTCGCTCATGTCTAAGCGGATAATAGCATCTTCATCTTCAAACATTGCTTCTGCTAAAGCTTTTGACAGCTCTGTTTTACCGACTCCTGTCGGCCCTAAGAATATAAACGACCCCACAGGTCTTTTAGGGTCTTTAAGCCCTGCCCTTGCTCTTCTAATAGCACGAGCAACAGCATTAGCCGCTTCGTCTTGTCCGATCACTCTTTGATGAAGTGTTTCTTCTAATCTAATCAATCTTTCAGATTCATCTTCCGTCAATTTCTTAATCGGGATATTTGTCCAACTCGAAACGATATCAGCGATATCTTCGCTCACAACTTCGCCCACAAAACCCTGACTATCTTTTTTTAATTTATCTCTTTCTTTTTCAAGTTCAGCATTAAGCTTTTTTTCTTCATCTCTAAGCTCAGCAGCTTTTTCGAATTTTTGATGTGATATTGATTCTTCTTTTTCTGTCTTTATGCTTTCTAATCTTTCCTCTTTTTCTTTTAAGCCGGGAGGCGTAACGTACATTCTTAACCTAACTTTTGAAGCAGCCTCATCCATTAAATCGATTGCTTTATCCGGCAAAAATCTATCCGTTAAATATCTATGCGAAAGTTCAACGGCAGTTTTTAAAGCTTCATCAGTAATTTTTACTTTATGATGCGCTTCATATTTATCTCTTAACCCTTCTAAAATAAGCAGTGATTCTTCTTCCGATGGTTCACCCACAGTTACAGGCTGAAACCTTCTTTCTAATGCTGAATCTGTTTCAATATGTTTTCTATATTCGTCTAACGTTGTGGCTCCGATCACCTGTATCTCTCCTCGTGCTAATGCCGGCTTTAGCATGTTTGCCGCATCCATAGCTCCTTCGGCCGCTCCGGCCCCGACAATAGTATGAAGCTCATCAATAAACAAGATTATATCATCTGCTTTTTTAAGCTCGTCAATCGCTTGTTTTAGTCTTTCTTCGAACTCGCCTCTATATTTTGCACCTGCAATCATTCCAGCCAGGTCTAAACTCAAAATTCTTCTTCCTTTTAGAAGATCTGAAATATCATCATCCGATATTCTAATCGCCAATCCCTCAGCTATAGCAGATTTTCCAACACCAGGTTCTCCGATTAAAACTGGATTGTTTTTTGTCCTTCGGCTTAAAATCTGTATTATTCTATCAATCTCTTTTTCTCTGCCGATAACAGGGTCTAGTTGATTGTTGCCTGCCATCTCGGATAAATCAGTACAGAATTTATCTAAATTAGGTGTTTTGCTATTACTATTTTTTGTTTTATTACCTGGTTGTTTAGACACGACAGCACTTAATATCATTTCCTCAATATATTTAAGGTCTGCTCCGCTTTGTTTTAAAATTTCATACCCAAATCCTTCTCTTTCTGCAATTAATGCAAAGAGTATATGCTCTGTACCAACAAAGGTTACCCCCATTCGCAGCGAAATAGCCATGGCCGATTCGATGATTTTTTTTGTTCTTGGAGTATATCCAAAAGAAGAAAAATCATAATTTCCTTTTCCCATCGAAGCTATGATAATCGTAAGTATTTTTTCATACGTTAAACCATATTCTTTTAAAAGCCCCGATGCAAGCCCTTCGCCCTCTCCTGCAAGTCCAGCTAATATATGCTCTGTACCGACATAATTGTGTCCTATATCTCTTGCTGCTTTTTCTGAAAGTTCTAATGCCCTTTTTGATCCTTGTGTAAATTTCCCGTTATAATCCATTTTTTATCCACCTCTTTCTCTTATGCTAAAGCGTTTCTTACTAAAGCCGCTCTTTTTTCGTCTCTAATGTTTTCAGGGAGCACCTTCCCGCTGTCAATCGCCAAACTGGCTGGTCTAGTGTTAATAATTAATGAATATAGTTTTTCATGCGATATATTTTTTAATAGCCCCATAGACAACCCCATATTCACATACGATATACATTTTGTCATCTCATTGGTTGAGATAAGTCTAGCATTTTTCAAAGTGCCTAGTGATCTGAAAACTTTGTCTTCCACAACGCCTTTATTTGACTGATAAAGCGCTTTTTCTGCCTCTTTTTCATTTTTTATAATATCAAGTACCGAAGATTTAACACCATCCAAAATTTCTTTTTCTGAGTAACCCAGCGTTACTTCGTTTGAAATTTGAAACAAATCTCCAAGTGGGCTGCTGCCTTCACCAAACGCGCCTCTACAAGTTTGTCCTCTTGTTTCCAAGTCTTTTATAAGACTTCCCATTTGCCCTGAGATGTTTAACGCAGGTAAGTTAAGCATAACCGATACGCGCATACCTGTGCCTAAATTTGTCGGGCAAGATGCAATATATCCAAGCTTTTTTGAAAACGCATAATCTGCATTTTTCGAAAGCATATTATCCATTTCATCGACTAGTGAATAAGCTTTTTCTATATCAAGCCCTGGCAATATACTTTGTAATCTGAAATGATCCTCTTCCATTATCATAATAGACAATTTTTCATCTCTGGATAAAATCAGCCCGGAATATTTTCTTTTTGCAAACTCGCTGCTTATCAGATATCTTTCCTGTAAAACCCATTTTTCTAAGTTCGATATTTTTGAAAAATCAATAAATTCAAAATCTGAATTATTCATAAAGCTCTTTTTTGCTTTTGAAGTTAAAAGATCAACTTCAGACTGTAAAGTCATCTTTGAAGGAAAAGGCAAGCCTTTTATGTTTCTTGCTAATCTTACTCTTGTTGACAGGACAATATCATTTTTAAAATTTCCATTTTTCATCCATTCAGGCATCTGACATGTCCTCCTTTTTAAGATTATTTATCTTATCTCTAAGTTTGCATGCTAGTTCAAAATCTTCTATCATAATCGCATTTTCAAGTTGTTTTTTAAGTGTTAGTGCTTCGCTGTCTTTTTGTTTCACTTCGACTTTTTGCTCATTTTCTTCAGGTTTTGTTTTATTAGTATCTTCATTTTTTTTGCTCGCAGTAAGATTCGGATCTTTCCCTGTGTGTGATAAATTGCCTTGTGAGCTTCTGATCATAGAAAGTATTGCAGGTGCAAGATCATTATAGCAATTTTCACATCCTAATAATCCGGTTTTCCTAAATTCAGCTTCTGTCGTATTGCATTTCGAACATACGTTTTGATACTTCACACCACCAGCGCTGTTAGTTTTACCGGTCGTTTTTGATGCGATATTATCCATAATAGATATCGTCATCTCTTTTTGCCGTAAATAATAACAATCTTCGCAAAGATATTGTATTTTCTTTTTTTCTGAATTAAAGGTTACTACCTTCCTAGCAGCAGGCTTTTTGTTACACACACTACATATAAATCCATACATCTTAAATTCACCTCTGTTTCATTATCGAAATAATCATTTGTTTTAAAATGCTTGCTCTTACTTTATCTTTGATCATTGCAGGAATATTTAATGCTTTGGCTGATAATGCAGATTTCATAATATCCGCTTCTCTTAAATTTATTGTTTTCAAGTTATGTAACCCTTCTACTAGCGAATAAGCCTCACGCAAAGATATTTCATCAGATATTCTAACTGTAATAAGATTTAGCAAATAATCATCATCTGCATCAACTCTAATAAGCTTAATACATCCTCCGCCGCCACGCTTGCTTTCGATTATAAATCCTTGATCAAGGTTAAATCTTGTCGCTAAAACATAATTAATCTGTGAAGGTGCACAATGAAAGTAGTTAGCAAGTTCATTTCTTTGAATCTCTACACTGCCTTCATATTCCATAATCATTGATTTTATAAATTCTTCAATATTATTACTTAGTATCGACATATCTCTCACCTTCTTTACTTAGTCAACAATATATCTTTGACTTTCTTTGACTTATATATTATAACTCAGATTTATTCTTTTTACAATAGTTTAGCAAAAAAATTCACAAAAATTGTAGAGCAAGAAATCTCCACATTATACATTACAAAAATGTTTACTGTTCTTTAGGTTTTAACTTATTTAATATGATTTCAAAATCTTCAGGCAAAGGTGCATTAAACTCCATTTCCTTGCCTGTTCTTGGATGTTTAATAATGAGCTTTTTTGCGTGCAGCAGCTGTTTATCAAAAGCAATTTTGCTTTTTTTTGTTCCATAAACAGGATCGCAAACAACCGGATGTGCTATATGTTTTAGGTGGACTCTTATTTGATGTGTTCTTCCTGTACTGAGTTTAAGTTCTAAAAGAGTATATCCGATATATTCTTTAAGAACCTTATAATGCGTTTTTGCATTTCTACCGTCATACACAACCGCCATTAGCTTTCTTTCTCTTTTGTGCCTTCCAATCGGAGCATCAATCTCACCGGATTTTTCTTTAAAGCCGCCGTTTACTAATGCTGTATATATCCTTTGAGCACTCTTTTGCTGTATTTGGTCTGCTAATGATGTATGTGCAAAATCATTTTTTGCTACAATGATTAAACCAGTCGTGTCCTTGTCTAATCTATGCACTATACCTGGTCTTAACTCTCCATTAATACCAGAAAGATCTTTTGCATAATAAAGAAGTGCATTCACTAAAGTACCCGAATAATTTCCCGGTGCAGGATGTACAACCATGCCTCTTTTTTTGTTTATAACGATTATATCGCTATCCTCATAAACGATATCAAGCGGTATATTTTCTGGTGTTACATCAATTTTTTTCGGGCTTTTCTTATCTATAGAAATCTCATTCCCAAACGATAACATATAGTTTGGTTTTGGTTTTCTTCCATCAATTAATACTTGTCCATTTAGAATCATTGTCTTGTAATGAGATCTAGAAAACTCAGGAAAATTTGATGCTAAAAAAACATCCAATCTTTCTTTATTATTACTTTCATAAAAAAAAGCTATCTTTCCTTGCTTTTTGCTACTCATCTTTCACACGCTTTTTATCATCTTCAAATTTATGAAAAAACAAAATATAAATACCGAGCAAAATTGCACCTACAGTAACAAACGAATCAGCTATATTAAATACCGCAAAATTTATTAATTCAAAATAGAAAAAATCGATTACAATGCCCGATGCTATTCTATCGATAAGGTTCCCAATCGCTCCTCCGATAATCATTGCTGAAGAAATCTTAAGAAGCATAGTCGAGCTTTTACGTGTTTTAATTAGATAAATTGTTGCCCCAATAATAACTGCAATAGTAATCCCGATAAAAATCCATCTTGCCCCTTGTAACATCCCAAAAGCAGCCCCTTTGTTTTCAATATATAACAAGTTAAAAACTTTTGGCCATAATTCAAAATAACCGCTATGTCCTGCTAAAAATTCTGTCATCCAAACTTTAGAAAACTGGTCTAAAGCTACTGCTATTATAACTATTAAAATCTGAATCATTATTATCCTCTTTCAATTATCTTAAATTTTCGCTATGAAATTATAACATAAAACAAGATGAAAAAACAATCTAATATCTTATCTTAGCTAATATGCTTCGAAAAAAAATACGCCTTATTTATGGCGCATTTATCAAAAAATATTATTTCTATAGAACATCGTCCAGCATATCTTTTAAGTTCTGCTTTTCATCGTCACTAATCGAAACATTTTCTGTCTTCTCATCTGCCATGGTGACATATTTTTCTACAGAATCCGGCTCTTGCGTCGAATCAGTTAAGTCTACAACAGGATTAACACTATTTACATTAAAATCATCAGCCATTGTTTTAACTTCATCTTTTGCCTCTTCAAGTTTATTAATTTGGTTTAAAATTTCGTTATATTTGTCGTCCATTCCTTTAAGAATCTTCTCTTCGTCACTTAATGATTCTTCTGGCGTATAATCTGAATTTTTAATGTCATCTTTGAGTGCTTGCTCATTTGATATTTCTTCAGTTGCTGCATTGTTATATTCTTTATCCAAATCCAGGCCTAATCCGCCTGCTTCTTCTGAGTTCTTAACTATCTCATCTTTTATATTCGATATCGCATCAGGATTAAGCCCTTCTCCTGTTTCTTCTATATCATCTTGAACAATTCTTTCAAACAGCTTGCTTTGACTGCTAATGAAATCTTCAAATTTATTTTTATATGTTGTAACTGCAGATTGGATATCATCCAACCTTTGTTTTGAGTTTGATATCTGAATACTCATAATGTTTCTTATAGATTCAGCTTTTTCCTCTGCTTGCTCAATTGTATCTTTTGCTTTTTCCTCTGCCTGCTCCATTGCTTTTTTCATGCCTTCTTCGTTGTATTTCTCTTTAATCTCAGAAATTTCAGCATCTATACTTTTCATCTTGTTTTCATATAAGTCTTTAGCTTTATCTTCAGCATTTTTAACAATATTTTCTGCATGAAGCCTTGCTTCATTGCTTAGATTTTCTGCATTTTCCTTAGCTTCTCCTAAAATCTTAAATGCCTGACTTTTTGCTTCTTCTAAATAAGTTGCTAAACTGTCTTGAAAGTTGCTGACTTCTGAAGTGTCATTTTGCGGCATAGATACTCTGCTGTTCAATTCATTAATTTTTTCAGAAGCTTCATCAACTGAATCTTCTGCTTTTCTGTTAGCAGCAATTATTATTTTTTCAGCAGTCAGCTTTGCATCAGAAATATATTTATCAGCAGTTTCTTTTGCATTTTTAATAACTTCACTGGCTTGCTTAGTATCATCAGCAGAATCAACGGAATGCTTATTTAGTTTCAAATCAGAAATCTCCTCTTCAAGATTCATTATCTGACTACAAAGCAATTTGTTTTCTTCAATTTTATTCTCAATTTCTTCTTTGACAGCATCTAAAAATTCGTCAACTTGATCTTCGTCATAGCCCCTAAATGAGCTTCTGAATTTTTTCTCTAAAATTTCATTTGGAGTAATAGTCAATTAAACCCCTCCCCTCAATTGGCTCAGCATATCTTATGTCTAATTATAGTACAATTGTTTACAAAACAAAACAAATATTTTAAAAATAAAATATTAGACTTAATCTTGCCTTAAAATTAAAAAAACCGTAACTAACTACAAATTCATTAAATTTACAGCTCGCTACGGTTAAAAATTAATTTTATTTAAACGTTAACATAATCGGTATAATATAACCGATATTTTAAGCTTAAAAATTTAAGCCTAATTTATTCGCCCGTAGTAAACCCAATGTTTGCCGGTACAATAGCAAAAATTTTCTTGGAAATTTCTTTTACTTCGCCGCCAAGTGCATATACAGCACCGCTAACAAAGTCGATAACTCTTTGTGCTTCAGAGTAATCATTATTTTCCAAATTTACTATTACTGGTCTTCTGATTTTCAGACTATCAATAATAATCTGTGCATCAGCATGAGTCTTAGGCTTTACAAGCAACATCGATAATTCTTTGCCGTCGTTTGTTTTTACAACTTTATGCCTTTTTCTATGAGACCATTGACGATCATAGTCTTGATCTTCTAGCTCTTCATAGAGCTCATCCACTCTTTGTTCTTCTTCAGTATTACCTGATTCTAATCCAAGAGCTTCTAAAATATTCGTAAAAAGTACACCTGCCATGATAAAAAACCCCCTAAGTTTTTTTATACATTCGGTTTCCAAAAATCCCAGAGCCAACTCTGATCATATTAGATCCTTCCTGTATAGCAATTTTATAATCGTTGGACATACCCATTGAAATGTATTTCATTTCTATATTATTAGGAAGGTCCTGATTTACGAGTTTGTCGAAAAGTTTTCTTAACCCTGTAAAAGTTTTTCTTACATCCATTTCATTATCGGTGAAAGGCGCAATCGTCATTAGTCCTTTAACCTTAACGTATGGCAGTCTCGATATTTCTTCAATAAACTCGAAAATGTCTTCTTCAAATATGCCGGATTTGGTACTCTCTTTAGAGATGTTGACCTGCAGTAAAGCATCAAGTGTTTTGTCGCTTAATTCACACTGCCTATTAATTTCTTTCGCAAGCTTTAGCCTGTCTAAAGAATGTAATAACGCAATATTGTCCAACATATATTTAACTTTATTCGTTTGTAAATGTCCAATAAAATGCCAATTTACATCAGCGGTAACGAGCTCTTTTTTTTCTAAAAGCTCTTGTGCTCGGCTTTCGCCAAAATCAACTTGTCCAAATTTCATCGCTTCAATCACTTTTTCTATGCCAAAAAGCTTAGAAACAGCCACTAAAGTGATATCTTTAGAGAATAAGCCTATTTTATTGGTATATTCTAACATGTTTGTACGAACATTTGCAAGGTTTTTTTCAATGTTCGTATAATTTTCGTTTTTCATATTCAAATTATTCCTAGATATTATTGTTTAATATACTATCTTATCGTCAATATTAAGCTCCTGATAACCCGTTTTTTCTCTGATTAATGCAACCCCATCTTTTATAGTCGCAACAGTAATGGGTATCTTTTCTAATCCTTCTTCAGTAACAATATTAATATACCTTATATTATCTTCAATTTTTATCGCATCTTCCGGTATCAGTAAGCCATTAAACACATTATACATCTCAATAGATACAACTCTAGCATCAAGAAGCTGGTCTATTTCATTTGTAAACTCAAATGTGTAAACATATCCGTTACCATATATCCTTTTGCCCAGCAGTTGTCCAATATGTTGTTTTTCAGTGTTCTGATCAAAAATCATTGTAAAATACGTGTTCTTATTAAACTCCGGAATGTTTCTATCTGATTCAACAACAATGTACCATCTTGTATTATTTACAACCTTATAAATCGGATATGAAACTTCATCAACCATAAAGTCTGTTACATCTGTTTCATTAATTATGTTTTGTACATCGTTAACATCATAACTATCTAAATTTTCAATATTTAAAAACTTCTCCTGTCCATCAAAATAAAAGCTTACAACGCCAGATGATACAGCCCACAAATCATCTTTCCATCCTTCAATAGATCCTAGAATTTCGTCTTTCTTATCATAAAGCTCATTTAATTTTTCATCGGGTTTCACTGCTGTTTTAAGATAGCTTTCTTTTGATTCCATAATCTCAGCAAGTTCTCTTTCTAATTTAAGCAAATCGATGTCTGAATTGCCTTGAACACTTTTCCTTATTTCAACTGATTTTTCTTCAATATTTTTATTAATATTAGTTAGTTCTACGTTAACAATATCCTTTAAAAGAATATTTTCCTGGTAATCTTTTATCTGTTGTCTTATATCTGTTAATTCTAAAACTATTTTTTCGTTATAGTTCAGTTTATATGCGCTTGCAACAAGTTCACCTTTAACAACATTAACACCTTCAGCAATATGATATTCAACCTTACCAAACTCTTCAACTTCTACTATATCTTCATCTCTAACAACAACGCCATCAAAATATCGTCTGAACTCTATACTTCCATATTCAATCTTAGCTTCTCGTTCGGGCTGGATTAGAACATATATTATACCAAAGATTATTGCCACCACTATAAATAAAAAAACATAAAAACGCGGGGCTACTCTTCTTTTCGCCATACTTTCCTCCGTGGATTAAATCGGCTTTAATTCTATCATAATTATAGGATTAAATAAAGTACATGAATTTGAAATATTTATAAAAAAAAAGGCTGGATGCCTTGAATAAATTTTAATTTAAAGGTCTATTCGTGCCAAAACCTTATTTCCTTTTCGGTTAAACTTCAACATTGAAGACATTGCTGAAGCTAAAAACAATCCTCTTCCGTTTTCTCTGTAAAGGTTTTCTTCACTCTTATCAAAGTTATTTATATTATAATTTTGTTGATGAAAACCCTCCCCCATATCAAGTACAGAAAAGGAAAGGTGGTTTCCATGTAGTTTAGCATCAATTTGAACAGGGTGAATTTTGCTTGCATCTGCATGTTTAAAACAATTTATAAGCAATTCACTTAATACAAGCTTTATTTGAAATTTTTGCTCTTCTGATAAATCAAATGATCTTTCTACTCCGCATATAAGATCATCTATAACAACTTTAATTTCATTCAGTTTTGAAATTTTATATTTACATAAGAATTCTGCCATAAGATCCACTAAATTTCCCATATTATAAATTACAACCAAATTGTTTTATCAGGCTATATACCTTCAGCACTAATATAACCATGTTTAATTAAAGCTAAACATACTTATCTAACAATTCATTTAGCCTGATCAATACTTTTCTCTCTATTCTTGAAACTTGCATCTGTGAAATTCCTAACTTTTTCGCAGCAACTGTTTGACTTTTTTGATCTATAAACCTTATTTTTATCAGTTGTTTTTCTAAAACGGTTAATTTATCAAAACAATATTTCAGAAACTCTCGGTCTTCAATTCGAGTAAACTCGACATCTTTATGTCCCATCAATGCATACAAATTCAAATTCTCAGATGAACTAATAACACTTTCCAAAGAAGTCGCATACCCTGCAGATTTAGCTTCTGACAGCTCTAATACTCTCTCAACAGAAACGTTCATAGATTTAGCAATATCTATTGGTTTTGGATTTTTTCCATGTTTTTCACGCAGATTTGCTTTGCATACATCCATCTTTTTAATATCTTCACTATCTTTTCTGGTAATCTTAACTATTCTTGTTTTATCACGAAAATAATTTTTTATTTCTCCTATAAGTGTAGGTGTTGCAAAAGATTGAAATTTAATTCCTTTATTTACATCAAAGCGTTCTATCGCATTAACTAATGAAAGAGAAGCCACTTGGAAAAGATCATCATATTCTACTCCTCTGCCAATAAATTTTTTTGCAACTATTTGTGCAATATAAAGAAATCTCTCTAACACAAGGTTTCTTAATGAGATATCTTTTGTTTCAAAATATTTAAAAAGCAACTCTTCGTTGCTGAGTTTTTTATTATTTACTTTATCCGAGCCCAAATGCTCTTTTTCCTCCTAATCTTCAATTTTTCTGCTTATCAATATTTTCTTTAGAGTTTCACCTTCGTAAGAAAAATCTGATTTTTCGTAAAACTCTTCAATTAAGCATTTGCTGAGTATTGCTGCCTCTTCCCCATCAACACTATCAAAGGACGTCTCTCCAACCCCGCTGACCTCAAAACTAAAATCAGATGATATTGATATTGTGATATCAAAAGAAACGGGAACTATCGGCAAGTTTAAAAACATTATGCATGCTTCTGCTGCTCCCGCTTTTAAATCTTCTATCACATCAAGACTACAATTCAATCTTGTGGCTATTGCCGAAACTGCCATTCTTATTGTTAATATATATTCAGCTCTTGCAGGCAGATAGAGTTTAATTTTATCCCCAATCACTTTTCATCCACCTCGATTTTCATAATTTTCGAAAGCCCTGTTAACTCAAATATTTTTGCAATATGCGGTTTTAAGTTTTTTAATGCGACTTCCCCATCATAATCCTTAACCTTTTTTAATGCACTCACCAAAACACCAAGCCCTGTGCTGTCAATATACTTTAAGTTTTTGCAATCAATATTTATACTCGCCGGATTTTTATTAATAAGTTCATGCAGATTCTCTCTTAATTTATCTGCATTATAAATGTCTATTTCACCAGAAAGATCAACACCCCATATATTTAACTTGTCATTATATCTCGATTTCATATCCATACTTTACCTCTCCAATCTAGCATTTTTACTAATAAATCATATCATAGTGAAACTATTATTTCAAACCAAACTCATAGAAATAATTTAGAATTATACATTAGTATTTGAGAAAAAATAGGAGAATTATTATAAAAGGAGAATCTTAATTTTAAGAATAAAAATATGAGCACAAGGGGCAGTAGGAACCTAAAAAGAAAAGGACAACTATAAGTTGTCCTTTTAAATAAGTCTAAATTAAAATTAAATAGTAATGCTATTTAACTTCTATTTCAGCGCCAACTTCTTTTAGTTGAGCTGCAAATTTATCTGCATCATCTTTGTTTGCGCCTTCTTTAACAGTGTTTGGTGCGCCATCAACTAGATCTTTTGCTTCTTTTAATCCTAATCCAGTAAGTTCACGAACAACTTTGATAACTTTTATCTTTTCTTGACCAGCAGCCTTTAAGATAACATCAAACTCAGTTTTTTCTTCTCCGCCAGCAGCTCCGCCAGCAGCAGGTGCAGCAGCAGCCGCAACAGGTGCAGCAGCACTTACGCCAAATTCATCTTCGATAGCTTTAACAAGCTCACTTAGCTCGATAACTGTACTTGTTTTAATTTCTTCTAAAATCTTTTTTACATCCATTTTATTTTCCTCCGAATTTTTTTAATAAATTATTGTTCTTTTTGATCAAGCACAGAGCCTAGTGCACGTGCTAATCCTGATGGTATAGCACTTAATGCTATAGCCAATCCTGCAATAGGAGCGTTTAACGTACCCGCAAGTTTTGCGATTAGTTCCTCTCTTGAAGGTAAGCTTGCAAGCTGTTTAATTTCATCAATTTTAACAACCTTGCCGTTTAAAATGCCGATTTTTATCTCAGTTTTTTTCACCTTTTTAATAAAGTCAACAAGAACCTTAGCGCCAGTAACAGGATCATCATATCCAATAGCAGCAGCAGTTGGTCCTGTTAAGATTTCATCTAAGCCTTCAATTTTGTTTTCTTTAACTGCACGTCTTAATATATTGTTTTTGATAACTTTATATTCAATACCCGCATCACGAAAATTATTTCTAAGCTCAGAAACCTCTCCAACAGTCAGACCTCTATAGTCATAAAAAACTACAGATTCAGCTTTTTCGAATTTCTGTTTTACTTCTTCCACTTGTTGCTTTTTTATTTCGATAGCTTTTTTGCCCAAACCTTTTGCACCTCCAGTCTTACTATTTTATTTAAATTAAAAACCCTTTTTGCCAGCATTCGCCAAGACAAAAAGGGTATAATGTATAAAATCCATTAAAAGCAACGAATATCGTTGCCAGTCTTTTTCATCACCTTACGCGGGCAGCACAGCTTTTAAACTTTAAATAAAGCACCTGCGGTCTTTGGCCAGTCAAAGATATTAAGTTTTCAATCGATAACAATTTTAACAGCTAAGCTATTAGATGTCAAGCATTTATAATATAAACTTGGATCCGTTAACTTTGATCCCAGGACCCATTGTTGAAGAAATAACAATGCTTTTTAGATAAGTACCTTTAGAAGCAGAAGGCTTAGCCTTTAATATCGCTTCCATTAAAACTTCAAAGTTTTCAAACACTTTCTTCGATCCGAAGCTTTTCTTACCTAATATAACATGAATAATAGCCGATTTATCAACACGATATTCAACTTTACCTGCTTTAATATCATTAACAGCTTTAGCAACATCCATAGTAACTGTGCCAGATTTCGGATTAGGCATTAATCCTTTTGGCCCTAAAACACGACCTAAACGACCGACAAGCCCCATCATATCCGGTGTTGCTACCATTATGTCAAAATCGAACCAATTTTCTTTTTGAATCTTTTCAATCATGTCTTCAGCACCAACAAAGTCTGCACCAGCATCCTTTGCTTCTTTTGCTTTATCGCCCTTAGCTACTACTAAGACATTAATCTTCTTACCTGTTCCGTGCGGCATTACTACTGCGCCTCTAACCTGTTGGTCTGCATGTCTTGGGTCTACCCCAAGTCTTATAGCACATTCTATAGTCTCATCAAACTTTGCTTTAGCTGTAGAAACAACTAAATCACAAGCTTCATTAGGATCATAAATTGTCGTTCTATCGAAAGTTTTTACACTGTCTAAATAATTCTTTCCTCTTTTCATCATTTCCTCCTCGTGGTATCTAATGGCTTAATCCTAAGCTCGGTTAATATAAAATTAACCTCCCACTTCCATCTAATTTTAGTCTACAACCTCTACGCCCATACTTCTTGCTGTTCCAGCAATCATTCTTATCGCAGCTTCTTCATCTGCAGCGTTTAGATCTGGTTCTTTCGCCTTAGCGATCTCTCTTAGTTGATCTTTTGTTATCTTACCAACCTTTTCTAAGTTCGGCTCTCCAGAACCCTTTTCTAAGTTAATCGCCTTTTTAATTAAGTCTGGCGCTGGCGGAGTTTTTGTGATGAACGAGAATGTTCTATCCGCATAAACTGTGATAACAACAGGAATAATATACCCTGCTTGTTTGTTTGTTTTTTCATTAAACTGCTTACAAAACCCCATAATGTTAACACCGTGTTGACCTAGTGCAGGTCCTACTGGTGGTGCAGGTGTTGCTTTTCCTGCAGGTATTTGTAGTTTAATAAACCCTATAACTTTCTTAGCCATGTAGTTTACACCTCCTTATAAACCATGCGTGGTGTTTTCGAACTATAAATTTTAGCTCTCCCACGTAAAGCAGAAACATAAGTTTCAGCTTGCTATATATAATCGCAAAATAAAAATTCGCTTTGCGCTCTATATCCTTCTAATTTGTACAAAATCTAATTCTACCAAAGTGTCTCTTCCAAACATAGACACAGTAACTTTTACTTTTTGTTTTTCCGGGTGTATTTCTTCTATATGTCCAACAAAACTTTCCAGCGGTCCTGCTGTAACAATTATGCTGTCACCAATTTCAACATCAAGTTTAACATGAACATCTTCAACGCCCATTGCTCTGACTTCTTTATTTGTAAGTGGAATAGGCTTTGAACCCGGTCCTACAAATCCTGTAACTCCTGTTGTGTTTCTTACAACATACCAAGAATCATCTGTTAAAATCATTTTAACCATAACGTATGCAGGATACATCTTTTTAAGTGCATGTTTTTTCTTACCGTTTTTAATCTCTATTGTTTCTTCCATAGGGACTTTAACATCTACAATAATTTCCTGTAAACCACGGTTTTCTACACTCTTTAGGATATTAGCCATAACTTTATTCTCATATCCAGAATAAACATGGATAACATACCAATGGTATTCATCAGTTTTTTCCTGTTTAATAAAATGCTGAGTCTCAAGATTGTTTTCATCATCTTCTTCAGATGAAGCATTATCGACAAGATTATCTTCTAAGATAGCCTCTTTTATCTTTTCTTCAGTTTCAGTTGTTTCTATTAACTTTTCATCTTCAGCTGGGGCGCCTGACTTATTTTCGTCTGCCATATTAAGCAGCATACATCTAACTTTTACAGATTAATATAATCTAAAGCTAAAGTGAATGCTTTACCCCTCCTTATTATAATTATTTTTAGCTGACTAACCATTGAAGTACTTTTTGTAATCCAAAATCAAAAATACCAACAATAATAGCCATGATTGCTACAAAAACCAAAACAGCACCAGTTGTAACCATCAGCTGTTTCCATGTTGGCCATGTAACTTTTTTAAGTTCTCCAATAATATCTTTAAAAAAACGTCCAACACCACGCCTTGGTTTCTTGTTCGCTTTTTTAGCGACTTTTTGCTGTTCTTTAAGTTTTTTGTCTTTGTCGCTTCCTAACAATGTTGTTTTTGCCATTTTCTACACATCCTAAACGTTTATTATGCCCATATTCGCTTGGGCTAAAAGCCATTGCAAAAATAGTTTTTTCAAATAAAAATATTTGTCTTAGCCTAACAGCAAAGACATTAGCAATTTTACTGCTATTTTGTTTCCTTATGCATAGTATGCTTTTTACAGAATCTGCAATATTTATTCATTTCAATTCTATCAGGATTGTTCTTTCTATTCTTCATAGAATCATAATTTCTTTGTTTGCATTCTGAACAAGCCAATGTCACTTTTACACGCATTTTATAAGCACCTCCAAGATATCTGACCACTAAAAAAAGGCTTAAAGCCCCTTCCACCAGTCACAATATAATTTAACATAACCGCAAGCTCTTGTCAACATATTTTATTAGCTTAAAACTCGATAAATTTGAGCTTTATATTTGTTGTGTATTAAATGAAACTTCAATTTAATTTAATGATATAGAAGCCTGTCTCGCTGATGCCAGACAGGCTTTAAAAATCTTATATTATCTTACATTTTCTCCGCCCTTTTCTATTGCCTTTTGATTAAGCGGTATGAACTTTGCTTTTTTTTCACCTAGAACTTTTTTAAGTCCTTCTATAATGCTGCTTTGTTTTACTACACCGCATCTTTCAAGATATGCACCAAGAATAACTACGTTTGCAACCTGCGGAGTTCCTAGTTTTGTTGCTATGTCATTTGCAGGTGTATAGTAAACGTTTATATCGTCTCTATCACATTTTTTATCAATTAAGCTAGAATTAATAAATAAGTTTCCGTTGGGAACAACTGTATTTTCAAATTTATCTAAAGATGGTTTATTCATTACTATCGCAACATCAGCCTCGGTCACAGTCGGTGCTCCGACTGGTTCATCAGATATTATAACGTTACAGTTTGCAGTTCCACCACGCATTTCCGGACCATATGAAGGAAGCCATGACACCTCTTTATCTTCGATCATCCCAGCATACGCCAAAACTTGACCAATCAACATTACACCTTGACCGCCGAAACCGGCGCAGATAATTCTTTGGGTCATATCACTCTACCTCCTTAAAAACCCCTAAAGGATAATATGGAATCATATTCTTTTTTAACCATTCCAGCGAATCAAGAGGAGTTTTCCCCCAATTTGTCGGGCATGTAGAAAGAAGCTCGACCATAGAAAAACCTTTTTTATCAATCTGAGTCTGGAAAGCTTTTCTAATCGCTTTTTTCGCTTTATTAATATTCGGTATATCATGCAGCGAAGCACGCTCAATATATGCTGCTCCCTCTAAAGTTGCAAGCATTTCAGAAACCCGTATCGGATATCCGCTCTGCTCTGATTTTCTGCCATACGGTGATGTTGTTGTCATCTGCCCCACTAAAGTTGTCGGAGCCATCTGACCGCCTGTCATTCCGTAAATTGCATTATTGATAAAAATAGCTGTTATGTTCTCGCCTCTTGCCGCTGCATGCACAATTTCTGCTGCCCCGATTGAAGCTAAATCTCCGTCTCCTTGGTATGTAAAAACCAAGTTATCCGGATGTACTCTTTTTGCACCAGTAGCAACAGCAGGTGCTCTGCCATGTGCAGCTTCATACATGTCACATTCTAAATACTTATATGCAAATACTGAACAACCAACAGGAGCAACACCAACAGCTCTGTCCTGCATACCTAGTTCTTCAATGATCTCTGCTACTAATCTATGGGCTATACCATGAGTACAGCCTGGGCAATAATGCATTTTTTCTGAATTGAACATTTTAGGTTTTTCAAATACAGTTTCCATATTATATGCCCTCCTTAATTTTTTTTAGCTCGTCGAAAATATTTTGTGGTGTTGGGATAACTCCACCAGTCGTTCCGAAAAAGCTAACCGGCTTCTCGCCGTTAACCGCAAGCTTAACATCCTCTACCATTTGTCCCATACTCATTTCTACAGTAAGGAACGCATCTACTTTTGATGCAGCTTTTTTTATAATATCAGAAGGAAAAGGCCATAAAGTAATCGGACGAATAAGCCCGGTTTTTATTCCATTTTCTCTTGCAGTTACGATTGCATTTTTTGCGATACGAGAAGTTGTCCCATATGCTACAATACAAACTTCGGCATCATCCATCATATATTCTTCGAACAACGTTTCGTTTTCTTTAATCTTTTGATATGTTTTATCTAACTCAATACATACATCCTGCATTTTTTCAGCTTCGATAAATAAAGAGTTAATAACAGCTTTTTTACGAGATTTATCATCCCATCCTGTTGCTGCCCAATCTTTTTTTGGAAGATCTCTCTTTTTTGGAGCTTTAAATTCGACAGGCTCCATCATCTGGCCTATCATTCCATCACCAAGAATCATCGCAGGCACTCTGTAAAAATCTGAGGCTTCAAAACTTTCCATAACAAGATCTGCTGCTTCTTGAACTGATGCAGGCGCATAAACTATTAAGCGATAATCTCCATGCCCTCCACCTTTTACAGCCTGAAAATAATCTGCTTGTGATGGTAATATCCCGCCTAAACCTGGTCCGCTTCGGACAATGTTTACTATTACACACGGCAATTTAGCACATGCTATATAAGATATTCCCTCTTGTTTAAGGCTTATCCCAGGAGAAGACGAAGAAGTCATTACTCTTGCTCCTGCTCCTGATGCA
>Ga0233437_1003407_pt1 | contig 20974 bp, 16 predicted proteins | sample SI_122_August201_FD_182714 | JGI IMG/M metagenome (GOLD analysis project Ga0233437, IMG submission 182714) | Seawater microbial communities from Saanich Inlet, British Columbia, Canada - SI_122_August2016_200_MG | ecosystem: Environmental > Aquatic > Marine > Inlet | place: Canada: British...
AGTACAAAAACTACAACTGGACTTGAAACCAGTGCGGTCATGGTCGGTAAGCAATACCAGAAAGGACTTAAGGCATCGAAAGAGGATATAAAAAAACTTAACATTAAACGACATGAATTGAATCCATCGTGGAACTATACACTTTCTCCACGTGGGTAAAAAACCAAGTTATTTATTTCCGAACCCTAAATTCGCTTTCAATCTCTTGATAGAGTATCTTTTTTTCTTCTTCTCCTAAAAACGCTCCGTTTACTGCATTTAATGTTATTTCTTTCAACTCTGATAGTGTAAAATCAAGGGCTTCTGCCAATATATAGTACTCATCCGTTATTGTCGTGTTGAAAAACAGCGGATCATCAGAATTAACTGTCACCGGTACTCCCATGTCAAACAATGTTCTGATCGGGTGCTCTGATAAAGAATGAACGACATTAAGCTTATAGTTACTTGTTGGACAAACTTCCAATGTAATCTCTTGGTTGATTAAATGGTCAATAAGCTTTTTGTCTTCAAGGGAACGTATTCCATGACCGATTCTTGACACGCCAAGCGAATTTAGTGTTTCCCATACACGTGATGCTCCTTCAGCTTCCCCGGCATGGGCTCTGAGCCCCAATCCCCCATTTCTGGCGATGTCAAATGCTTCTGAATAATACTCAGGTGTGTTAAATGATTCATCACCATGGAGATCAATTCCTACAATTCCTATATTTTTGTTATCGACGGCTGTTTGAGCGATTTTATTAAGAATATCGATATCCAAATGACGATTCAATGCTACGATAAGACCAATTTGTATAGGGTGCAAAGCAATGACACTCTTTCGGGCTGACTCAATTGCTGATAGAATTTCATCAAAAGGCATTTCCAGACGGACAGCTCTGGCCAAATCAAAACTCACTTCCGCATAGCGAACGTTTTGTTCGGATAAATCAATGAATACTTCTCCGGCAATACGATGATAATCATCTGGTTCCTGGATGCAAATATCCATCACGGAAGACATGGTCTGCACAAAATCAGATAAGTCTTTATATCGGTAATCGCTACTCTTCCAAGAATAGTTTTCCAACAGAGCATCTTTACCTCGTCTGGTTAAAAATTCCAGCAAGGTTTTTTCTCGAACTCCTCCTTCCAAGTGAAGATGTAATTCAATTTTGGGGAAATGCTTAATCTTATTGATTTGTTGATTGTCCATCATGAGTCCTTATTCCACATTATTGTGTGAATTCTGATTGCCTGCTCAGAGGTTCTTGTTGGGCTACAAAGTTGATGTTACAATCGCTTTATCAGAAAATGAATGGATTGTCGAGAAAAGGGATTTTTTTTTTGGAGATTCCCCCAAAGGAGACTATTGGAAGGGTTAGAGTTGGAGCATAAGGTGTGTTTCACTATCTTCAGCGCGATTACGTATTTTTTCAACAACTATTTTTTGTAAAACTTTTCCGGTAAGGTATTTGCGTTGATTTTACCTTTTTTTGCCGCACGAGATTAAGATGCCCCGCAGAAGCATACGGGGCAAGAAGTTTTATTGCCTGGAAAGCCGATTAGACGAGACCTTGATCCTGCATGGCGTTAACGACTTTTAGAAATCCGGCAATGTTAGCACCTACAACATAATTGCCAGGATAATCATATTTTTCGGAAGCGCTAATGCAGGACGAATGAATATCTTTCATAATCTGCTTCAACCGGTTATCAACCTCTTCGCGGGTCCAGCTCAACCGCATGCTGTTTTGACTCATCTCCAGACCGGAAACGGATACCCCACCCGCATTGGCGGCCTTTCCTGGTCCATAGAGCATCTTGCTGTCGAGGTAAATATCAACTGCTTCAGGAGTTGACGGCATGTTGGCGCCTTCGGCCACCAGTGTCACACCGTTTTTGATGAGATTATCGGCATCCTTGCCATTAATCTCATTCTCAGTAGCACTTGGGAAAGCACAATCGGCTTTGTGATTCCACAATGGATTATAGTCCAGATTCGGTTCAACCGATCTATACACTGCGTTCGGATACTCTTCAATGTATTCCACTATCCTTCCCCGCTTGACGTTCTTCAGATTCATGATATAGGCCAGTTTTTCCTGGTTGATTCCTTCTTCGTCAAAAATATAACCTGACGAGTCAGAAAAGGTCACCGGCTTGGCACCCATTTCAAGCAACTTTTCCACTGTGTACTGAGCAACGTTACCCGAACCTGAAACAAGGCATACTTTTCCTGTCAGATCATCCTGCTTGGTGGCCAGCATTTCACTGGCGAAATAGACGCAGCCATATCCAGTTGCTTCAGGACGGATCAGGCTTCCTCCCCATCCAATGCTCTTGCCTGTTAATACGCCGGTAAACTCATTACGCAGTTTCTTATACATACCAAAAAGATACCCTATTTCACGGCCACCGACACCGATATCTCCTGCAGGTACATCAGTGTCGGGCCCGATATGTCTGAAAAGCTCAGCCATAAAGGCCTGGCAAAAACGCATCACTTCGTTATCAGACTTTCCCTTGGGATCAAAATCGGAACCGCCCTTACCACCTCCCATGGGCAAAGTGGTCAATGCATTTTTAAACACCTGTTCAAAGGCCAGGAATTTCAGGATACTCAGATTCACGGAGGGGTGAAAACGAAGTCCACCTTTGTAGGGCCCTATCGCGCTGCTCATTTCAATTCTATACCCCCTGTTAACCTGTACCTGTCCGGAATCATCCATCCAGGGCACGCGGAATTGAATGACTCGTTCTGGTTCAGTAATCCGTTCCAGTATTCGGGCTTTGGCATATTCCGGGTTTCGATCCAAAACTGGTTTTACCGATTCAAGAACTTCCTGTACGGCTTGGTGAAACTCCTGCTGGCCCGGGTCTCTGTCTTTGATGAATTGTAACGCTTCCTGCATTTCGATCTCCATTCTAGGATTAATGAATAATGATTGAAGTTCTCTCCAGTGGAAGAGAATTATTCTACGCGTCAGCCTGGGGTTTCATGATGACGCACTTGGAAGACCTGCCGTCGATCTTCAAGATCATTGGCTTGTCCAATGTGATGTGTCTGATAAAAGGTGTTTCCGAAACAGCCGGGATTTGATCAACCCAATTCCAGTCAAAAAAATCATTTGATTCAGCTCTGTTCTGATGAATCTCATCCAGCATGATATAATGTATTCCCAGCGATGTAATATTATGGAAGAAGTGGGATCCCTGTGACGGATCAGCATTGAGATTTTTGTTTCTAAGTTCGACAATAGCCCCCACATTAGAGATCTGTTTCCATTTCACCGGGATTCCCAACCAGCGATCCGAACCGCCCCATCTTCCAGGCCCAGCCAGGAGAAACGGCCGTTGCTCTCTGTCCATCAACAAGTTTATCCGCTCGATTTCGGCTGCAATTTGCTGAGTCGCGTCCGCCCTGAATGCATCCTGTTTGATGTAGACAATATCCCTCATTTTTTTGTTCAAGCCATTTCCAAGAGCCTGGGTAGAGTAACAGAAGGCATGGTTCAGATCTTCCTCTACAATTTTGATATTGTGCTTTCTCTGATCGGAGAACATCGGACGTATCTGGAGAAGATAAAAGTCGGCTTTTTGATCGGGTTCTGGAGGAATATTAACAGAAAATTCAATTTCAACCGGACACCCGAATCCCATTTGGCCAAGCTCCAACAGATCCGATAATACACCCGGGATTCCATAGAGATCGTATTTAAGGGCTCTGGCAAAGGTTAAGACTTTGGGGCCGTCAAGATCCATGGTGTCTCTGATCCTGTCTTCGCCTGGGACAAACGTGCTGGAAAACAGTTTCACAGGAAATTCATCCTGAGCGTCTGAGATTTCTCTTTCCTCCAGGTTTGAGTGGTTTTTAAAGTTTAGATCTCTGGGATAGTTTTTGGTTCTTAAAGCAAAAAACGACGGTTGGGCATTTTGCAGGATATCCTGAACAGTAGAAAACTCGGGAATATGATTTGGGTATTTGGGGGAGAAACGGATACAATTTTTCCCGTCCACGACGGTCTTTCCTAATCCTAGAGCCATATGAACAATTCCTTCTTTGGCCTTCATTCTGGAAAAAGGATAGTAATTATACGACTGCGCAATACCAGATAATGCTGGATAAAAGTGATCGCCATACTGTTCACCGGTTACCTGTTGTATGATTACCGCCATCGATTCCTTGCTGTGCTGGTGGGATATACTCGTGGAGTACGACCGGGGATCTAAAAAATAGGTGGAAGCAAAAACAAGTTTGATTGCCTTAATCAGCTGTTCAAGACGTACCTGCAGATTGGGATGATTGTTCGGAATCTTATAGGTATTGTAAAGTCCGGCATACGGCTGAAAATGAGCATCCTCCATTAGGCTGGATGATCTGACGGACAAAGGATAATGCACATGCTTCAGGTAAGAGGTCAGTTTATGGACGAGCATTTCCGACATATCGCCATCAAGAAACCTTTTTGCCACCTCTTCATCAGACAGGTTCAGTCGCAAAATAGACCGTAGATTATTCTGGCTGACAAAGGCATCGAACAAATCGGTGCAGATCACCAAGGATTGGGGTACATTGATAGAAATTTTTGGGTGTCGTTTTTGCAAATCCGCGTTCTGTCTGAACAGATCGGCGACAAAGGCAAGGCCTCTGGCTTTCCCCCCCAACGAGCCACGTCCGATTTTTACAAATTCCCGCACATCCGAATCGAAATGATTCCGGCTATATCGGGAGACAACTCCTTTTTGCCGATACTTGCGCAAGGTATTGATACTGGTAATCAGAAATGCCCTAAGTTCTTCGATACGGCTGAAATCGCTAATATCAAAGGACTTGAATTTCATAGCCAAAGATATTTCAGAGCGAGCCATAACCCATCGTGAAAAATGATGTTGACGGGCATGATGAGCAATAGATTCTTCCGGGACCTTTTTTAGTTTATCCTCCAGCATCAGGAAATTCTTTGCTTTGGTAACAACTTTTCCATCCGGCATTCTGAAAACAAAATCTCCAAATCCAAGATATTCAAGGAAATAGTCATGGATTCTCTTGACGAGATTAGGAGAGTTTTTATCCATAAAGATGAACTTATTTTGTTTTGCCCTCTCTTGATTTTGGTTCTCACTACTCAGCATGAGCAGTGGTACGCCGGGATTCTCCTGCTTGATTTGTGACAGCAATTGGAATCCTGCATCAGCCGTTATTTTGCCCGCTTTGGGAATACGTGTATCGGACACCACACATAAAAGATAAGAACTGTACTTTCTACAAAGATCCAGGCCCTCCTCATAATTTTTTGCAAGCAGAATTTTCGGCCTTTGGCGCAAGGTCAATGCTCTTTGCTTTTCTGTCAGTCCAACTTCAATCAGGGCCTGGGTCTGATTGACGATCTCCTTGTAGAAAATCGGCAGCAGATAGGAATAATGATCGGGAGAGTCCTCAACAAAAACCATAACCCGGACACTGGCAAGACTGGTATCAGGCTCTACATTTTTGTGGTCCTCAGTGTTTTTTACAATTGCCAGCAACAGGTCTGAATTACCGAGCCACCTGAATATGGTATTGATCCCATCATGGTGCTTTTCCCCTAGCAGCGTATTGATTTCTCTTGTGTTTTGGGAGAGCAGGATGATTGGTATGTTAGGCTTTATCTTCTTGACCTCAAGGCCAAATGATTGCGCATCCATTTTTGCCAGGTGAGGAATCACCAAAACCAGATCGAAGTCTTTCTCTTTTAGAAGCGATAAGGCATCATCTACCGAAGATAACCCTGTAATCCGTGGTGGGTTTTCAAGTCTCAGTCCCTTATATTCATTAACAATCTTAGAAGCAAGTACACCCCCCTCTTCCATGTTGAATATGTTATAAAGACTTGATACCAGGAGTATATCTTTGATTTTATAAGCTGTTAACTCTGACAAAACCTCGGAATTGGTAAAGAACTCACTTTCGAATTTGATTTTCTGGGGATGCATATCGTATCCGGAACTGGTGTTTAGCCTGTGAATGATTGTCGATTTCAAAAACGAGATTAATCAGTTCATCTTCCCTAACCATGGTTGAGTTAAAAAAACGATTTTCGCCATTTTCACCGATTGTTTATTGCACCTGATTATAATCGATCTCCACAAAAAGTCAGCATGATAATAATACTCATATACTGCCTATTTAATATGGGTATTATTTGGCTCAATTGGGGAAAAAGCCACATTCTTATGCAAACAAAATGTATTGGGAACGCCGATCCAATCAAAACAATAGGTGTAACGTCGGCAATTCTAAATTGTACTAATTGTTGTGTTTTACCAGGGTAATGAATCCTCTTCAGCTGGTTTTCAAGAAGGAATATGTTCATTACTGATATGTAAAATACCTATTTTTTGAAGTTAGTTGGAGTCATTGAAATCCGTCCCAAAGAACAAATAGAGTTTTCCAGGTGAGAGACCTGACTTTTTTCATTTAGCAGTATTGTATTGAAATTATTAATTTTTAACCATTATCAAAACCAAAAAATTAGAGATCAAAAATTACTAAGCCGGAAAACAATCAGAGTATAACCTATATATTACCTATTTACTCCCAATATAAGATATGTAATAATGAAGTCGGTTTTCAGCTTGACGGAAGAAGGACCAAACAACTATTCACATGAGAATTTTTTAGTCCCCCCCAAAAGAAATCGAAGTATGTCAGCCAAAAATAAAAGTGAGGTTCACCTCGCCAACCAATTAAAAGAGACCCAGACAGAAATAGCGCGTTTAAAGAAAGAGCAATTCATCAATTCCGCCATTCAGAAAGAGAAGTTGAAACTAGAGCATTTGCTCAGAGAGCGAATTAAAGAACTTAACTGTCTTTATAGCGTCTCCAAGTTGATAGAAGAGAACGAAGCTGATATTGATACCGCCATGCAAAGAATCGTGAATCTACTTCCTGTTTCCTGGCAGTTTCCCGAAATTGCCACAGCTCGTATCATTATTCGAGAGGTGTCGTACGTTTCCAAGAGTTTTCGGACTTCTCCCTGGAAGCAAGCGGCAAATGTATATGAATCTTCTGAGAGAATCGGTGCGGTAGAGGTCTATTATCTGGAAGAGATGCCAGAAAGTGATGAAGGGCCTTTTTTAGCAGAGGAAAGGTCGTTGATCAATGCAATTGCCATTCGCATCAGTCGTACCATCGAAAGGTTAAGCGCGAAAAAGCAACTGGAGGTAGAAAGAAAATCACTTGAAAATGCCAATATTACCTTGAGGGAAATTCTGGTTAAGGTTAAAGAAGAGCAGAATGAAATTGGTAAAACTATCATTGCCAATATTGACAAATCGATTATGCCGATACTTCATGCACTGGAATCAGAGGTTTATCCTGCACAGCAAAAATATATTTTGCTGATTCAGAAGAACCTGGAAGATATTACATCACCGTTTATTAGCAGGCTGTCAGCCAAATTCATGGGGCTGACACCCGCAGAAATCCATATCTGTAACATGATCAAAAACGGATTATCAACCAAGGAAATCGCTAATTTGCGGCATATCTCCCATGCGACTGTAAACCGGCACAGGGAGAACATCAGAAAAAAGCTGAAAATAAAAAATCAGAAAGTCAATCTTCTGACGTTTCTTCAGTCTCAAATGAACGATTAGCCCGCTAATCGTTTAAAGATCTTGAACTCGTATCGCATCTAGAGCGCTGGTCATCAGCTCCGGTGTGGGCGTTCCCCTCCTCTTCTATGTTGAAATGACAGCTCCCATGATGACGAGTGTGGCACCGAGCATCTTTTTCAAGCTGATGGGATCCAGTGGGGATTCTAAAGCACCAAAGTGGCTCACAACAATCGCCATCACAATTTGACCCGTTACCAACAGGATGAAGAACTTTCTCGCACCCAGATGGGGAATAATGAAAGTTGTTCCCAAAATCATAAAAGCACTGATGAAGCCGGCTAAGTACAAATGGGGGGGGATTTTTCCGATTTTCATGATGGCTTCTTTTTCTCCCAGAAAACCAAATATCAGAATTGTTGTGAAAAGCGCGACGATAAAAAAAACAATATTGGCCGTTATCGCTGAACCGACATATTTAGCGACGGAACTATTCATTGGCAGATAAACGGACATTGTGACACCCATGATCAGGGTGAGAGCTATGTATATTAATGTATTCATAGGAATTTATTGGGGTTGGATTAGAGGGACTTATACACAACTCTCATTGTGCCTGCTGAATGGCCGATAGAAATCTGCTCGAATAGAAAAACAAATAACAGCACCGCTTCTGAATCTAAAATCTCAGCAACGTTTTACACCTGATATTTCTTGTCTTTGAATCAATAATGTGCAAAAATTAGAAAGTAAATACAATAGCTTAAATTATTTGACCTCGAATCGGATGCATTCGCTTTCAAAACTGGTTGGTTACGCCTTCACAATCAATACAGGAAACGCATTCAAATCATCCAGAAAAATATTCCATGTTTGTACGAATCCATCAGATTATAGTCCCCCTCGACTACCAGGAAGACGATTTAATAAAAGCGGTTGCAAAAAAATTAGGCTGCCCGGCTGCATCCATTTTGAATCCAAAAGTGATCCGCAGATCCATCGATGCTCGCCAAAAAGACAGAGCACCTTACTTTGTCATTTCGATCGAACTGAATGTCCCGGAAACAGTTATCAACAAGCGCAACCGAAAGCTACTTGAGATTGTTCAAACCGATCCTTCCGTCGTTGAGCAGACAGTACAAACCGCACAATTCAGTCATCGCTTCAAGCCGATTGTCGTTGGCGCCGGACCAGCAGGCTTGATGGCTGCGTTTGCGTTAGCAGAAGCGGGGCTGAAGCCTTTGCTGATCGAAAGAGGTGAAGCGGTCCCAGAGCGAAAAAAACGGGTAAAATCCTTTTGGTCGAGCGGGCTTTTAAATGAGGAGAGTAATTCACTGTTTGGAGAAGGGGGCGCGGGTCTTTTCTCTGATGGAAAGCTCACATCACGCAGCAAAGATCGACCCCGCCTCAGACGCTTTCTCAAGACACTGGTTCGTTGTGGCGCCCCTGATGATATTCTAATCGATGCGGAGCCTCACTTGGGGAGTGATCAACTGGCTGAGATCGTGCCTAGCCTGCGCAAATTAATCATCAAATTGGGTGGAGACGTTCGCTTTAACCACCGCCTGGATCACATAGAAGTTGTAACGGGCGCCTTAACATCAATCACTGTAAATGGAAGCCAGATTCAAACTGACCAATGTGTGATTGCCACCGGCCACAGTGCTCGTGACATATACCGAATGTTCGCCGTCGGTGGAATTCCGTTGGAAGCAAAACCTTTTGCCATTGGCGTGCGGCTTGAGTTACCCCAAAAAGTGATCAACCAGGCTCAATGGAAACAGTGGGCATCCCACCCGCGACTTGGTGCGGCCAGTTTCAGGCTCACGCGTAAGGAAGAGCTCGGATTTCGCCCGTGTTACACTTTTTGCATGTGCCCTGGCGGGATCGTCATTGCCTGTGCCTCCTCCCGTGAGATGTTAACGACAAACGGAATGAGTCTTTCTCAACGGGATACTGAATTTGGCAATGCGGCGTTTCTGGCACCCGTTCGTCCGGATGATATCCCACAGAGTTCTGACGATGACCCCGCGATCCTTGATGGATATAAATTTCAAGAGACCATTGAACAGCTCGCTTTTCAAGGGGGCGGTTCTGACTATGGTCTCCCTGCCTGTCGGTTGAGTGATTTTTTAGCCGGAACCGTATCAGCACAACTGCCGGAAAAACGATCCGTCAGGCGTGCAGTTCCAGCTGATATCCGCAAGATCCTGCCAGCCTTTATTTGTGATACACTAGCGCATGCGATTCCCAAAATGCTGAAACAGTTATCCGTTAACTCTTACGAGGAAGTCCTGCTCTATGCTGCGGAAACCAGAAGTTCCAGCCCCATCAGGATCACCAGAAGCAAAGAGGGATATTCACCGGGTGTTCATGGGCTGATTCCCTGCGGAGAAGGCGCAGGGTATGCCGGTGGTATTGTCAGCGCGGGCATTGATGGGCTAAAGGCCGCAGAAACAATCATCAAGTCATACAATTAAGGGTCAAGGCCCTGCCGTAGGATCAAAAGATTGTTATCCTTATGCAATCCCTTTTTTGCAGAATTCCGTCTCTGACAGCAACCGCTTCACCCCCGGGCCGGGCCTGATTAATAATGATAACCTTTCTGCAAAAAAACCTGATAGGATAATGCTGAAAAAAAAACAGAACTTTGCAATGTGATAGATCACAATTGGGTTTGTCGCGAATAACGTCGGTTTTTAAAGGCACGGGCTATTTTTTTTGAAAATTTGGACAGGGTTGGTGTAGATTGAATGATTGACATGAAGTTTCTCTCCATTGTCTGCACCATCTCCATCTCTGTACTGCCCCTTTGCCGGGCCAACTCTTTTACAATGTCAATGAGAGCCCTGGGCATGGCAAGTGTATCAGGCAGATTCAGAGAAACCAGCGGGTTATCAGTCTCCGTCAGGAGCTGATCTTCCGGTATCTCTCTGGCCATCTGCTGTGTCTTGATCGAGTACAGGACATCCGCGCCAATCGTGAAAAAGGCGCCTCGATCTATCAATCTCCGAAAAACTTCCTGGGTCCCCGTAAACCAATGCATAATAACATTTTGAATATCATGTTTTTCAATTAGTTTGAGGACTTCAGCATCTGTTTCTTTTGAGTGTACAATCACATATTTATTTTGATTTGACGCTGCTTCCAGTAGATACTCAAAAACCGCTTTCTGGTCGGACGCCTGACTGGCCTCCTCAACAAACTTGAAATCCAGTCCGACTTCTCCAAAAATGGGACTCGATTCCATAGCCTCATCCAGTTGCTGAAGATTGCCTGCATATTTCGAAGCATTTATCGGATGTACGCCAAAAATGGGGATCACCAGATTGCTGCGACCGGCAACTTCACAATTGTGCTGATAGGAATCGAGATCTACCGAATTACTAACAGTAATAATCTGATGCTGTTTGATTTCCTCAAAAACAGTATCTATGTTCTCTGAATACAGGTCAAGGTGGGCATGAACATCTATAAGCATTTTCGTTCCTGTTTGATGAAGAACCGCCAGTTTCTCAATGCAAGATACATGAGTCCGTGACTATTTCCGTTTCCAGTTGGCGTCGCGTTGTTCCAGAACAGAGGTGATGCCTTCCTGAAAATCCTCGGACCGTAGCAGAATGCTCTGGAGATTGCCTTCCATATCGAGCAGGGTGTTCAGATCCAGACCCTGACCTTTCTTGGTCACCCGTTTCAAGGCGCCCACAGCAATCGGCGCATTCTTGATGATATCTTGCGCCATGCTCTCCGCTTCCGCAAAAAGATCCTCCGCTTTATAAAGGTGATTGACCAATCCCCAATCAAGTGCCTGCTGTGCCGTATAAGTACGGCCGGTTCCCAGAATCTCCATCACCCGGGAAGGGGTTGTCAGGTTCAGCAGGCGGGCCTGTCCACCCAGATCGCAGATGATACCAAACTTGAGTTCTTTCAGCGCCCAGACACAATCTGTACTCATCAGGCGAATGTCACAGGCCAGCGCCACCTCCCAGGCCATACCATAAGCTGCACCATGCATGGCGCAGATGATGGGGATCTCGATCGATTCCAAGCGTGTTAAATAATATTGATACTTACTGACATCAGAACGAATCGACATGCCACCGCCGGCGCTATCGCTCATGAAACGGCCCACCAGTTCCCCCAGGGAGTTAAAATCCACACCGGCGGAGAACACTTTCCCCTCCCCCTTGAGGATAATCACCCGTATCTCCGGGTCGTAAGCCAGTTCATCAACCATCTCACAAAGCGCTATCAGCCATTCAAATGGAATCGGATTCCGTTTTTCGGGTCGATTAAACGTAATCGTGAAAATGGGACCATCCTTGTGTCCCAGCAATTCGTTTTCAGACATATTGTTTTCCTCATGATGAGATTGTAGAAAATAACACTCCCCGACACAAACAGCAGAGGGAATTGTTGTTTCACCGTGCCGGGCGACTATTGAGTTCAAAATTCAACCACCGGCTCAAGCTTAACCTCCGGGTAGATCTGTTCATGAATGGGGGGCATGGAGTTGTAAACCCAATCAATGTCGACCGTGCCGACCTTGAAAAACCGCTGGCGCTTAATTCCCTGAAAAGTGCCTCGAACCAGAACACTCTGCATCTGGAGGTTGAGGCAGTGAATCGCCACTTCCGTACCTGCTGGTATTTCAGCCAACTCTTCCTGGTAGGCTTGGCACGAAAAGACCAGTCGTCTGCTGTCAGCAGCCTGACATTGAATCACCGGAACAATGGTGGGAAAACCATCATTTTGCATATAGGAAAGGAATTTAAGGGAGCTGAGACCGTTGAAGAGCTCTTGCGCGAAAGGCTTGAGGATTCTCTGACGATTGCCGGTTTTTGCAGCCCCTTTGGCCAGTTTGGTAAAAATAGCCGCAGGAACAATCCGCCCCATGGGCAGCGCGCCTTGTCCGGTGGTATCGACCAGATCCAGGTAATGCACCGTATTAATTCCAAAATAGGTGTTATAGCGGAACATGGGCATTTCGTTATAGATTTCATATTCCGGACCGTCAACCCGCTTGTGGGTCCAGCGGGCGCGTCCCCGCCATATTTGCTTGTCCAGGGTCATAATCAGGAAGGAGACTTTATTGTTTTCCTGAATAAACCATTTACCCCGACCGATGCAGAACTGCCCCAGAGTCAACTGTTGAGGGCCGCAGGCCATGATGCTGGTAATCAACGTCATATGAACTTTCCCCTCAGGATTGACACTTGCGACCAGGCCAATCTTTTCGGCCGGTTTAAACCTGTCGATCTCCGCTTGACTGAATGAACGGTTTTTCATTCTTCTGCTTTTTGTTAAGGGTTATCCAAAGGATCCCGTATCAGGGACCCACACAATAATCAGGCGTTACAAGCTGCTTGTTTTCAGTCTTCCGGCCTTTCTCCACCTCCGTTGCAGCCACCTGTTTTGTGGATCCACTCCAATGGACTATCTGCGGATTAATGCCTGATTGGCGGGCCACTTCTGCAAGTTTTTCCATCTGCTCCGGGGTCATCAGATCGCTGTCCTGGTGTATCCAGGGCATGTCCAGCCGGTGGTATTTATCCGCACAGAGATTATTGAACGTACAGAGTTCCCAGCGGTCAACACCGGTCTGCAGATTGGCTGCGATAAACTCACCGATGCCACGAATATTCTCAGCTGAGTCGGTTGCATCGGGAATAATGGGTGTTCTAATCCAGAGGGTTTTGGGATGTACATGAGACCCCATAAACTCACCAATAAATTTAAGATTTCCCAGGATTTTTTCATTGCCCGACCCGGTCAGACGACGGTGGTTTTGTGAATCGATCGCCTTTATGTCAAACAGCACCATGGTGGCGTATGGCAAAATCAATTCCAATGCTTTTCGCGAGCAAAGTCCACAGGTGTCAAGGGCTGTTTGAACACCCTGTTCCTTAAGGCGCTCCAGAAATCTGGCGGCAAATTGCGGTTGCAGGGTGGGGTCCCCTCCTGAAATAGTGATCCCCCCACCCGATTTTTCAAAAAAAGCCCGGTCCTTAATGACCTCTGTAACCAGGTCGTCCAGTTGCCACGTCTCACCCATAATTTCCAGAGCCGTGGATGGACACTCTTCCGCGCAGGTTCCGCACCCTTCACACCGGCTTCTATTAATGACGACGCCTTTTTCCGAATGAGAGATAGCATGACGGGAGCAGATATCCAGACAGGATTGACAACCGATACAGCGGCTTTCTACCCAGTGCAGTTGAGGGCTGCCGGAGATACTCTCCGGATTATGACACCAGCTGCATTTCAAGCTGCACCCTTTGAAAAAGACGGTTGTACGGATCCCAGGCCCGTCTTCAGTGGACATGCGCTGAATCTCCAGAATGGTCGCCTCATTTTCAGGGTTGGTCCGCGTTTCCATATTAAAACCTGGCGTGACTGATTCTCTCGATGACTTCGTTCTGCAACTCCTTTCCCACCGTGGTGAAGTAGGTGTTATACCCGGTGATTCTGACCAGCAGGTGTCGATAGTCCTGTGGGTGTTTCTGGGCATCTCTGAGAACGTCCGGATCCAGAATATTAATCTGCAGGGCACTGCCACCGTTTTCCGTGTACCCCCTCAGAAATCCCTTGAATTTACTGGCGTGCTCGGAATCCTGCAGCAGGGAGGGGTTGAAGGTGATGGTATGACTGGCGCCATTGGGCAGACAGTTAAAATAGGCTCCCCAATCGCCGTTTTGGTCCACAGCCTTACCGCCCATAACCTTGCCCACAGAATTGGCATTGGACGTGGGACCGTTGGTATCGGCCCCGTTGGACGGGCAGATAGCGTTAGACAAAAACTGTCCCCTTTGTCTTCCATCCGGGCTGGCAGCCAACACATAACCATCACCGGCCCAATAGTTCCAGCTCAACATACCGGGTCGGTACTGTCGATTTGTGGACCGGGTTGAGCGTTTCCAGGCCTCCTCGCACCAGAGATCCATCACCCGTTTCCCCATCGCATCGGCTTCGTCATCGTCCCGACCATATTTGGGAGCCTTGTTGATGGCGATCGCCTGCAGTTTTTCATGGCCCTGCCAGTTATGCTCAAGGGCTATTTTCAATTCACCCATCGTGCACACTTTTTTATCAAAAACCAGGTATTTGATAGCCAGCAAGGAGTCCACCGTGGTGGCATAGGTCACAGCCTCCAGGGTTGTCAAACTGATTTCAGCCCCTCCCTCGGAGATGTCCTTCCCCTTTTCAGCACATCCTCCCACCAGGCAGGAGAGGTAGGGGGTCGGAAAATAGCGCGCCCTCACCAATTCCGATTTCTCATAGACATCTACACAGGTATCGATGATATAGGAGGTCTGTTTGGCGTAAGCCTGCCAGAGGGATTCAAAATCGGCGAACCGTGTGGCATCCCCGGTTGCAGGTCCGTCCTGGCGGATTTTCTCTGCTATGCCCACCATCGGGTCGACAAAGGCCAGCAGGTCTTTTCCTCCGGTAAGCGTCAATTCCACCGCTTTCAGAAGATTGAGATTGTTGTCCACCGTTCCGGACCGGTCGTTGCCCACCATGGTATTTTCCAGACAGCCTACCGGGGCGTATTCATGGACAGTGTCCGCGTTGATCAGGTGGCTCAGCTCTGCCCGTCTGCCTTCTAAAATCATGCCTGCCATGGAGCGTTCATCAAAATTCAAGAGAAAGGGTGATCCCTGGCTGGAGGAGATCATGTCCACCAGTTTGTCCAGCAGGGCATCGGGGGAATTACGGTGCAGGCGGATGTTGGGTTTTGGCTCCAGAATGGGCGACATTTCATCAATCACTTCCAGAAGAATGTAGGTCAGGTCATTGGTCATATCCATGCCGCCCTTTCCCATTCCCGAAAGGGTGATGAGTTGACCGTATCCGGCAGTTATACCCTGGTTGCCGTTGCGGATCATGGCGTCATAAGCAGTGTTGCAGTGAATCCAGAAACATTTTAAAATCTCCTTGGCAACCTCCCGACTCATCCCTTTGGATTCAGAGGCCTGCCAATATGGAAGCAGATATTGGTCAATACGGCCAAAGGAGACCCCCGGACCCGGGTAGTTCTCATCGGCCATAATCAGCATATGGGTGATCCAAAGCGACTGAACCGCCTCCCAGAAGGTCGTGGGCGGTTCCCAGGGCACACGGTCCAGGTTGCCGGCCATCTGTTTCAGCTCCTGCTGCCGCTCAGGGTCTTTTTCGTTTTCGGCATTTTTACGACACAGCTCCGCATATTTTTCAGCCAACATCTTCGGCATCGTGGCAGCCGTGAGCATGGCTTTCAACTGGGAGCCTTTAGCTCCTTTTTTCTCTCCTGGAGTCAATGCTGCGTATTTTGTTTCCAGATCTCTATGGATCCCTTTCCAGCCGATCCTCAAGGAGCGTTCGTAGCCGGGAACCAGGTGACCACTGGTGCTACCCGCATTTCCATATCCGTGATCATGAAACCATTTCATTTTCGCCCGAGCCCCTTTTTTGCCGGTGATCAGGCTGTCATAGGCCTTGCGTTCTTTTTTTGTAAAGCAGAACGATGTGATGATATTAAAGCGGGAACCTGCAATCAGGTCTCCCGGTAGAATCTCCTGCGGTACATGGTCGACCATGGTTTCCCTGACAAACCAGGCCCTCCGCTCCGGCAACGACCAGTTCCAGAAATCAGGATGCAGCTCAATATCGCGGGCAGCCTGGATATACCCGCCGTTCATGGTGTCCAGCAGCATATATATTTCCGGGACGATGTAATAGGTAAATTCGGGGAACTGCAGATCCCAGGAGGTGCCAGTGGACCAGGCGGAGTTCTCATTATTCCATTTCCGTTTGACCCCTTCGAAATAATAGTCTCGCAGCCATTTGATCCGGGCTGAAAGTCCTGTGGGCTCCTTAATCCGAAGATCAATTTTTTCCGCGCTTGACGTTGTCATGGTATCCTCTTATTTTCTCTCCAGGCCAGTATGTGCGAATTTCTTCTCCCGCCAGCGTAGAGTTTCAAATGATGCGATCTGCTCTTCTGTTCTGTTCTGTTTAAAGCCGCTGAATGGGCTGCCGGTTTTCTAATTCAGTGATAACCCCTCACCCAGCCCATGTCAAGGCATATTTAGCAACTATTCGCAGAAGATTTTTAATGTTCAATCTCATGCATTCAGGCCTTGCGTAAATTGGAGGCCGCGATAAAAAGTTTATGTCCCTTAATTTGCTTTTTACTAAAATATCACTATACCAAGTCAGCTACATTTTTTATGATATCGATAACATAACTGTAAAAATAAGACCAATCATAGAGCAGCTACCTTTATGACTCGTCTGGCTTGCTGGCGTTTTAATCCGGACCGGTTCCTGATCTCTTTTGAGCTCCTGGTTCTTTTCAACTCACCCTGGTACATACTGCTGTTTACCATCAATAACAGACGGTACCGGAAGCTGAAAAACTCTGGCAACAGCGCATCTGGTTCAATGCCAGTGATGTTCTGCATATATGACTTATCCTCTGGATATGCTATATTGTTGTCATAGTAGGTAAAAGGGGCAAGGATAACGCAGTCAATCAAACATAAATGCAGGAAAGACAAAAACAGGCAGAAGCTGTCAAACAACGCTGTTGAAAATGTCGATTATTTTTTCAAACCAAACCACAGGTTGAAGATGAATACACAACTGTCCCCGGGCTTAACCTTCAGGCACAGCGTATCCTCGGATCATCCAAGGATTATCAGTGTGTTGAAAGACTGGTGGGGAGGTCGAGATCTGACATCCATGGTTCCCAGACTTTTCCTGGAGCATTTTTGCGACACCTCCTTTGTGATTGAGAAGGAGGGTGATCTGGTGGCGTTTCTAATCGGATTTCTTTCCCCTGAACACAGCTCGGAAGGATATATTCATTTTTCCGGCGTGCATCCGGACTATCGAAGCCTCAGCATAGGGACATACCTCTATGAGCACTTCACACAGATATGCAGAGAAAATGGTCGCAATACGATCAGAGCATGCACCTCCCCCATCAACCGGGGATCGATCCTTTTTCATACAAAAATCGGCTTCGAAATTGAAAAGGGAAATTCCATCATAGATGGCGTTCAGGTCACGCTGGACTATAACCGACCGGATGATCCAAAAGTATTATTTAAAAAGATGTTTTGATTAATGAAACAGAATAAGAGGTAGAAGATGAAACTGGTAATTGCCAACAAAAATTATTCCACCTGGTCGCTCCGGCCGTGGCTCCTGATGACGGAAAAAAACCTGACCTTTGAAGAGATCAACGAATCACTGAACGGAGATGACCTGAAATCGAGACTCGCACAGTATTCCCCATCCTGCAAAGTCCCCGTTCTGATCGATGAGGAGTTGACAGTCTGGGATTCCCTGGCAATTTGTGAATACATCTCTGAAAAATTTCTCAATGGAGAGGGGTGGCCCCGATCAGTGGCTGCCAGAGCACATGCCAGATCCGTCAGTGCTGAAATGCATTCAAGTTTCGTTGCCCTGCGCTCAGAAATGCCGATGAACATTCGTGCCAAACGAAACGTAAACTTGTCAGAAGCAGCTCAGAAGGATGTTCGCAGGATTGATGACATCTGGTCGGAATGCAGGCAAAAATTCCAGAAGGAGGGAGACTGGCTCTTCGGTGCATTTTCTATCGCAGACTGTATGTTTACTCCGGTTGTGCTTCGGTTTTTAACCTATGAGGTCGATCTTTCCGAGCAGAGTCGGCAGTATATGGCAACTGTTTTGAATAATCACAGTGTCAAAACCTGGATCACAGCTGCAAAGGAGGAAACAGAAATCATCTCGTCGGATGAAGCCGGTGAATAAAGGAGAGCTATGCAACCATCTGGTAGGACAGATTGTCCCGCTGGCTGGTGGTTGGGCGACTAACACGTAAAGATGACAAACATGGAAAATATCCTCAAATGCCCGGATTGTGAAAAAGAGTATCCACGCCCGGAACCCGGAACTTACCGGTGTGTGCAGTGTCTCTGCAAATTCCGCCTCAACGATGATGATACCATCACCATCATTCCCTATTTTGATGAGATTAAACTTGAGCCCTTAATTGTGATGCTGGCTGTGCTGGGTTTTGTGTTGCTGTTTGCTGCGGGTGACAATTTCATGGGATTTTCCCAACGACTCAATCTTTTTATTCTCGTCATGGTTGGCGTTGTGGTGCTATACAAAGGCACAGATATTTTGTGCCGTCGCTACCGTAAGGTTGACCAGTTTTTCCGAAAATTTTCCAGACCGCCTTTTATGCAAGACAGCACATCCCTGATCAAAATCGATCCCTGATCCCTGATCCCTTGTGAGTCTTGAATCAGTAACGCCGATGACACCCTGGTTTGTAATCTATGAAGAATAAACGCCTCTACATCACCGATTTAGATGGTACGCTGTTGCAGAGAGACGGTACGCTTTCTGAGTTCAGCAAATCTGCATTGACAGAGATGTTGAGCCACAAGCTCCCTTTCACCGTCGCCAGCGCTAGAAGTATCGCTTCAATGAAACCCATACTTGAAGGACTGACCTTCCATCTCCCGGTCATTTCTTTCAACGGCGGGTTTATTTCAGACCTGGCAACGGGTCGGCACCACTTTACCAATCAACTATCGCCAAAAGTGTCGGAGGACCTGCTGGGGCTGATCGCTGAATCAGATAGTGAGCCTTTTATCTCGACCTTCAATGGCGAAAAGGAATGTCTCTATTACAAGCAGATCATTAATGCCGGAATGCAGTGGTATTTTGATGACCGTAGACTCCATAAAGATAAACGATTGCATTATCTCCACGACCTCAGAACTTCGATGTCAGATCAGGTGATCTGTTTTACAGTGATCGGTAAAGAAAAGAGTTTAAGTGAACTCAAGGCCAAGATAGAAAAACGACATGCCGGGGAAATTATCACCCAGTTTTACGAAAACCAGTATTCCCGGGGCTGGAATTGGCTCAGCATTCACGACTACAAAGCCACCAAGGGTAATGCCATCCGCACATTAACCCAAAACTGGGGTCATGCTGAGACAGAGCTGGTCGTATTTGGGGACGCTGACAACGATATTCAGATGTTTCAGGAAGCAGATCGATCCATAGCCGTCGCAAATGCCGAAGATAGCCTGAAAAAGCATGCGACAGAAGTCATCGGCCTGAACAGTGATGACAGTGTGGTAAAATATATCGGAAATGAGATAGGGTTTCAGTTCCGAAACCAGCAGAATTGAAAAGGTCTCTCAGGAATTGACCTGACTTCTGGAACAAATCGTTTTAAAAATTTGCCTTACAGCAGCAGCGCAATCGTCAAAGAGAAAAACGAAAGGATTGTCGACAACAGGATGGTAGCCGAAGCCATATCAGTATCGCTGTTCAGCTGGGAAGATAGAATGTAGATCGATGTGGCGGTGGGCAAGGTAAAAAATATCATGCTGACTTTGAAAGGCACGCCTGTGACACCGAACGCCCTCAGCAAAAAATATCCAATCAGCGGCATCAACAGCAGCTTGGCGACTGAGGCTATGACAGAAACATTTAGAAACTGCCTGATACTCTTGAATGTTAATGCGCCTCCGATGGAAAGCAAAGCCAGGGGGAGCGTGACCGAGGTCATCAACTGAAAGGTGTTGACCACTGCTGTCGGAAACGAGCCTACGCTTCTGGAATAAAGAATTCCGGCAATGCAGGAGAGAATTAACGGATTGGAGATCAGCGCCTTTGACATCATCAGAATACGCTGCCTCGGTTTGATGCGCATTCCGGAAAACCAGATCAGTGTCGAGATTGCCATCACATTAATGAAAGGAATCGTGATGCTAATCAGAATTCCGAAATATCTAATACCCTCAACCCCAAATGCATTGATAATAACCGCCATGCCAATATAGGTGTTGAACCTGTAACAGCTCTGGGAGAAAGTACCGGCTCCGAAGTTTGAAATTCGGAAGAGGCGAATACAGATAAGACTGAGGATAAAAATGATAAAACAGGTTGCCAGAGCTGCGATACAGTAGCTGAGGTCTATTTCATCCACTGACGCGGCACCGCCGATCTTCCAGAAGAGCAGGGCCGGAAAGAAGATGTAGTAGACCAGCTTATCGGCAGTCTTTAAGAAGAGCTCACCGGTCAGTTGGAATTTTCGTAAAATCGTACCAATGCCCAGCAGAACGAATACTGGAAAAAGACTGTTAAAGATCAAATGTGTTTCCTTTTCTGTTCATGAGGGGAATGATGCTTTTCTGTTCATGAGGAGAATGATGACTTGGAGATTTAGCTTAACCGAAATCGTTGTGAAAGTCAATCTGCTACGGATAGGCGACAGGGCAATCGCATCAAAAAATCAGGCATTAATGCTTTAAAGAACAGCAAAATGTGCTAGCGTTAAAAGTAAGAGTTTTCTTGGTTTTGAAAAAAACAGCTGGTCACACCTGAATTAATA
>Ga0233437_1003410_pt1 | contig 20968 bp, 27 predicted proteins | sample SI_122_August201_FD_182714 | JGI IMG/M metagenome (GOLD analysis project Ga0233437, IMG submission 182714) | Seawater microbial communities from Saanich Inlet, British Columbia, Canada - SI_122_August2016_200_MG | ecosystem: Environmental > Aquatic > Marine > Inlet | place: Canada: British...
GTGGAAGTGATTGTGTGATACTTGAAACAAGCGGAGATACTTATAAGTTTAATGTAACTTCGTGGAGCGCTTACAGCCTAAGTGGTTGTGGCGACGGTGTTGCGAACAATGGAGAGACTTGTTCAACTTGTTCTGCGGATGTTGGTGCTTGTTCAACTGGTGGAGACACCGGAAGTTCTACTGGTGGCTCTTCGGGTGGCGGTGGAGGAGATGATAATGCCATTAGTAAACTACTCGTCGATTCAGAGGGTCTAAACTTCAACATTGTTGTTGGAAAAACAAAAGAATTCACAGTAAACATAATTAATGATGCAACATACCCTAGAAATGTTATTTTATCAGACTCTAATTTAGGAGATTTTGTAGATTTTGAAGAAAATATTGTTTATTTCGAAGCTGGAGAAACAAAGGAAATTTCATTATTCTTTACAGCTAATGATGTTCCAGGACTTTATACTGGAAAAGTTTTATTCGGTGGAAATCCGTTACCAGTCTCTATGAACATAAGGTCTAAGGAGATGGTTATTGATGGTTCAATTACTGTTCCTGAAGAATATAAGGAAATTAGTTCTAGAGAAGGATTAGAAACGCAAATTTCATTAATTCCGTTAGGAGATGATGGACAAGAAGTAGAATTAACACTAAAATATTTTATAAAAGACTTTGAAGGAAAAACATACATTACAGAATCAGAGACAAGAACAATAAGCTCAAATACGGATTTTAAGAAAATATTGGATGTTAGTGATCTTAAGAAAGAAAATTATCTTGTTGCAATGGAAGTATCTTATGAGGAAGGGATTATTACTTCTTCTTCCCATTTTTCAGTTGTTGTAGGGAGAGGAGACTACTTTAAACAAATAATTGTTCTAGTTATTCTTGTTGCTGTAATCTTGGGACTTCTCGTATTGTGGAAGTCTAGTTTAATTACAAATAAGAAAAGAAGACATTAATCTTTATCTTTTTTATCTCTCATGGATATGGCATTCTCAAGGTCTTCTCTTATTTCATTAACTTTTTTCTCATTTAATTTAATAAGAACAGATTTACACTTAACGAGAAATTCTGGGGCTTTTCGAGTCATCTTATCGTATTGTTTATCTGGAACAGTTCGGTCAATATAATACTGAGAATCAACTCTTGCTTTTAGAGAATCTTCCATAAAATCTAATTCATTTTCTTCAAAGTAATCTTTAAGGAATCTTTTTGCAAATTCAATAGTGCAAGAATGAATTTCACATTTAATACCCAATTTCATCAAAACGGCATAAAGTGAAAAGTATATTGTATAATATGCCGTTGAAATTTTCCAATCCTTAATAATATTTATTCGCATTGATTCAAGAGCTTCTTCAGACTTTTTGATATAAGCATTTGCTAGGTCTGAATTTGGCTCAACTAAATTTAATCCTTCCCTCTTTCTGAGGAATCATTTTATTTTATCCATTTTTAAAAACCTCTTGTATAAACTGTTCTATATTGGCAAAAACCACATGATTCTTTAAAACTTCTTTCAAAAGAACATCCTTCCCCAAATTTTTCTTGAATGTTTTAAAAGGATAACACTTAACACTTATCTCAATACCTAAACTTTTTGAAACTTTTTTTACTCCATCCTGATTATAGTCTCCAGCAACAAAAATATCTAAATCAGAACCCTTCCTTTCCAATCCTTTAGCATAACTTCCAAATATAATTCCAATTCCCCTAATATTGGGAGTTATTTTTTCTATAACTTCTTTAACCAAAAGTTTCTTTTTTAGAAATGCAATCGCCTTATATTGTTCTACAAAAACAAGATATTTTTTAGTAAACTCGCTAGGATTTAGTTTAAATACCTTAATCTTGCCCCTAATTTTTGATTCTAAGATGCCTTTGTTCTCTAAATCTTCAAGGATAAGCTGTGAGGTTCTTGGACTTATCTTTAATAATTTATTAACTTCTCTAACATAATATTTTCTACTAAAATCATTAGTGAACAAGGCCAATACTTGTAAGGTATTCTCAGTTAGTTTAACTTTTTCATACATATGTATGATTAATAATACGTAGAGTATATAAGGTTTTTGGTAGTTTAAAATGTGAAAAACCCCTAAAGATTATTTTAAGAAGAACTATAACTTATTCTAGCATCCATTTCCAAGCAGGTTTAACAAGTATTTTTTTATTTTCTACAATTATCTCATCTTCTTGCTCATAGGTTAATATTAAACCTTCATTAAGATTAAATTCTGTCATTGCTTCAATTAAACCATTTATTTCTCTTTTTTTATTCTCTTCGCTAAGATTGTAACAAACTTGAATAGCCTTAGTTATTTTATTTCTCTCTTTAACTAAGAAATCACACTCTCCTTTTTTTTGGAAATAAAATAGTTGTTCATGTTTTCTTTTTAGTTGAAGGAATATGTTGTTTTCTAATAGTTTTCCAAGATCTCCTGAGAAGGAGGTAGAATTAGAATTTATTAAACCATTGTCTATAGAATAAATTTTCTTTTGATTAACTTGTTGTTTTTTCAAAGAGTAATTAAATTTTGGTAATGTAAAGACTAGGTAGCTATCTTCAAGGTAATCAATATAGGAACGAGTTGTATTTACTGATTTGATATTAAATACCTTGGTTAGATTGTTATACGAGAATTCTTTTCCGATGTTTGTAATGAGATAAATAGCAAGAGAATTTATTACTTTTTCATTTTTTATATTATGTCTAATTAGAATATCTCTTGAAATTACATCTTTAAAGAGTTCTTGGAGAATTTTTTCATTTCCAATTTTTAAATATTCGGGCATACCTCCTACCTGCTGATATTCTAAGAAGTTTGTTTTATTACCCTTTTCTTCTTTTAATTTTAAAAATTCTTTATAGGAAAAAGGGAAGAGTACATAGGTTAGATGTCTTCCTGTTAGTTTTGTGCCCAATTCTTTATCCAATAGGGAAGCATTTGATCCTGTGATTATGACTCTTTTTTTATTATCTAATAAATACCTAATAATGATTTCCCATCCTTCCAAGTTTTGAATTTCATCAAAATAATAATAATTTGCTTTTCCAAATTCTTCCAGGAGAGCCTCTTCAAGTAAACCGAGATTTCCTATTTCTAATTTTGATAAATTTGGATCTTCAAGATTTATATAATAAAACTTTTGATTTTGTAGGATCATCTCTTTTAATAATGTGCTTTTTCCGCATCTTCTAATTCCAGATATAACAGTTACAAAGGGAACATCGGTTTCTATTTCTTCCAGGACTTCTCGTTTTAGAATCTTTTCCCTTTCTAAAAGTGATTTTCTTTGAATTCTTAGAGTTTTTTTTAGTTCTTCTTTTGTTAGCATATATAAACTAGTAAAAATGGATTTATAAGTGTTTGCATTTAGGATGCATACTACTATGCATTTAGGATGCATATGGGGTGAATTATAAAATTTAATTCCAATAGAAGATTTTATAAAGAAATATTACCTTAAAAACTCGAAGAGGATAGGTAATTTGATTAAAAAAAGAAGAGGTAGTGATTATTTAGAAGGTAAAGACCTTAGCCCTTGGTCTGTTATAATTATTTTTTTAATTATCCTTGCAATTGTTGGATTTTTAACCTTTTTTGTTTTTGGAAGTTTTGGAGATAGTATAAATTTTGATTCTTCAGTTTTGATTAAAACCTCTATGGACAAATCAAATCCACAAACAGAAGAAATTCATATAAGAAATGGGGAAAATTATGATATAGCTTACGAATTATCTACAGAAGGATTGCCAGATATTGTAAAATTCTCTGAGAATTCTTTTGATTTGGGTCCAAATCAATTAAAAGAAATTGAATTAACTTTCCAAAATTTGGGAGGATTAGATGAGGGGGTTTATGCAGGATCGATTGTTGTTCTTTCTGGAACACGGAGTAATAAAATTCCTTTTGTAATTGAATTAACCTCTAAGAATTCATTAATTGAAACGGTTGTAAAAATATTTCCAGGTACAGATATTACCGAAGAGGATAGGCTTTTATTGGAAATGATCTTTTATGATTTTAAGGGCGATAAGCCTTTGGATGTTGAACTAGAGTATGGTTTAATGGATTTTGAGAGTAATAAGATTATAACATTAGAAGAATCTTTTAACTTAGATTATAAATTCTCGTTAAGTAGATTTCTCGAGCTTAATAAAAAAGTCGGAGAAGGAGATTATGTTCTTTATTTTATTGCAGATTATGGGGAAGGCATTTCTACAAGAACATACATAATTAATATAAATAAAAAAGAGTTTTTTACACTTATTGGAGAAAATCAAGTTTATTTCTTAATTTTATTCTTCTTATTTTTAGTTTTCTTCTTAATCTTTGTTTTATATAATGAAAATTATAAGGAAGAAATTGTACGAAGATTAAAATTACAATATCACGAAGAGCTTAATTCACAAGTAGATTATCTTAAATTGAAGCAAAAACAAAGCCAATCTCAATTGAAAACCCATGAAGAAAGAGAAAAAAATAAAGAATATTTCGAAGATTTAATTAGTAAAGCAAAACTTCAGGCAGCGACGGTACAAAGAGAAAGAATTAAACAGATAGATAAGATTTCAGTTAGCAAGGTAGATAATAAAAAGGAAAACATGGAAAAGAAACTTAAGAATTGGAAAAAGGAGGGCTATAAGCTTCCAAGCTCTTTGAAGAAATTAATGAAGAATTCTTCAAAAGTTAGTAATGACAATGTATAAAAAAGATGTTTATTTTATTTTAAAATGAAAGAGAGGTTTGATAGTCAAGATGAAATTGATAGAGATTTTAGTATCTATGAATCTGGAATCCTCAGATTGAAAGATTTAGAGAATAGGCTGAATCACCTAAATACTCTGGGATTTTGGAAATTGGAAAAGAAAATAAGATCAAAGTTGAAAAAGGTTGGGGAAATCCCGAGGATAGAGGCAGAATTGGATTTATTGGAAAAGAAAGTTTTACAAAAGCGTGGGAAAAAGGATTTATACAAAAAAGTTTGGAAACCTTTGAAAAAAAAGAAGGCTAAGAAAAAAGAGGTTATTGTTGGAGATGTTCCCGAGCCAATTGAGGCGCCTAAATTTCCTGCCCAAAAAGAAAAACCACTTGTTTCTAGGATTTTTGGAGCCCCTGGAAAAGAGAATAAGCAAAAGAAATATGAACAGGAGATTAAAGGGGCTATTGGAAATCCAAAGAAAAATATACCTATCGTTGTAGATTCGGTTAATTCCCAAGAGATTAAGAAAAAAGAAGCTGAATTGAAACAAGAAAAAGCCAAGTTAGAAGCAGAAAGAAAGGAGTTTAATAAAAAGCAACTTATCCAAAAGAATCAAAAAAAGTATTATCCCGTTAGAATAAATGTTGGAGATTACTCTACAGATTCTCAGAAAGCTACGGAAGCAATAATGAGACTAAGAAAGTTACATGAGAAAAAAGGTTTTTTTAAGAAGCTACGTTCTTAATTTGTTTGCTATAAAATTCTTGTCTTAGTATATCTCTATTTACTTTTTCTTTTGATATTTTAAGGAGGAGTCTCTTGAGAAGTTTGTTTTGGAATTCTGGTTCTCCACAAAGTACTGAGGAAAGGTTCCTTATTTCTTTTGAAACGGGGTTATTGGGCTCGATTAGGGTAATTGGTTTTTGATAGTAGGCAGATTTAGCAAGATTTTTATGGGATCTTATCTTTGCCACCACGGGAATATCTGAGAATTCTTCTATTTGTGTTAGGTTCATTTCGTGTCTTGGAGATCTTATTTTGTTGACAATTATTCCATGAATTGGAGTTCTTTGTTCCTTGGCTAATTTTGCTGCTTTCATTGTTGTTTCTAAAGTCACATGATCTGGAGAACTAACTAGAAAAACCTTGTCTGCTGCTTCTATTACGGGTTTTAGCTCCTCATAGTTTGGAGATGAATCAATTATTATGTAATCATATCTTGGTTTAAATTTTGCAATTAGTTTCTTTAGTTTAAATGGATTGATTTCTTCCTTATTATTTAGATTTGCAGGAATTATGTCTATTCCATGGGCTTCATAGATTGTATTGTGCAAAGGTAGGCCATTAAGTGCATCATGAAGTGTAACTTCATTTGTTAGGTTGAAGTGTAGTCCAATATTTGGGGCAGATAAATTACCATCTATTAATAGAACTTTTTTATGGTAATGGTTTGCAAGGCTTGAGGCTGTCTCTAGAGCCAAAGTTGTTTTACCAACCCCTCCCTTAATTGATATAAATGCTATAGTGTTTGTCATTTATCCTCCAAAAAAGACAGATTTAATTCCAAATACGAGAAAAACAAGCGTGGCAACCATGCATAAAACAGCAACTATCACTCCCCCAACTTGTAAAAATTCTTTTCGATTCATAGTCCCAGAACCTCCATGATATTTATAGTCATGTTAGCAAACAAACTTACAAAAGAGATAAGGTAGTTTTTCATTGAAAAACAATTAGCATTTAATGAATCTGCTCCAAGGTAAATAATTAATAAGAATACTATGGTTATTGATGCAAGCGTTAGTTTTCTTGTTAATTTCATTGAAAAAACTTAACGAGTTCAAGAATTATTGCCATAATAAGAAAAATAATTACTACAATTCCAATTCCAAGCGAGACTCTTTGTAAATATTCAATCACTTTCTTGTTCATATTTCACCTCTACTCTAATATATATGTTGGAGTATATAAGTTTAATGAAATTCAAAGATCTTTAAATTCGAGCTCACCAGAAACTAATTTTCTTAATGTATCTCTTATATCATTTATATTAACTCTCTTTTGTTCTCCAGAATCTCTATCTCTAATTGTTGCCGTATTATCTTTTGTAGTTTGCTCGTCGGTAACTATACAAAAAGGAGTTCCTATTTCATCGTTTCTTGCGTATCTTCTTCCAATTGATCCACTTTCATCATAAGCAACATGGAATTCTAATTTTAGACCATTGTAAATTTCCTTGGCTTTTTCAACTAGTTTTTCATCTTTTTTAATTAAAGGGAATATGGCAGCTTTCAAAGGTGAAAGTTTTGGATTTAAACCCAATGTAATATTTCCCTTTTCATTTTCTTGGTATGCATCAAATAAGAAAACTAGGAATGCTCTTTCAACACCCAAGCTTGGTTCTGCTACAACCATTGGCAGGATTTTTTTCCCTTTGGCGTCATCCATTATTTCTAATGATTTCTTTGAATGTTTTTCATGTTGAGTTAAATCATAGGTTCCCCTATCTGCAATTCCTTGAAGTTCTTTCCAACCAAACGGAAATTGATATTCTAAATCCCAAGTGTCTGTTGAATAATGTGATTTTTCCTCTGGAAGATGTTGCCTAATTCTGAAATTGTCCAGGTTTGCTCCAAGAGACTTAAACCAGCTTAGCTCTGTTGCTAACCAGTAAGCGTGCCAAGGTAGTGCGATTGTCTTTCCTTTTAGTGCTTCCTTAATTGAGAGTTTTTTAGGTTCTTTATTTTTCATTTGCATTTCAGAGGAATAAATTAAAACTTCAATTTCTGGAATTTCAAAAGGGCATTTTTTCTTTTCTTCAGGGTCGATAAAATATTCAATTTCCATTTGTTCAAATTCTCTCGATCTAAATAAGAAATTTCTCGGAGCTATTTCATTTCTAAATGCTTTTCCAACTTGTGCTATTCCAAAAGGTAATTTCATTCTTGAATCTTTTTGAACTAGATTGAAATTTGTAAAAATTAGCTGTGCTGTCTCGGGTCTTAGGTAGGCCTTTATTGAATCCTTTTCTATTGGGCCAACTCCTGTCGTGAACATTGGAATAAATTTACCTTTATTTTCTAAATCTCCTCCACATTTATCACACTTAGCTGTTTTTAATTCATTTTTATCAACCTTAAATTTGTTTTTACACTTTTTACATTCTACAGCATAGTCTACAAAATTTTCTACATGTCCCGAGGCTTCCCAGGTTTTTGGGTTTGTGATAATTGCCCCGTCAATTCCAACTATATCCTCTCTTGCATTTATATGAAATTTCCACCAAGAGTCTTTTAGGTTTTTCTTTAATTCTGCACCTAGTGGTCCAAAATCCCAAAATCCTGCCATAGAACCATATAGGTCTCCGCTAGGGTATACAAATCCCTTTCTTTTACAGAAATTTGCCATCTCCTCAATTGTTAGGTTGTTTGTCATATTCGATTTAGGATTTCTGGATTTAAAAGAGTATTCATTAAGTTTTTAAATTGGGATTTTTTAGTTTAATTAGGCTTCCGTAGCTCAGCCTGGATAGAGCGTCGCCCTTCTAAAATCTGATGGAGATTAGTTTCTCCTTGAAGAAAGGCGAAAGTCGCAGGTTCAAATCCTGCCGGAAGCGTGTGCAGGCATAGCCAAGTAGTAAGGCAAGCGGCTGCAACCCGCTGATCCCAGGTGCAAATCCTGGTGTCTGCTTTTTATTTTTTAAAATATATTTTTTTATTAACTCTATTTGAGAAGAGAGTTAATAAAATCACAAGGAATAGATAAAGGATTATTGCAGGATACTTTGGTAAGGAATAGATATGCCATTTGTCAAAAATTAGATTCATTAACCCTTCGTGGAGTAGAAATAATACTAACGTATATGATGAAATTATTTTAATTATCTTTATAGAGGGTATAGATTCCTTTACTAAATTAAGTAAAGCAAAGATTAAGAATGGAACAAGCATCCAAGGGCTTATTAGAATAATTGGAAGTGCTGCAAAAAGAGCAAAAAGCTTTTTATTGTTAGCGAAGGAAATTCCAAAACAAAACTCTCCTAGGAAAAAGAGAGGATTTATGGAGATATAGCTAGCTGTAAAAAATCTTAATCCAATAACCATTAAAAAAACTGGGAAAATTAGCCAAGCATACTTTTTCATAAATTTATTAATTATTGGAAAGAAAAGATAAAGAAGAATCATTGGTGTAAGAAACCATGCAGGACTTATAATTCCGTAGGCATAAGTTGCAAATTGAGAATCAATAAAGGTAAAATGTGCTAAAAGATTTGCAAAAATATTCCCTGCGTAAGCTTGCTTATAAAATAAAATCAAAATCAAAATAAGTGCTGGATAATAAACGGTTATGATTCTGATATATCTTTTTCCAAACCATTTAAGAGAAAATTTTTGTAATTTCTCATAATTTTTTGCAAGTATGAATCCACTTACTATAAAAAAAAGAGATACACCGAAGAATCCTACAATCCTTAGGGAATTTTGTCTTGTTGCTTGATAGGAAAAATGAAAGAAGATAACTAAGACTATTGCAATTACTTTAATTAAATCAATAAAAGGTTCTCTTTTAGGCATAATATTAGAGAGTTTAGTAGCTTTAATATTTATTGTCTACCTTCCAAACAAATAAAAACTCTTTTTTCTATAGTATTTTATGGATAAAGCTAAGGTAACATTCTTAGGAACTGGAAGTGCAATTCCCACTGCAAAAAGAAATCATATTGGAGTTTTAATTAGCTATCGCGATGAAAATTTACTTTTTGATTGTGGAGAGGGAATTCAGAGACAATTTAGAATAGCAAAATTAAATCCTGGAAAGATTAATAGGATCTTTATTAGTCATTGGCACGGAGATCATGTACTGGGTTTGCCAGGGCTTTTACAAACTTTTGATTTAAATGGTAAAAATGGGGAAGTTATTATTTATGGTCCTAGGGGAAGTAGGAAAAAATTCCAAGAATTAATTGCTCCACATTTGAAATTTTATTGGGATGTTTCAAGGAAAAATGGAGATAAATTTAATGTTAGGGTTGAGGAAGTTAAGGAAGGAATTATTTTAGATGAGAAAGATTTCAAAATTGAATCTATAGAAACAGATCATGGGTGCAATGGTTTGACATATTCATTTATTATTAAATCTAGAAAAAGAATGGATGTTAAAAAACTAAAAAAACTGGGAGATCTCAAGGGTCCAATTATTGGGGAATTAGCTTCCGGAAAAAAGATTAAAATAAATGGGAAGGTTGTCGACGGAAGTAAACTGATATATGTTGAACCTGAGAGAAAGCTAAGTTTTATTTTGGATACTCGAATGAAAAATGAATTTTCAAAATTTGTTAAAAATTCAAATATTCTAGTTTCTGAATCCACATATTTTGATGATAAAGAATTGGCTAATGAGCATGGACATATGACTGCAATACAGGCAGTTAGTTTGGCTAAAAAAGCGAAGGTTGATAAATTGTTACTATTTCATTTTTCTCAGAGGTTGGAAGCAATTATGAGAGATGTTGATAAGGCGGTTAAGAAAGAGTTTAAGGATTCAGTTCTTGTTAGGGATTTTGATAGTTTTGAGTTTTAAAGAAAAGTTTCAGACCAGAGTTCACCTTTTCCATCATATGCGTTGTAAGATAGTAGTGTTTTTTTTGATTTGTCTGAATATTGTCCAATTATATGGGTTCCTCTGGGAAGTATGATTCTTTTTCCAGGTATTTCAAGAGAGACTCCTAACTCTCCCTCCCTAGAACAATCGATACTTAAACTTGTAGAGGGTATGTTTCCAACCCAAAAAGTTTTACAACTATCTACGATTCCATTAAACTTACTTGTTCTTTCCATTATCTATTTCAATTTTGAACCTTTTATTTAAATATTTATATTCTCTGGGATATGCTTTTCTCAGCTCTCGCTAAGCTTAAACTTCCTAGAATTTGTGTGCTGGAGTGAAATTAATATTCAGCGAACACTCAAATCTAATTTGATGCTGCAGAAGATGGTGAGATGAAGACGATTGTGTCTCCTCTAAGGAAAGTTAGACCAAGGTTCTTAGTCTGTTCTCCGTTCTCAATTTCTTTTGCGTTATCTAACACCACATTGATGTGGATGTCAAATGCTAAAAGTGTTCCAACAAATTGTTTGCCGGCTTTTAGCTGCACCAAAACTTCTTTACCTTTAGACATATTTAATACATCTAACGGTCTTTCAATCTTGTTTACCATGATTTTATGTTAGGTTGAAGGTTTTTAAGGTTTATTGTGGTGGAGAAGTGAAAATGGCTCTACCGAGTGCTGACCTCGGGACCTCCGCCTCATGAGAGCGGCGCTCTACCGCTGAGCTATAGAGCCATAACTTATTCTACTAAAATTGCTTTAAAAGTTTAATGAATACTCTTAAAAAGCATATTAGTGTATTGTCTTTATGGTTTTAGAAGAGTTGAATTTAACTGCCGGAGATTTGGTTAGGGGAGTTATAGGGGTTTTGCTTGAAAGATTTACGTGGCTGATGACTTTTATTAAAGCTGTTGGAATTTTGGTGATTATCTATTCTATTTACTTAATCATAAAGGTTTTTAGAGATATGAAGATGAGATCTAGGGTAAAAAGGATCGAAGGTAAAGTTAGCTTAATTGATAAAAAACTAGATATTCTTTTAAAACAGAAATCAACCAAACAAGTTTTTCCAGAAGAGGAAAAGAGTCCTGAAAAGAAAAGTTTAGGCTTTTTAAGAAATCTTTTTAAGAAAAAAGATACTAAAAAGAAGAAAAAGTCTAAAAAATAATTAATCTTTTGTTAATGTAATTTCTAATGTTGAAACAGTTATTTTTTTCCCTTCAGGAGTTTGAAATTCTTCACTGCCAATTATAATTCCATTACTCTTAACTCCTTCTTTTGTAAATTTTCTTTTTGTTAGTTCAACAACATCTATAGCCTTTGATGTAAATTTCCCTCTTGATTTGATTATTACACCTTTTAAGTTTCCAGTATTAAGTTGGATCATTATTCCAGTTACGTAATTCATTAAAGGTTTAGAACCTACAAAAATTGTGTCTAGTTTTTTATTCTGTTCCATTTTGGTCGTCAATTAAGCTATCTTTGTTTCTAGTCAGCCTAGTAAGATAGCCCGCAATCTTATTTCTAAGTTTTTTACTTGGTAGTGATTGGTTTAAACACTTTTTGTTATCTTCAAAGTTCTCTGAAAAAAGAGACTCGTCATTTTCTATTAACTTTCTTGAGGTTCTTTTGATTAGTTTAGATTTTATTCTTCCCATAAAAATTGATGTTGATGAGGGTTTAAAAGGTTTATTGTGGTAAACTTTTAATTTTGATTAGGTTCTTGTAGTTACGATAGAATTCTACAGATTTTTTAGCAACTTCTCCTGTTGTGAAAAGTAATACTTGTTTCTTTTCATCTTTTACTTGTTCAAAAATCTTCTCTAAATCTTTATCTGTTATGTTTTTCTTGTCTTTCGCAATAATTAAGATTTCTTCTTCCCCTAGAATTCCCTGCATTCTTCCAAGTCCTGTAAATTCTCTTTTCTTAACGTCTGTTTCTTCTAGAAGCAAGATGTTTAATTTTTGTAATTCTTGTTTAACTTCTGCTAAGATGTCTCTCTTTTCTTCAGTTTCCTCGAAGATAGGTTCTAAATGTTTTTCTTCTGTTTCTTCTTCCTTAGTTTCTTCAATAGCTTTTGTTTCCTCAGTGGTTTCATCTTGTGAATCTTCTTCGGAAAGATAGTATGTCCAGATGATTGATTCCCCTTCCTGTTTTTTTATTGCAAAATCCTTTAGAGATCTAAGAGCAATTCTTATTTGTGGTTCTTGCTCATTGTCTATTAATTTCCTAACTTTCTTTAATAAGAGGTATGCTTCTTTTGGGATTCCATTTAGATGTTTATCTGCAAATTCTTCTAATTTTTGTTCTTGTCCTTCAAGATAGTATACAGGTGTTGATCCAATTTTCATAGAAGTTATTTTAACATCGTGTTGTTGGATCATCTCTGAAAGAATTGCCCCTGCCCAAATTGGATCGACATTAAGTTCTTTGGCTAGCCTCACAGGGATTGTTGGTCCTGCCTGTTCAATGTATGAAAGGGCTTTTTGTTTAAGTTCTTGCATATTTATCATAATGAATTTAAGAAGAGCTTCTTTTAAAGATTTGTTGTTCTTGAGTTTATAATTTTTTCCAACTTACTTCATAATATGTTAGATCGTTTTCTTCATCAACTATGGCTATTAGTAGGTTCTTTTTTGTTGAATGTGCAACCCTATTTTTACTTGAAAACTCTTGCCATGTTAAAGTTTCTTTCTCTGAGGCGACAAAACAAATCCAATTTGAATGTGTGCCCTTCTTTTTATAAATTCTAAAATCTGCCCCGTATTTTAAGGCTGTTTTTGGAATTAATCCTTTTTCTCGAAGATTTTTATAGGCAATATATTTTAGAATAATTTTCTTATCTAATTTTAGCAATTTCTTCAGCAATTTCTTCAATTTTATTTTCCTATCTTTTATATCAAAGATTTCCATTTTTTCATCTTCTAACAAGAATAAAGCTTCAACTAACATATAGGTTACTTTATCTTTTGTTTTTTCTCCAAATCTCTGAATCGAATAGAGATTTTGGGCTTCTTTGCTGTTCGAGGTTATTTGGTCCCCGATTAGGTGTGCGATTATTTTTTCCATCTTTTGATAGCCCCACCAGGATTCGAACCTGGGTCACAGGGATCAAAACCCTGCATCCTTGACCACTAGACTATGGGACTAGTAAAATTATAAACTTTGATTGATTTTTAAGGTTTTGGATTTTAATTCTATCTTTATTTCTAGTTTTATAGCAGATTTAGTGGGTTGATTGTCCACAATAAGCTTTAAGGAGTAACTTTAGGAAAAAGTTTCACTAAAATCTTAATAAGCATTAAGCTTTTAAACCATAAATTCACCCCATATATATGGAAAAATTAGACAAACCTTTATGGGTTAAAATTAAGGAACCTGAGCTTAAAGCTATTATAACTGAACTTGCTGAGAAGAAATCTCCCTCGCAAATTGGTCTAATACTTCGGGATCAGTATGGAATTCCAACTACAAAAGTTTTTGGTAAGAAGCTTAAAGCTTATATGAAAGAGTTGGGAATTGAGGTAAACGAAGATTTAGAAAATGCAGAAAAGAAGGTTGAAGGACTTAAGGAGCATTTAAAAGAGAATATTACAGATAGACATGCAAAACACAAGTTACAACATGCACAATCTAGATTGAATATTACAAGGAACTATTTTGCCCGAAAGAAAAAAGAATAGGCCAATTTTCTCTGTCACCACTCTTCAAAGCACATACATCTTTATAAAAAAAAGAGTGTTTTCTATTTAATGTTAAAAGAGGTTGGTGATTTTACAAAAGAATTTTTGGAATTTTCAAAGGATAAACCCATTAGAATTATTTCTCATTTAGATACTGACGGGATAACTTCTGCATCAATTCTTATAAAATCTTTTCAAAGATTAGATAAGAGATTTAGTGTTCGGATTGTTAAGGGACTTGATGAAGAAATAATAAAGGAGGAGCTTTCCCGACAGCCCGGAGAAGTTATTCTCTTTTCTGATTTAGCTTCAGGTTCTATGAACTATCTTTCCAAGGCTTCAGAAAAAGTATTTGTTTTAGATCATCATGAACTGGATAAAAAGGATGTTCCAGAAAATGTTTGTATCGTTAACCCTCATTTAACTGAAGATTTTGAGTCTAATAACTGTTCTGGTGCGGGAGTTTGTTATCTCTTTTCTAAAGAGCTTTCTACAGAAAATAAAGATTTGGCCAAACTTGCTATCATTGGGATGATTGGAGATAGGCACGAGACAAATATTTCAAAAGTTAATCAACAAATAATAACTGATTGTGAAGAGCTTAAGATTAAGAAAGGGCTGGTGATGTATCCCGCTACTAGAGGACTTAAGAGGACCTTGGAATATTCTACTTCTCCTTATATTCCCGGAGTTAGCGGTAATGGGGAGGGGGCTATTGCCTTATTGCGTGAGTGTGACATTCCCTTTGATAAAACACTCTTAGAGTTGAGCAGTGAAGAAATGTCTAGACTCATTACAGGTGTTATGCTAAGAAGAACTGCTACAGAGAAGGGAGGGGATATTATTGGGAATCTTTATATCTTAAAATTCTTTAACACCTTGGAAGATGTTAGGGAAATCTCGACATTGATTAATGCTTGTTCAAGATTAGCTCACCACGATATTGCTATTTCTTATTGTCTTCAGAATGAACGTGCGAAGGAGCAGGCCCTAGAAATTCATTCAGAATATAAGCAAGAACTTGTTTCTGGTTTGAGGGCTGCAGAGAAAATGGATAAAATACATGGGAAGAAGTTTGTTATTTTAAATGCTAGAAATGAAATTAAGGATGCCATTATTGGGACTGTTTGTTCTATGCTTTCTTCTTCTCCTTCTTATGAAGAGGGTACTGTTTTAATTGGAATGGCTTATAATGAGAATAAAATAAAGGTTTCCGCTAGAATTGCTGGAAGAGGGGGGAGAAATCTTAAGCAACTTATGGAACAAACAATTGTGGAGTTTAAGATGGATAATCCGGATTCTGTGGCGGAGGTTGGGGGACATGAAAAGGCCGCTGGCTGTCTTATTGAGGTTGAAAAAGAAGGAGTATTTTTAGAAAAGTTGAAAAAGAATTTAGAAGTTGAAGTTATAAAAATCTAGGATTATAAATATTAATTAAAACTACTTACTACGCTTAAGTCTTCTCTTTCGCTTTTCTTTCTTAAGTCTCTTTCTTTGCCATTTCCATCTCATCTGGCCTTTCTTTTTCCATCTTCTGGAGCTTCTTTTCATAGAAGAAATTCAAAAAATAGGTTTATAAATGTTTAGTTCAAGGAATAAATATAGTCCCATAGTCTAAGGTGCGCTTCGGCTTGCCATAAAACGATGGAAACTATAGTCCCATAGTCTAGTGGTCAAGGATAATTGGTTCTGGGCCAATTGACCCAGGTTCGAATCCTGGTGGGGCTATTTATTCTCTTTAGTATATAAATCCTTAAAAAGTTTATTTGTGTTTTTTAGGAATGAAAGAAGGATCAAAAATTATTGCATTACATTCTTCACACGGATATAGGTTGAATTCAGAACTTTCTGAATCTGAAGCAGGATCTACTACTAATGCACCAAGAAGAGTATTTGGAGAGTTGTTTCAAACACATTACATTTGGGAGTATTGTGGAATTAGACTTTGGAATCAAGATTGGAATCCACATTATATTTCTCAGCGTAAAAATGGTTTGAGAATCTTGCCAGATTTTGGAGCGGCGCAAAATTTAAGTTCTGTTCCGAGAGGTATTATGTCTGGAGCAAGAAGGCCTCCGGAAAGAAGAGATTGGGCTTATTTGAGGAGAGAGGCAAGATATTTGGTTGAAAATGTGTTGCTTGGTAGAATGGAGTTTGCAACATCTGCAGGAGTTAGGTCAGCGCATAATAATCTGGTTGCAACAAAAGAAATCATAGACGTTTTTGATTTTTTAGGATATATTTGATATATATTTTAGAGGATATAAGTTTTTATAAAAGATTAAGAAGACCAGTTATTATGGCAAAAATTGAAATATCTGGTAAAACTTCTCGAGAAAAATTAGATTATCTTTTTTCTAATCCTGAAATTATGCGGGAAGAGTATCTTGGAGAAGTCCTAGACTCTTGTAGGTGGGGAGCCCCAACTACTTGTATGTGGGATAGGGGAGAGGAGGATATGGTGAATTTAGTGGATCTTTGGATGGGACAAAATAGAGGTAATTTACATAGGCTATTTGTTTCAAAATATGAACCTATGGAGTTGCCAAGGAAGGACAGTCATTGCAAAATCCACCCTGATGCTCCTCGGAATAGAGATAATAAAGGAATCTTAAGATGTATGCATGTTGATATTAGATATCTGAGACCTAGTTTCATTAAGGGTGATGAACTTTGTGGTTTTTATGAACATGTTCCAGATGTTGGCGATGAAGATTTTGGAAAATGGAAAGCAGAGGAATCTTCTGCAAAGATTACAGAACCTTGTTATGATGTACTTGAAGATGAAGAGGATGTTTTATCCTTATCTGAAGTATTTCATAGACTTAATTTATTGCCAAGGATGGGTTTTGATCCCTTTATAAGTTTTGATAAAAATTATGTTGTTCAAATGAATGGGGAGAGTTTGGCTGGTTATGTGCGTACCTGGTTTGAGCAAGGTGATGGCGTGTCCTTAAGAGATTAATTTAGTGTTTGTATCTTCCTCTTTTTTCTACAACTTCTAATCTTTCAACAACTTGCTTTGATTCTTTCCAGTTGTATCCTTTTAGAAATTCTTCGAATAAATCTTCCCAGTTTTTCCAGTGTTTTGCTTCCAGTGCTTGTTTGATTAGGTGAAGGTCAACAGCCTTGTCTTCTATTTTTGTTGAGATGAATCCTAGTCCGAAATCGATTAGATAAACCTCTTCTTTTAAGATTACATTGCTTGTTGTTAGGTCTCCGTGGATTATGTCATTTTCGTGTATTAGAGAGACTTGTTTTCCTAGTTTTTCCATAACTTCTTTTTGTTTGGATTCTTTGTAATCATTTAGGGTTTCTGCTAGCTTATCCCCTTTTAGATATTCAATTATTAAATCAAATTTATCTGATGCTTCTCCTTTCTGGTTTAGGTTTAAAACTTTTGGAACATTTATTTTTAGAGAAAGAGCCTTGTTCAGGATTTTCGCTTCTCTTTTTGTTCTTTGTTTTCTAATTTGTTGGTCGAGTTGTTTATGCCTGTATGCTTTTGGAATTCTTTGTTTTGAAATTACAGGGTTTTTGGAGTAATTATTCTGGACTTCTAAATAGACTTTTGCCTCGGCTCCTTGTGCAATTGGTTTATTTTTCATTTTTCTCTAAATATTCTTTAATTAATTTTATTTTTCCTCAGAACTTAACCTTTCCTTTCATTTGTCTGGCAATCTTTTGCATCATCTTCTTGTCTATTTGTCCGCTGGCCATTTTCTCTGGATTTTGCATTTTCATCATTTCTTTTAATAATTTGTATTGTTTCAATAAGGCCCTAATCTCTGTAGTTGTAGTTCCAGATCCTTTTGCGATTCTTGCGATTCTGGCTGTTTGTTTCTCCAGAACTTCAGGGTTTTCAATTTCTTCTTCGGTCATTGAGGAAATAGAATTTTTCCATTGTTTCATTTTATTTTCTTGTTTTGCTAATTCTGATTTTGGGATTTTGTTTGCTGCTCCCCCCATTCCCGGAACCATTGAGAGTAGTTTATCCATTGAGCCTAATTGATTCATTTGTTCTAATTGCCCTGCTAAATCTCTTAGAGTAAACTTACCATCCTTTAGGCTTTGTTCCATTCTTTTGGCTTGTTTCTCGTTTGTTGCAGATTTTACTTTTTCTAGTAGTGCTTCAAGGTCTCCCATACCTAGGAGCCGGTTTACGAAGTTTCTAGAGTTAAAAGTTTCGATTTCATGAATTTGTTCACCTATTCCAATAAAGTAGACTGGTGCCTTTGATTCAGCGCAGGCGGTTATTGCTCCACCACCTTTTGAAGTTCCATCCATCCTAGTAATAATCACTCCATCAATTGAAAGTTTTTTCTGAAATTCTGTTGCTTGAGTTTTTGCTGTTTGTCCAACATCTGCTGGAAGAACCAAAATTCTGTGGTTTGCTTTTATTTTTTTATCAATTTTTTCTATTTGGGTAATTAATTCTTTGTTTAATCCATCTCTTCCTGCAGTATCAATTAAAACTAAATCGTATTCATCGATTTTTTTCTTGAAACTTGTATAAATCTTAATTGGGTCTTTTTCTTTTTTATCTATAAAACAGGGGATTTTAGCTTTTTCACACATTTGCTTTAATTGTTCCATTGCCGCTGGCCTATCTGTGTCTAGTCCTATTGCACATACCTTTTTTCCTCTCTTTGCATAATAGAATCCTACTTTTGAAATTGTTGTGGTTTTCCCTGCACCATAAAGCCCCATGAAAATTATTTTTGATTTTTTGCTTAGGTCTAGTTCTTTTGTTTCCCCTCCAAGAATTTCGATTAGTTCATTGTGAATTAGGGTTACTAACTGTTCTTTTTTATCAATTCCTTTAATATTTTCATCTAATCCTAATTTCTTTATTTTTTGAGTTAGGGAGAAAACAAGTTCAATATCCACATCTGCTTCAATTAGTGCTCTTTGAATTTCTTTAATTATTGTGTCTAGTAATTTTTTATCTAGAAGAATTGCATTTCCAATTCTAGTTATTCCTTTCCTTAGTGTGTTTCCAAGTTTATCTAATACCATGTTAATCAAGTAAATTTGAGAGGTTTTTTATATCTTTGTTTGCTACGTGTGTGTAGATTTGGGTGGTTTTTATGTCTGCGTGACCAAGTAATTTTTGGATATGTCTAATGTCTGCTCCATTTTCTAGAAGGTGTGTTGCAAATGAGTGTCTTAGGGTGTGGGGTGTTACATTTTTTTGAATATTTGCTTTTTTTGCATTTTGTTTGACTATCTCTTGAATTGTTTTCTTTGAATATTTTGTTCCTCTTGCAGACATTAGAATTAGGCCAGTTTTACCCATCCCAATTTCTTTTGTTTTTTCTAGTATTTTCTTATGGAGGAAGATGATACGGTCTTTATTGCCCTTTCCCTGTCTAATATTAATAATTCCTCTTTCTTCGTCGAGGTCTTGCCATTTTAGGTTTATTAGTTCGTTTAATCTTACTCCTCCATAATATAATAATCTAAGAACTAATTGGTGTTTTGGATTCTGAGGGTTATGGAGTAGGTTTTTTGTTTCTGTTTGATTAAGGACTGTTGGGAGCTTTTTTTGTTTTTTTGCTAAGGGAATGTCTTGGCTTAGTTCTCTATTCAAACAATACCTATGGAAAAATTGAAGTGCGAAGAATGTGGTTCTTATGGTTGAGGCTGTGTACTCTTGTTTTGAAAGTATGTACTCTCTTGGAGATTTTCCAGATTTTAAGAAGTTTTCTGTTATTTTCTTGTATGTTTGAATTGTTTGGTTGGAGTATTTTCTAAGTTTTAATTCTTCTTCTAGCTTTTTAATTAATTGATTTTCCATTTTTTTCTTAAGTTCTTTAACATTTAAAAGGTTTCGCTTTTTAGGGTGATTTGGGGTATTACCCCTTATAATGCGGGGTAATAGGTGTTATACGCAATATTACTCAGGGGCACATTTATATATTTCAAAGTTTATTTTTAAAATATGAAACCCATTTACATTAAAAAAGAGGTCGCACTCAAAAAAGTTTCAGCAAAATATAATCCTATTGTTAAAGATGTAAAATCCGAATTGCTGAAATTTTCTGATAAGATTCACAGCATTTATTTGTATGGGAGTGTCGCTACAGGAAAAGCAAAATCTCCAACCTCTGATTTAGATATAGTTGTTGTTCTAAAAACAAAACCAACATCAAAATTGAAACCTCAATTAAAAGATTTAGAAACTTCACTTTCGCAAAAATATAAAAAAGTATTCAGAGAAGTTGGTTTTGCTATCACTTACAAGAATGAAGTTTTACGAGGTAAAGAATCATTCGGTTGGAGATTTTTTCTCACAATTCTAAGCGTAAAAATTTTTGGAGATAATCTTTTTCAAAAAGAGATGAAGTTTAGCCCAACAAAAAAATTAGCCAGAAATTTGCATTCAGATGTTGATAAAAATATTGAAGAAGCAAAGAAGAAAATAAAAATAGCAAATTCTGAAGATGCTAAACTTCAAATAAAATCAATAATGAAAAAGATTATCAGAACTGCCTTTTCTGTCGTAATGGAAGATGAAAATTATTGGACCACTAATCTTGATGAAATGACAAAAATTTTCACTAAGTATTATCCCGAAAAGAAGCAACAAATAAATACTGTTTTGAAAATGGCTAAAAGTAAATCATCAGATAGAAAGAGTGCGACCTTAATTCTTAACAATTTTGGTAAATGGGTTTCATCTGAATATTTTAAAAGAGTGTAATGTGCCCCTTGCGTCATACTGTCGCTCCGTTTCACTCCGCGATTTTTTCTTGCAGAAAAAACGTATAACAGCGATTAAGAGGTAAATTCTTGCAGAATTTCCCCCAATTTTCACCTGCGGCGAAAACTTCTCTTAATCACGATGTTATGTCTAATTAAAATCACTTTTATTAAATATGGTAAAAAGAGAATGCCCTAATCTAACCAGTTATCCTGATTCCAGTATTCATTTAAGTAGGTGATTTTATCACCTTTCATTTTAAGAATCAT
>Ga0233437_1003411_pt1 | contig 20964 bp, 22 predicted proteins | sample SI_122_August201_FD_182714 | JGI IMG/M metagenome (GOLD analysis project Ga0233437, IMG submission 182714) | Seawater microbial communities from Saanich Inlet, British Columbia, Canada - SI_122_August2016_200_MG | ecosystem: Environmental > Aquatic > Marine > Inlet | place: Canada: British...
CGCTGTTAATTGGGGAGCCTGCAAGGCGACCGACCGAAGGGACAGTTTTCAAAAATCCGTTAATATATTAAGAACGAAGTTCCATCTTTTTTCAAAGTTAAGGGGCGAAAGCTTTAAATAAATCAATCAAATTACATTGATATTATGACAATTGATTATCAACTTGTTGCGAGCGAATTAAGAGAAGATTTAGAGAATCTTGCACAGAAACATGGAGTCTTTACATCAAAAGTCTGTGCAGATTTAGATGATACTTCTGAATTGAAGTTGCGTCATAGGGCATATGTAACAGCACTGAATGACGCATTGCGAGCAACATGTGGAAGATATCATACAGAATACAAACCAATAGATGAAAAAATTGAATAATTCTTTCGCCCCTTTCTAGGATTTTTGAAAATTGCAATTAACCCTTGTTAAGTGACCCGACGACTGGAAGGAGGAGAACGCAGCGTGGTGCGGAGTGAAACGGAGCAAGTAAAAATCGCTCTGGGGCGGGAACTATTTCTGTAATTTAAATATAACAAACAAGGGTAATTTACTTGCTTTCTTCCAAAATTCTAAATCAATTCTTTTAGCGGAATCTAAAGGTCTTGGCTCTATTACATCAATTATTTTAAATTCAGATTTTAGGATATCTTTCATTATAGATGAAAAAGGTTTATGGTAGTAAGTAACTTTAAAATTATCAAACCAAGTATCATTAATTTTTCTAACATTAAGATAGTCACCATAAACCTCAATTTTTTTGGTCTTCTTATTTTTCTTAGATCCTAAAATCTGTAATTTCTCATTCTCATCTTCTTTTTTGAATGCGCTCCAATATATTGGGTTGTGGGTAGAAAATAAAAAAGTTCCATTTTTCTTTAAAACTTTCCTGACTTCATTTAATACTTTTGTCCAATCTTCAACATAATGTAAAACAAGACTTGAATAAACTATGTCAAAAGAAGATTGGGCAAACTTTATTTTTTCCATATCCATAACTTGAAATTCAATGTCAGGAAAGTTTGCTTTTGCTGTATCAATTAAACTTTTTGAAATATCAAAACCCACAACTTTTTTTGCTCCAAGAGACTTTAAGTGAGCGCATTCTTCACCTGCACCACAACCGAGGCAAAGAATTGTTTTTCCACGAACACTGCCGAGAGCAGAATACATTGCAGGTTTTTCAAGATGAGAATGGCCAAGCCCTTTTTTCTCTAACCATTCTTTGTAATTTTTATTGTATTCTTGAATTGATTTTTTATCAGTAGGCATAATATTAAAAGAATTTTGGAAGTTTATTAATCTTATTGTTTGTTATGGGGTGGGAAGAGCGATTTTTATTTCACTTAACCCCTGTTCAACTCTCTGTTAGGATTGATTTTTAGTGCAACGATGCCGAAGGCAAAAAATCAAAGTCGTGAGCCATATAATTTAAAGAGGACACTTTAGGACGGCGGGTTCCGTCTGTAAAACCCATTAAATAAGAGAGATTGTCTTTTAGAAAGTTGTGGGGCGGGGAAAATTTTATTTTGTTTTAGATAGATTTTTATAGTTTATATTGTATTTTTAATAAAGGGTAATTGAAAATGAGGATAAGAAAGGCTACAAAAAAAGATTTAAATGAAATATCTAAACTATTTTTAGCAGAGACTGCAAAAAAACCTTATCAACAGCCTTGGAATAAAAAAACATCATTGCAAAAAATAAACGAATTTTTTAAGGAAGGGGATATTTATATTGTTTTAGAACAAAATGAAATTATTGGTTTTATTGTGTTAATTATTCATCTTGGGAGTAAGGGTAAATCTGTTCATGTTGAAGAATTATGGTTAAAATCAGAATGTCAAAATAAGGGTATTGGAAGAAAGGTTATGGAATTTGTTGAGAAAAAATATAAGAAACAAGGGGTCAGGAACATCTCTCTTGTTTCAGATAAACGTTCCAAGGCATTTGGATTTTATAAAAAGTTAAAATATGAATCTTATCCAGAATATATGCTAATGGGTAAAAAATTAGAAAAATAAAATTTTCTGCCTTTTTTTGGGAACAACTTTCTCAAGAAAAAAGACAATCTCTCCTAATGGGGGTGGGTGGTCGGGGGTTTTAAAGTGTCCTCTTTACTAACTTTTAACATTTTAGTTTTGGCTCACGATTGAGTTGAACTGTGTTCTGTATCCCAGAGGGCAATACAAAGTATTGAGTTTGTGAGGCTTAGGGTAACGCCGAAACAAATTATTCAGAACTGTGTTCTGTATCCCAGAGGGCAATACAAAGTATTGAGTTTGTGAGGCTTAGGGTAACGCCGAAACAAATTATTCAGAACAGACTTTTAGCGAACTTTAAGTTTAGAAAGGCTAAGGGTAGCAGATTTGGAGGTTTCAGAAATCTTATTAGAGAAGTTTTTGTATTAATCTAAGAATTACAAAAAGGGTTTTTAAACCAAGAATCCTCTTTTTTTAGATGAATCCTTCAGAAACTATTAGAAGAGAACTAACCCGGAGGAGATATTCCCCTCGCACAATTTCCACATATATTGGTTGTCTTGAGAGATTTCTCAATTGGTCTAAGAAACCAGTTAATAAAATCACTAAAAGAGATGTTCGTGAATGGATTGAAAGACATTCTGATAAAGGTAATTCTGGTAATACTATGAATGTCAATTTGATGGCCTTGAAGTTTTATTTTGAGCAATGTCTTGGTCGTAAAATGTGGATTGATATTAAATACTCAAAAGTACCCAAAAAGATTCAGAGGTTTTTAACGAAAGAAGAAGTGAAGAAACTTATGGCAAATATTTCAAATTGGAAACATCGTTTAATGATACAATTAATGTATGGGGCAGGACTTAGAGTTAGTGAAGTTTGTAATATGAAAATCTCACAATTAATTAATCGGAAAGAAGGATATGGATACGTACGAAATGGAAAGGGAGGGAAAGATAGGCTTATAACAATTCATCCCATCCTAACAGAAAAAATTAATAATTTAATTAAGATAGAGGAATTGTCTGAAGAGGCTTATATTTTTACCACCAATAGAGGTTCTAAATACAATATTAGAACACTCCAAACTATTGTTAAGAAAGCTGCAAGAAATGCAAAACTCCACAATTGGAAAGAAATTCACCCACACACCCTCCGCCACACCTTTGCCACCCACCTTATTGAAAATGATTACACCCTTTCCGATGTTCAAGCAATGCTCGGACACAAAAGCCCAGAGACTTCAATGATTTATACTCACGGAACTGGAAAAATGGTTGGTGTGAAGAGCCCAATTTTTACATAGGCAAAACCCTTAAAACCCTTCCCTTTCTCTCATTTTCATGACATTTAACTTAATTGGTCTTGGACTTGGAAAGAATTCAATAACAGCTGAAGCTTTAGAAACTCTGAAAAAATGTGATGAAGTATACCTTGAAGGATATACAGTAGATTTTCCATACACTTCAGAAGAACTATCTAAATCATTGGATACAAAGTTAGAAGTTTTACCTAGAGAAAAGGTTGAAGACGAATCAATACTAGTAAATGCAAAGGAAAAAAATATTTCCCTCCTAGTTTATGGAGACAGTTTATCAGCAACAACACATACCCAACTAGTTCTTGCATGTAAACAACAAAAAATACCCTTTGAAATATATCATAATGCTTCTATTATGACTGCAATAGCACAAACAGGGTTACAACCCTATAAATTTGGAAAAACTTCTAGTATGCCAACATGGACCGATTCCTGGAAACCAGATTCCTTTATGGAATATATTAAAGAAAATAAATCTATTGGGGCACACTCATTATTGTTGGTTGATATAGGATTAGATTTAGAAAAAGCAAAGGAACAGTTAATGATTGCTTTTTCAAATTATAAAGTAAAATTGGATAAGATAATATTAGTTTCAAATATTGGAACCGAAAATCAAAAAATAATTTATGATAACTTGGAAAATTTACCTGAAGAAATACCTAAGCCATTTTGTTTTATAATTCCGGAGAAGTTGCAAGAAATGGAAAGTGAGTTTTTGGATTATAATTAGCTCAAACTTTTTTCAATATCAAGTAATCTTTTATGTTTAATCAACCTCTCTTTTCCCATAATTCCCATTTTAACAAAATCAGCACCAAATCCAACAGCATAATCCGCTAAACCTGTATCCATTGTTTCCCCGCTCCTATGAGAGAAGATAATAGATACTCCATGTTTTTTAGCTAGTTTAACAACTTTTTCAACTTTTAACAAAGAGCCAATTTGATTAGGTTTAACAATAATTGCATTAATTGCTTTTGAACGAATAGCTCTAGCCAATCTTTCTGGATTTGTTGTTGTCAAATCATCTCCTACAATAAGACTCTTAAATTTATACTCGTTTGTCGTCGATAAAATTTGTTTGAATCCGGAGAAATCCTCTTCATCCATAGGGTCTTCACAATAAAATATCTTAAATTTTTTGATTAATCTTTCTAAATGATCTATTTGATCAAGCCTATCTCTTGTAAGCCGTTTATTTTTATATTCATAATAATTTTTCTCAAGAAAACTGGAAGCTGCAACATCTAATCCAATTTTTAACCCATACTTGTCTGCAACTTTCCTTAGAATTACCAGGGTTTCTTCATTACTTCCCCCTGTAATCCATGCACTTTCGTCATTTTGTCTCCTTGCCTTTAATAATTTTTTAGCATAGCCATATGCTCTTATGTTTTTAGTTATGGCTTTTCTGAAAGTTTTTTCATTTGGAATTAATAAAAATTCTTGAAAATCTGGAACTTTATGTCCAACCCGAGTATGTAATCCACCACCAATACAATTTCCAATTGGCATTGGCATTGAAACTTTTATATTGTAATCAAGAGAATCTCTAACAAATTCCCATAATTCCTTTTTTTCTTCCTTGGCTGCAGCCTTTAGAAAAACACTTTCAAGAGTATACGTTACATTACCTCCTAACTTTCCAAACCTCTTTTCAAATTTCTCAATTAAAATCCAAATCTTTTTCAAATCGTTTAAATTCTTAATGAAAAGATTTTTATCCTTAATTAACTTACAAAAAGTTCTTAATAATTTTAAGGATTCTGTTTTACCACTTCTATTATATGCACAAACCTCATATTTTCCTGTAGACTTTCCCGACGGTGCAGAAGCAGAGAAAACTCCGTGACAAGTATAAAGCTTAATTGAAATGGTTCTTTCTTTTCGTGAATTTTTAATTAAATCACATTTCACCGCTTTAATAAACATAGTACCTAAAAGTCTTATGGGTTAATAAAGTTTAGTATTTAGAACTTAAGCACTTTCATCAGCGCTTGGAGCTGTTGTTTCATTTGAAGATTCTTCATCTTTTGCCAATTCCATAATCTCTCCACTTTCTTGAATATCCTTTTCTTCTTCTTTTTCTGCCTTTTCTTTTTCAGCATCACTAATAGTTCTCTCTTCTATTTTAACTTTTTCAATATCCATTTCTCTTTTTTCTGGAAGTGGTTGTGTAACTGTAATTGGTAAAACTCCTCCCTCCAATTCCATTTCTGCAATTTTTAAAGGATCATAATTAACACCATTTAAATCTTCTTCAGAAATTTTTAATAATAGTGGAGCATCCATAGAAACTTGCAAACCCCTGGCACCAATAATCCTTGCTCTTTCATACTTTGTGAATTCTCTTTTTTCTTCAGCCATGTTAATTAATCAAATACTAAGCTTTTTACTTCTGCGTATTTCTTAGTATATACTTCTTCAACTAAGTTTAAAATCTTTTCCATATCTTCTGTGTTAATTGCTCCTTCTTTTCCTTTTTGCATTGCAGTAATTCTACATTTCTTATTTCCTTCTCCGATTGCAACACTTAATCTGTAATCTGAAAATGCTTGTTCCTCAACACTTGGATCAATAATAACCTGGTTACCAATTTTATGGAATGTTGTGTTGAATGAAAGTGCTTCCTTATTCAATGGAAGAGGATTTTCGGTAAATTCGTGTTCAATTTTTCCTGTTTCTTCATTATAAACTGGTAATCTTGCCTGTCCTAGTGCGATTAATGCAGCTAAACCTGCAGCATCAAATAAATTTCCATCGTCGTTAATTGCGATAATATCTACAAATACTTGCCAAACTTTCTCTCCTTCTTTGATACAAAGTTTTCCAAAATCAATAAATCCAGATTCTCTAATCCCTCTATCAATTACTCTTGCTAATTCAATTGCTTCAATACCAGGTCTTCCAATATCAAACTTACTAGAAGCCATTGGATGAAGTTCTGCAGTGGTCATAAATGTTCCTTCTGCCGGACTATCAGGATAAGGGGTTGTAACTGCCATTTTAACACCTGCATAAACATGTGTATTTCCTAATTTTAATGAAATTGCACTTTCTGCATTTTTACTAATTGCTTTTTCAACAACGATATCTCTAAATTCGTTAAGATCTCTTCCATCAAACCTTTTACCTGAAGTAATATATTCAACAACTCTATCTCTCTGAAGTTTAGGCATTATGTTCTTACTCATTGTCTACCCCCGCGCTTCCTTCTTTTAAAGCTTTCATCTGTACTGCTAAAACATCATCACAGGCTTTCTTACCCATCTCAATTGCTGTTTTTAGTTCTTCAGTTGAAATCTTACCATCTAATTGTAAAAGTGCAATTTCCTTTGTCCTAGAGGTAACTGCCATTGGAATATCTGTAGCTCCCTCTCCGTCGTGGAAATCTTCTTCATCTTTATCAACATCAACAATAATTGTTTTATCCGCCTTACCCACAGCCATAGCTGAAATCATTTCTTTCATAGGAATTCCAGCATGTGCTAGAGCCATAGAGGCAGCATTTAATCCAGCAACTCTAGTTCCTGCATCGGCTTGTGGAATTTGAATAAAAACATCAACAACAGTATTTGGGAATGCATCTAAATCTACAACAGCATCTAATGCCCACTCACTTACTTTAGAAATTTCTTCACTTCTTCTTGAAGGTCCTGGTCTAATTCTATCCCAAACTGAAAAAGGCATCATACCATATGAAACTCTTAAGATTCCTTTTTGTGGGTTTCTTTTATTTTGAGGATGTAAAACTCTAGGCCCTCTAACAACAGCAATTGCTCTAGTTCCACCTGTTTTAAACATAGCAGAACCATCAGCGCTTGGAACAACTCCAACTTTTGCAGTTATTGGTCTAACTTCATCCATTTTTCTTCCATCAATTCTCTTTGTGTATAAACTTTTATCTGCCATTATTTTTTTTCCTCCTTAACTTCTTCTGTATCTGTATTTTCTTCAATAATCTCTGCCTTTTCTTCAACTTTTAATCCGAGTTCTTTGATAAAATCTTCAGTCTTTTCTGTTAATCCACTCATTGTAGCATTCGCAACAACAAAATCAATAATTTTTTTTGCATTTAATTCTTTTTCAATACTATCAGCCTTAACCCAAACAACACCATTTTGTCCAACAGTTAAGTTTACTCCTGTAGCTCCCCTAATTAATCTAACCATACTTCCCTCTCTTCCAATAACTCTTGGAACTTTGTTGGGATTTACTTTGAATAACATTCCGCCTTCAATTTTTCCAAATCCTCTCATTTTCATAGAAACATCAATTCCTTTTGCTTTAACGTCCCAAACCTTAACAACCGCAGAATCTCCAATGTCCAAAAAATCATTCAATTCATTTCGATTTACATATCTGTGTACTTCGTTTAAAGATAGGAATGCGTTAGCACTTCCACCAAAATCTATTAACCATCCATTAAATGTAACATCAATAACTGTTCCAATCACTGTGTTTCCTCTTCGTGGGAAATAGGCACCTGAAACGGGGATAACTCTAACTTGTTTATCACTTACTTCAGAAATTCCATATTTTGCTGCGACAACGTCCTCACCGTCTCGGTAAGTTCCGTCTCCAGGTAGATATGAGTTTCCACTAACAATTGTTTCTCCAGGAATCACTAATGTTCTTTTTTCTTTTTCCATATTTTTTCAATCGAGAAATTGATAATATTCGTAACTTTTTCTTTTCTCGTAATATTAATTTTTAAGAAATATGGTTTATAAAGGTTTCGGGGAGAAATTTATTTTAGGCCAAGTCTTTTCTTATATGTTTGAAAATTAACGGGTTTACCCCTCATCCTAGATTCCTCTGCAGCAAAACACATAAGGTGTCCTTGGAGAGACATTTCTGCACTTGTTAGATTATATTTTGGATCATTTTTTTCAAGAACCTTAACAAAACTTTTTAATAAATATTCATCCCCTCCTCCGTGTCCGCCCCTTCCGGAAACTTCAATCCTTTTTATTTCATCTCCACCTTTTAATCCCTTATATTTTACAATTCGAATTGATCCCTCAGATAAATCTCCATGAATCTCTCCCTTTTCCAAATAAAATCTTATTTTTCTAGTTGGGGTTGAACCAGATGCTACTAATGTAAATCTTGCCTTTACACCGTTGCTGAATCTTATTATTGCTTCTTGATTATCACAAACATTATTATCACATTGAAAAACACACCTCCCATAAGGTCCATTTTCAAGTGCTTTTCTTCTTGCTTTTATGGATTTATCTACTGGAGAAACTACGTTTTGTGGCCATCCTACTTGAGATGGATCTCTAGGGTTTAGATATAACTTTTCTGCATTGTATGGACAATTTGTTTTAACTACACAATCATCAACACAAGTTGGTTTTGAACCTTTTGGTGCGTTTGCTTTTCTGAAATATTTTAGAGAACCAGAAGAAGCTATTGATGAAACATCACTTTCCATTAACCAAGTTAAGATATCCATATCATGACAACTTTTTGTCAATATTACTGGACCGCTTGTCTGTTTTTTTCTCCAATTTCCCCTAACATAACTATGTGCAAAGTGCCAATAACCAATTTCCTCAAGTAAATCAACACTTAGAACCTTTCCTAGCTTTGGTGAATCTAAAATTGTCTTTATTTCCTGAAAGAAAGGAGTATAACGCAAAACATGACAAACACTTAATAAATTTCCAGAATCTTTTTGTGCTTTTAAAATATTAACACAATCCATTGGATTCGAGGCCATTGGCTTCTCTAGAAGAAGAGAGTATCCTTTTTCTAAAGCTTTGGTTGCTAGTTCACTGTGTGTTCTATCTGGGGTCGCGATTAAGACCGCATCACAAAACTTATCTGGAAGTAAGGCCTCTAAACCGTCATTGAAACACATAGTCTCCTTAATATTGTGCTCTTCGGCCATTTTTTTACGTTTTTCGCAACTTGGATCTGCCACCGCAACAACCTTTGCATTAATGTCTTCTCTTTTAATTAATTCTCCAAAAGTATACATTCCCCTACTCCCTGCTCCGATTATAAGAATTTCCAGTGGTTTTTTTGCCATACTAATATCCGTTAATTGAATTATAAAGATTTTCAACCCTATTTTTTAGAGTTTATTTCTTCCTAATATTCCTTTTCTCCATTTTATTTGAATTTTCAACTATAATTTCTTTGTAAAGATCTAGGGTTCTTTCTGAAATTAATTTCCAACAGTAATTTTGGGCCCTTGTGATGCCCCTTTTCCCAAGTTTTCTTCTTAGTGAGGGATTTTTTAACAAATTTATTATCTTTTTGGAAAGGTCTTTAGGTGTTTTATCTGCTATTAATCCTGCATTTCCTACTAACTCTGGCATTCCCCCAACATTTGTAACTATAACGGGATTTCCAGAGGCCATTGCTTCAAGAACACAAATTCCAAATGTTTCATACATTGATGGTTGAATGTAAACTCCAGAATCTTTGTGCAATTTTACTATCTCTTCCTCTCCAAGGGTATTTTTATGCCAAGTAAATCTTCCAGGATACTTTTTTTCAATTTCCTCAAGCTCATTTTGGGTTGTCTTTAAGGCAGCTGTTTTGTTATTTAGAGTTGCTACCATAATAAACTTATATCTCTTATCTTTTTGAAGAACTTTCTCAATTACTTCTGGAAGAAGACACACGCCCTTTTCCTTACTAAATCTCCCAATATAAAGAACTGTTAGGGGCGTCCTCTTCGATGGTTTAAATAGATTTAGATTAATTCCGTTTGGAATGACTACAGTATTCTTTGAAGTTCCTTTAATTTCTCTAATAACTTCCTCTCTGAATTTATTGGAAACTGTAATTACCCTATCTGCATCTAATACTGTTCTATCTGCCCATCCTTGAACTGGGATTAATTTGTGTTTTCCTTTTTCCATCTTCTTTAATCTTTTCGTGTCTAGGGAATGAAATGTATGTACCCAATTCATATTACTAAAGTGCTTAAGCATGAAACCTGTTGAGGTTATAGATTGGCTGTGAATTATATCAAACCACCTTCTGGAATTTTCATACATAATTGCGTTTAGAGCTCTTACTTCAAATGTGTAAAGTGCAATTCTATCTAAAAGTAGGGAATTCTTTATTCCAAAACCCGTGTCTACTCCCAAAACATGAATAATTAATTTTCCCTCTCCTATTCTTTCCTTAATAATCTTGTTTTTGTTTCCTGCACAAAAAACATGAACTTCGGTTCCTAAACTTGCAAGATTTCTTGTTAAGTGCATTGTGTGTATAAATGCTCCTGATGAGGATATCTTATCCGTAGGATATTTATTTGCTATTATTCCAATCTTTATGGGTTTTTTAAGCCACCCTTTTAGAAACTTGCTGATTAAATCAACCATTGGAAGAAATAATCCAATATCATTTAAAAGCTTAACTATCTGCCCCGGGTGATTTTTCATTAATCGCAATGCTTTTAAAGCAAAAGTGCTTGTAAGAATTAATGGATTTAACACAATACAATTTGGATTTCCTTCAGATTGGAAATGCTGTTCTTATATCAATACTTGGGATTTTCATTGGGTTTGTTGCAAAAATTATACTTAGAAAGGGTGTAGATTCTTATTTCTTAAAAAAGATTTTCAAAGATCCGCGGACATATGAAACTACTGTAATAATAAATAAGATTTTTACAGAGGCCGTTCAGTGGTTGATTATAATTGGATTCATTAATTATTCTATGAAAGGACTTGGATTTAAGTTTCTAGAAGGAACAATTCTTTATGCTTCCTCAAATATGGTCTTAATCTTGGGATTTATTGCTATTGTTGTTATGGGGGTATTGGTGTCTGAGTTCCTTGCATCAAAAATTAACGATCACGAAATGGAGAATAAAGAGGAGATGAAAACTCTTGCACAGTTAGTTATTGTAACTGCTTTTGTTCTAACTGCCCTGGAGTTTGTAGGAATTAGAGCAACAGCCCTTACAGAGTTATACAAAGTAATTTTATATATTATCGGAGCCCTTATAGTTCTCTTTATCGTAAATCCTAAGTTTTTGAAAGGAAAGAAAAAGTAATTTCTAAACCTATTCACTAAATCACAACTATACTTATAAGCTCTTATTCATAATTTCTAACATATAAAAATGGTGAAATTTGCACACTTAGCTGACTGTCATTTGGGTTCGTGGAGACAGCCAGAACTAGAAAAACTAAACTTTGAAAGCTTTGTTAAATCTATAGATATTATCCTCCAAGAAAATGCGGATTTTGTTCTTGTTGCTGGAGATTTATTCGATTCAGCATATCCTTCAATTGATGTTCTGAAAGATACCTTTGGACAGTTTAAAAGATTAAAAGAGGCTGAAATTCCAGTTTTTTTAATTGCAGGTAGTCATGATTATTCAGCTTCTGGAAAGACATTCTTAGATGTATTGGAAAAGGGTGGTTTTTGTAAGAATGTCTTAGATTTTGATTTGGAAGAAGAAAAAATTAAATTAAAACCCACAATAATTGAAGTTGGATCTGAAAAATTCTCTATCTTTGGTTATCCGGGAAAAAAATCTAGTATGGAGGTTGGAGAAATTGAAAGAATCAAAATTGACCCCCAAGATAACTTCTCCATTATGATGCTTCACACAACTCTTGAAGACTTTGCTCCACATCCCGAGATTCCAAAAATAAGAAAGGAATCCCTTCCATTAGTTAATTATTATGCCATGGGTCACATTCATCAGAGATTTAAGACAAAGGTTGGAAATTCAGAGTTTGTTTACCCTGGACCAATTTATCCAAACAATTTCCAAGAGGTAGCAGACCTCCAGCAAGGAAGTTTTGTTATTGTTGAGATTAATGGTTGGGAAACTAAGACTAATCTAATAAAAATTCCATCTAGGGAGGTTGTTTTTATTGAAGAAGAATTAGATAATGCTCTTACTGCTACAGATTACTTGATTGATAAATTGAATAAAATGCATTTGAAGGACAAGGTTGTTCTTTTGAAACTTAAGGGAGAGATAAAACAAGGGAAAACTAGCGATATAAAGTTTGATAGAATAGAAGAATTTATTAGAAAAAAAGAAGCTTACTCTTTCTTGAGAAATATTTCACAATTAAAAGCTACGGATGAAAATTTTGAGATGGAATTTGTCAATGCTGAAGAGGTTGAATCTTTAGAAAAAGAAATAATAAGTCGTTATTCAGAGGAAAATCCTCATGATTTTAATTCTCACTTCCCTAATTTAATTAGTGCACTTTCTGCAGAGAAAAAAGAAGATGAAAAAACTACAACATTTGAAGAAAGGTTGCTCGGTGAACTAAAAACTTTATTGAAATTGGAGGAAGCATTATGAGGTTTAGGAAATTAGTTCTTGAAAATATTCGAAGTTATAAACATCTTGAGATAGAATTTCCGCAAGGGAGTTTGTTATTGTCTGGGGATATAGGTAGTGGGAAGACCTCAATACTTTTAGGATTGCAATTTGCTTTGTTTGGTTTACAGCCAGGACAAAAAGGATCTTCAATTCTTAAAAATGGAGAGGTTGGGGCCTATGCAAGATTAGATTTTGAAATAGAGGGTAAACAAATTACAATTGAAAGAACAATAAAAAAAGCAAAAAGTGGAGGAATTACTCAAGAAAAAAATATTCTTACTCTTGACTCTGTAAGAGAAGAGCTTTCTACTACTGAAATGAAAAATAAAATTCTTGAGATAATAAATTATCCTGCAGAATATGCTAGAAAATCAAATCTTCTCTATAAATACACTGTTTTTACCCCGCAAGAAGAGATGAAATCCATCATTCAGGAAAGTCCTGAAGTTAGAATGGACTCTCTTAGGCATATTTTTGGGATGGATAGATACAAACGAATTAAAAATAATGCACAAATCTTTTTGCAGAAGATTAAACAGGCTGTGAGGATTAAAGAAGTCCTTATTTCAGAATTGGATCTACTAAAAGAGAAATTAAATAATGAAAATGAGAAAAAGATTGCTCTTGCAAAAGAAACAAATAACTTGGGAATAGATATGAAAACATTATATGATAAGAAAAATCAATCAGAATCTGAATTAACACAGTTTCAAGAATTGTCTAATGAGAGAGATAAAACTGAAAATGATATACAGAGGTATACTGGATTAATTGCAGGAAAGAAAAGTATACAGGAGAAGCTAAAAAGAGAAATTATTTTAATGCAAAAGCAGGTTTCAAATAAAGTTGATTTTTCTCAAGAAAGATTGGATTCTGTTAAGGCGCTTCTCCTAAAACACCGGGAGTCTATGGAGGATTTAACCCGTCAACTTTTTCAAATAACTTCTAGAGCCAGCCTTATAGAGGAACAAAAGGGAGAGGCACAAAATAAAAGTGAAAGAGTTAGTTCCCTTGGAGAATGTCCTGTTTGTTTCCAAAGTGTTGGATTAGAGCATAAAGATAAAATGAAAAAACGATCGGAGTTTGCAATTCAAGATCTTGCCACGGAATCTGAAAGACTTATCTTACGAAAAGGGGAATTAGAAAAAGAAATTGCTAGGGAAAAGGAACTTGTTAGAGAATATGAAATGGACAAAGATTTGCTTGAGAAAAATAAAATTCAAGCCGAACATACTTCTGAAGTTGAGATAAAATTAAAGAGTGAAGGTTTTGTTCTGGATAGAACAACTAATGAACTTAAGGAACTTGAAGGGGGTCTCAATTGTCTGGAGGGTAAACAAATTGAATTGACTAGTTCCCTTTTACCTTATAATCAACAAAAACAAGAATTTGAAAAACTAAAAGAATTAGTTCAGAAGAAAGAAATTCTTTTGGCAACAAAAACAAGAGAACTTGAGATTGTTAAACAAAGATTGGAAGAATTGACTGGTGAAATAACTGGAAAGGAAAAAAACCAGGAACAAATAAAATATCTTCGTGGTCTCCAGACCTGGATTGAAAATAAATTTATAAGTTTGATTAATCTTACTGAAAAAAATGTTCTTGTTAAACTCCGAAGTGAATTTTCAAATGTTTTTTCAGAGTGGTTTAATGTTCTTGTCTCTAATGATATACAGGTTAAGATAAATGAAGATTTTACTCCTTTGATAATTAACCAAGATTATGAGATGGAATATGAATTTTTAAGTGGTGGGGAAAGAACTGCAATTGCTTTGGCTTACCGGCTAGCTTTGAATCAAGTTCTAAATTCCTTAGTCTCTCAGATAAAGACAAAAGGAGTTATGATTTTGGACGAACCTACAGATGGATTCTCAAGTGAACAAATAGATAAAATGAGAGATTTATTTGACCAGTTGAAGTCTGAACAGTTAATTTTAGTTTCACATGAACAAAAAATTGAAGGACTAGTAGATCATATTATTAAAGTTAAAAAAGATGGTGAAAGCTTTGTTAGTTCTGTTTAAGTATTGAATCAAGATGTATGCATGGAACATTTGGATCTCTTTCTGGTTTTCTTCTTGAATTAACACTATCTAAGTATCTATCTGTGGTTGATTCTACACCCATAGAGTCCTTCATATAACCAATAAAAGATTCATAGGCACCATAAGCTATTCTTCCTAATATTCCTTTTTTCATGTAATATGGATTATATTTTGGTTTATAAATCTTTCGCTTATGTTATCACTTCATAGTTACTTAAATAACAACATTTATAAAGCCTAAAAATATAGATTTTTATTAAGATTTTAGTGATTTTTGAAAAAGGAGTGATAATTACAAAAAATGAAAAGAAAACTTGAATTTGCAGGAGACTTGAGGATATGAGTGTTAAAAAACTATTCCTTGATGATAAGCTTCTTGTTAGAAGTACTGCACATGAGGCTGCACTAAACCATCTTCATAGTGGAACACGTGATGATATTGAAATGAAACCTTTGCGTAAGGCTTATCATGAACATTTCCCCCAATATCTTGAAGATCATCGGAGTGAATTACAAGGACCTGTTATGTCTGGAATTGTAAGAAAGATTCTTTTTCAGTTAGAGGCTCCAGAAAAATTTGTTTCTCCAATTTCAGATATTTATAGTCAATACAGTCATGATCGTTGTTTTGAAGAAGGAGCAGAGGAATTATTACCTAAATTTGCAGAAAGAGAAGGTTTACATCTTATTGCAAATGTTCAGAATAAATACTCCCTTCTACCTTTTAATCTTAGAAGATATTTTGAAACAATTACTCTCTCAAGTGATGTGGGTGCTAGAAAACCTCTTCCACTTATTTATCAAAAGGCTATGGAAAAAGCTTCTGCAGATCCTGATGAAAGTGTCTTTGTTTCATCAGAGAAACTAGAAGTAATGGGTGCAAGAGGGGCTGGTATGGAAGGAATTCGAGTAGCAGATTTTGAAGAGATTTATCAAATGGTTTTAGAAGGTTACTAAAAAGTGCTCCCGCCGCACGGACAGACAAAAAGTCATATTGCAGAGATTAATATTGATGTTCTTAATTAATCCCAATCAAGAGGGTCCATCTTCTCCCCGCGCATTTCCCTTATTGCCCTTCTAATATCACTCTTTGGAATATCTTCTTCTCCGTCAATTATTGCAAAGGTACAGCCTCTGAGTTAAGGGCCTTCGAGAATTTTAGCAATCAGCTTCTTACCATATTTTTCTTTAAGCTCTAATACTTTCATTTTAAAGAGCTAACCTCTCATTGATTTTTTTTAGATTAAATAAAATAACTTTTTGAAGATGTCCAAAGAGTTTTTCATCTTCACGATTTTTCGATCTCTTTGTATAGTCAAGGTACTCATCTAATAAGCCTACGGGAATATCTAGAATTGGTACATCTTTTGATTGTAACAAATGAAATGTAATTAATCTAGTGGTTCTACTATTTCCATCTTCAAATGGATGAATGTGTTGAAATTCATTATGAAAATAAACCGCGAACGATAATAATTCTTCCACTGAGACCTTTTTCTTTTTGAGAAATTCATTGTACTTATCAAACAAGACCCTAAGCTCTTCTCGAATATCATCAACATTTGTAATCTTAAAGTTTTGATTTCCTTTAATAAAAACTCCAATGTCTCTTATTCGTCCTGCAATACTCGGGCGATGTGCCATTGATGTTTTATGGTAATCTAAAACACCTTGCAGTGTTAGCGGCTTTTTCTTTCCAGCATCTTTAAGCATTTTGAGAATTGCAACTTGGTAATTCTTAACTTCATCAACATCTTCTCCCCTTAACTCAGAAGGAATTATATCATTTTTCAATATCTTAAATGTATCTGGTAAGGTAATTGGGTTTCCTTCCAGCGCTAGACTATGATGAACAAAAGAGATCTCAAGCTCACTCACTATCTTTTTATATTCATTTGGATTTTCTTTTTTCAGGCTTTTGTATTTTGATAACTCTTTTTTTATTTCGGGAATATAATCTATCGAGCTCTCAGTTATAACTTCATGCCTATACCTGAAATAGACTAAAAGATTATTAACAAGAACATTGTAGAATAGCTTTATTCTAAAAGGCTTTCTAGAAATAATTAGTAGTAATCCCGACCTATTTAATCTCTTGATGTATTTTTCAAATGTTCTAGAATTTAAAGTTGTATCCTTTGAGGTTATTTCCTCTTTTTGTAATGCTTGACTGATAAACTCAGCCAATTTCTTATCTAATAACATATTATAATCTATATTATTTTTTAAGCAATATTGAATAATGTCATATAGAAGTTCTGTCCTTTCGTTAATATTGATTTCAAACCCATCCTTAACCTTTATCAAAAATTTGTCATTGGTTAGTTCTCTTAAAAATCTATGAGTGGTGGCATAATCTTCTTCTCCCTTATTAAATTGTCGTATAATTTCAATCGGTTTTATCGGAGCACGATTGCCATAGACTAATTTAAAGATATCGTATTTTGTTGCCATAGATTAACTAATTATTTGTTATTTATAAACCTTTCTATTATGTATTTAAAATACTAGAATTTAGTAAGAATGATGCTAAATGGTAGAACCAAACTCTTCTTACTAGACACAGAAACATTTATTCCCCTCTCCATGTCATCTAAATAATTCAAAATTAAACGAGAGCTTTCTTTCGAAATTCCTTTGATTCCCTCATCGGATTCTTGTCTCCATTTAAGGTATCTCTCCTTATGTTTATAGGGGTCTCTTTTTTCCATATTTTTCTTAGTTCTCCATTTTTTATAAAGAACTTGGACAAATCTTGTCCGAAAAATCTCTTGGAAATGACTTTTTGTCACTATGCCCCCGCCGGGATTTGAACCCGGGTCACCGCCGTTCTCCGCAAAATCTTCGAGAGACTTTAATCACCTCGTGGAGATTGCTGTTGTCCAGGATGGACTGGAGAGTTTTTTCTCATCGAATAGTTCTCCCAACTTGAGAGGGCGGCATCCTTGGCCACTAGACTACGAGAGCATAATTAAAGATGAATAAAATGGCTTTTAAAACTTTTGTTAAAAAGTTTAGTGGGGCATAAGCCCCTAAAATAAAAAATTGTTTTAATTGCTTAGATTAGTTACTTGTTAAAGCAATCTCTACAATAGACTGGCTTTTCGCCAGTAGGCTTGAATGGTACTTCACATTCATTTCCACAGTCAGCACATTTTGCCTTATGCATTTCTCTTGGTCTGCTGTCTCTGTTATCGAATCTTCGATTACCGCCAAATCCTCCTCGGTTGTTATCTCGGTTTCCACCGAAACTTCTTTGAGGTCTGTTAGATTTGAAACAATCTGAACATCTAACTGGTTTACCTTGTGTAGGTTTGAAAGGGACCTTACAGGCCTTTCCACAGTCAGAACAGGTTGCGTCAAACATTTCTCTGTCTTCCATATATTTTTCTTTTCCTCCGTGTAATTGACATAAATTTCTTTATGCTTTAAATTAGGGCGAAAGGTTGGTTTTTAAAGCTGTTGGATACCCTTTATTTAGAAATAAATTCCCTTACTAATTCCCAGACTTCTTCTTTCATTCTTGGAATGAAATTTATAGAACCTGCGTTTTTATGTCCTCCGCCGTTGACAAAGGCATTTGGTAATTTTTCTTGTAAAATATTTATTAGTTCGTGTGTAGAAAACTCTGCTTCATTAGTTGCTCTGAAGGTCATTGCTGTATTCATAATTCCAACTGAAACTAAACTTTTAATTCCTTTTTCTTCTTGTAGGTTATCATGCAATAGTCCTACACTTCTTCCAGGTTTAGGAAAAAATCCAAATCCTGGAAAACTTTTTTCTATTTCAATTGTCTGAAGGGTAACCTTATCAAAAGTTTCAACTTTTGCTGCACTTTTACCAATAGCAAGACCTTTTTTGTCCAAGTCTTTGATGTGGGGTGCCATTAATGAAACTAACTTTTTTTGTTGTTCTCTAGGCTCGCCAAATAATACTTCAATATACTCTCTTGATTCCATAAATCTAAGTTTAGTAGAAACATATTCTATAACTAGAGAGATATTTGATAATAGCTTTTTATCATATCCTTTTACTTCTGCAATTTTAAGATAATTTTTCATTAATTCCGAATTAGAAATATCAATTCTGTCTGCATAACCTGCTAAGGCCGGAATTTGTTCCATATTTTCTACTTTTTCATTTATAATCTTTCCAATTTCTGCACAAAGCATTCCTGCAGAAAAGTTAGCTCCGGATTCTCCCACTAATTCAGGATTTATATGGGCTAAAACTTCTTTAGTAATTACATCTTCATCAAATCCATGGTGGTCAATAACAATAAATTCTGCCCCATGTATTTTTCCTTGTTGGATTGCCATTAAATCTTCTGGTGAACTTCCATTATCTACAATAATTATTAGAGGCATTTTTTCTCCGAATTTTGCAACTCCACGAAGGGATGAAGCAGTGTCTTTAATTGAATCTTCAAGTTCGTAGTATGGTGCCATACAGGGTGCTCTTCTAAAAGATTCCCAAGCTGCTTTTGGATTAGAATTTTGTTTTTCTATTAAAGGAACTATTGCTTTTTCTAAGGCAAATCCAGAACAATAACCATCTGTATCGTTGTGATGCCTTACAACAATTGGTCTTCCTTGAATAACTGCCAATCTAATTTCTTCTGCTGCTTTTAAGATTGTATCTTTTAGTTTTTCTAGAATTGGAGATTTAGTCATGAATTCTTTGTTAACTATTTTTGCTCTGCACCTTTGTTTATATTCTATATCTTTAATTATGCTTTTGGCAGATTCTCCTTCTTTTTTATAAATTTTATTGATATTCCCTTCTATTTCACCATTAAATTCGTCAATTGTAACTTCTGCTTTTACGCAATCACCTAGGTTAATATCGGGATGTGCTCTCTCACCTGGTGCTACAAAACCCTTTAGAGATAAGGTTCCGGTTCCATCTTCTAGCGAAAATACTGTTGGTCCACCTGTTTGAAATACTTTCTCAATTTTACCAGAAACAATAACTTTTTTACGAAATGAACTTGAGTCTATTTCAGCAATAGCTATATCTGTTACATTATTTTCTTTTTTATATGTTTTTTTCATTTTAGTTCAATAAAAAGCGATAATATTCATATCCTTCTCTATTTTTTTGTAATTTTAAAAAGAAATTTGGGTTTTTAAGGGTTTTGGTTTTGGTTTTTTAATAAATCTAACCTATCTTCTACTTTTCAATCATTCATCAAAGAACAGTATATAAATTCTGAAATTGTGTCTTAATTAAGTTTTTTAAATGACCCTTGTTTTCCAAAATGCATAAATATTTAAAAAGAAAAATTCTGCAAATAACATGAAGAAGAATATATTTTTGGTAATATTGGTATTTAGTTTAACCATTATATCGGCCTACCAGATCCCCTTTGCAGACCCTCAGCAAGGTATCCTAGAATATTCAGATAGAATTTCCTTCAACGGTGAAAAAATAACTATCGGGGATGGAGGGTTTAGCGGAAGTAGCGAATCAAAATTGGAAATAGATTATTTAGTAGATGACTCAGGCACTGGTAATGCACACGCCTTTTCAGATGTCTCTCATATATCAAGAGGTGGCAAAATTTCTTATAATTCATTTGATGGAAGGGTAACCTTTGAAGGTACAAATAATTACGGCCACTATGCAGCCTTCCAATCTGCTCCAGTATATAATAGTTCAGGAAAGTTAGATTACCTATATAACTTCATAACTGTTCCCCATGTACTAAATGGTATTATTCAAAATAATTATGGGTTTACCTTACTTGACCCTGTTGTAAATGGTGGTTTTATCAAAAATAATTACGGACTTTATATTCCTCAATTAAATGCTGGTCAAAATAATTATGCTATTTATACTGAAGGAACCACCCCGAGCATATTTAATGGGAAACTTATCTTATACGACAGACTAGGTATTGGAACTTCCTCTCCAGATAAACAGCTAGAAGTTAAAACGCCAAAGGGCACAGCAACAGAATTTAGATTAAGACAGTCTGGAAAGAACTATTGGGATTTCAAAATTCCCGCAGGAGGTATTGATCTTGTTTTAGGAGATGTTTCAGGAGATTATGTAACTTTCCATAATAAGGGAGATGTAACAATCGAGGGAGATATTACAGCCAATAACATTAATTTAAATGAAAAGATTCAAGAATTAGAGGAAAGAATAGCTGAGTTGGAAGAGCAATTGTGAAGAATTAGAAATTGTGGGCGTTCCTTCCATTATAAGGGACGGCGCTGTTGGAAAAAGGTTCTATCTTAAAACTCTTATTTAACGTATGCTGGAAATTGCTTTTTCTGCAGCCCCAGAACCATT
>Ga0233437_1003416_pt1 | contig 20939 bp, 20 predicted proteins | sample SI_122_August201_FD_182714 | JGI IMG/M metagenome (GOLD analysis project Ga0233437, IMG submission 182714) | Seawater microbial communities from Saanich Inlet, British Columbia, Canada - SI_122_August2016_200_MG | ecosystem: Environmental > Aquatic > Marine > Inlet | place: Canada: British...
TGAGGGTGGAGCTGTATTTACTAATAATTCAGAATTAGTAACAATTGCTGAATCATTTAGAGACTGGGGTAGAGATTGCTACTGTGATCCAGGTTGTGACAATACTTGTGAAAAACGATTTGAACAGCAATTAGGTAGCTTGCCAAAAGGATACGATCATAAATACACTTATTCACACCTTGGTTACAATCTCAAGATTAGTGATATGCAGGCGGCTTGCGGCTTGGCGCAATTAAAGCGTCTGCCAGAGTTTATCAAAAAGCGCAACGAAAACTTTGCCTATCTTAAAAACAAATTAAGTGGTTTAACTGAGTTTATTGACTTGCCAGAAGTTACTGAAAATTCAGAGCCTTCGTGGTTCGGATTTCCTATTACTTTAAAAGAAAGCGTTGACAGGGTTGAGCTTACTCAATATTTAGACAGTCATAAAATTGGCACGCGATTACTATTTGCGGGGAATTTAACTAAGCAACCTTATTTTCAAGATATTGAATATAGAATTGTAGGTAATTTAACCAATACAGATGCAACTATGAATAAAACCTTATGGCTAGGTATTTATCCTGCATTAGGAGAGGTTCAGTTGGACTTTGTTGCCAAAAAAATAGAAAATTTTCTTACAAGATTATGAATAAAAAAATACTATTATTTGGCGGTACAGGCTTTATTGGTCAAGCCACAAAGGAAAAATTTGAAAAAGAAGGTTGGCAAGTTGTTATCGTCAGTCTATCTCTAATTAAATCAGAAGAAAATGATTATATTTTTTGGAATTACCCCCATAAGAAAGGCCTAACTACTGTCTTGCAAGATTTAGCACCATTTGATGCAGTTTGTTGGGCTCAAGGCACAAATACAGATGATAGTGTTTATGATTATGAGATAGACACACATCAAGATGTGTATAGTTCTAATGTGTTGTATGTTTTAGAGTCTTTGAAAATATTACTAGACGCTCAGTTAATTACAAAACCAGCAAAATTCTGTGTGTTGAGTTCTATATGGCAGGAGTTATCAAAACAAAATAAATTATCGTATGCCATAAGTAAATCAGCCTTAAAAGGATTGGTTCTTTCAGCCTGTAATGATTTAGGAAAAGACGGACATTTAATTAATGCTGTTTTACCTGGTGTTATAGACACCCCTATGACTCGCACTCATTTATCGCAACAACAAATAAATAGTATAGAACAGTCAACCCAGTTCGGAAGATTGCCATCTTTAAATGATGTTGCAAATGCTGTGTATTCACTTTGTTCTGAAAATAATACAGGTGTCACAGGTAATTTTATTACTGTAGATTTAGGCTATAGCCATGTCCGAAAAATTTAAAATAAAATTTAGTGGCGGTAGTTATGACGTTGTTATCCAGGGCAACTCAACAACTAACATCATTAAAGAACGTAGTGACTTAATGGTGGTAGATAAGAAAGTTGATAAATTATGGGAGAATGTCCAAACTAACAAATCAATCAAAATTGAAGCACTTGAAACAAATAAAACACTCATTAAATCTATTGAAGTTCTAAACACTTTAAGAGAACTCGGCGCAACTAGAGATTCAGTATTATTAGTTATTGGTGGTGGCGTTATTCAAGATATCTCCACATTATGTGCTTCAATTTATATGAGAGGGATTAAATGGATTTATTTGCCTACTACCTTATTAGGAATGGTTGACTCTTGTATTGGCGGAAAATCTTCGATTAACATTGAAAAGCATAAAAACCTTGTTGGTAATTTTTATCCACCTACACAAGTTATTGTTGATACTAATTTTTGTAAGACGCTGACAGAAGAGCAAATCGTTGAAGGATTGTTTGAGGCTATAAAAATATGCTATGCAGATTCTGAAGAAAAATTGGATAACTACCTGAACTTAATAGATTTAAACAAATCATTATATTTTCTTGATTTTAATAAAATAGTTTCATTAAGTTTATTAACCAAAAAACACTTTGTAGAAGAAGATGAGTTTGATAATAATATTAGATTATTATTAAATTTTGGTCATACATTTGGACACGCTTTAGAAAGTGCAAGTTCTTTTGAAATACGACATGGTGTGGCTGTAGGTTTAGGCATGCTTTGTGCTTATAACACTTCTATTAGTTTAGGGTTAATGAGCGATCAGAATACTAGAGGATTAAAATTAGTAGCACACATATTAAGTTTATTAAAAAGCATTCCTAATTTATCTTCAATTGTTTCAAAAATAGAAACGCAAGAAGCTATGAAGTATTTTAAAGGCGATAAAAAACATACGGACAAACAATTTGTATTAATTTTATTCGACAAATCTGGCGGACTGATTAGATATAAATTAGACAAATCCATCAAAAATAGAAGAATTTTAGTCAATACTTTTGAAGGGTTGAGAAATATTAATGAAATATAGTGAACAAATAACAGACTGGCTAATTGAACAAAATTACACCCATTGTTTTTTTGTGGGTGGTGGTAATATTATGCATTTGGTAGAAAGTTTGAGTTTAAAACTTAAATGCATCCCAGTTATTCACGAAGTAGCAGCAGGCATTGCTACTGAGTATTTCAATGAAACAAATGATAAATATAGGGCGCTTGCTTTAGTCACAGCAGGACCAGGATTAACGAATATTGTGACGGCTTTTGGCGGTGCTTGGTTGGAAAGTAGAGAGCTTTTAGTTATTGGTGGACAAGCCAAAACTGTTGATATGTCTAATGGTGAAATACGCCAGAGAGGTATTCAAGAAATTAATGGTGCAGATATTGTAAGACCTATTTGTAAAGTATCTAGATCCTTAACAACCATTCTCTCGAAACAAGAATTTATTGATTTAATTAGTCAAAGTTGGACGGGAAAGAAAGGACCTGTATTTTTAGAAATACCAATAGACATACAGGCCAAACCCATTGAGAAAACGGCAGAAAAAAACAGTCACTCCATTGAGAGTTTAGATGTTATCACCGATGATGAATTACAAAATATTATCGATACAATGCAAAAATCACAACGACCTGTTATCTTAATTGGTGGTGGTGTAGATAGACAAACAACTCAAAATATATATACTTTGTTTGAAAAAACAACGATTGCTATTGCAACTACTTGGAATGGTGTAGATAGGATAGATGCTCATCATCCAAACTATATTGGCAGACCAAATACCTGGGGACAACGCAGTGCAAATATCCTCATCCAACAATCTGATTTATTGATTGCCATTGGTACGCGCTTAGGAATGCAGCAAACAGGGTTCAATTGGCAACAATTTATGCCACAGGGTAAAATTATTCAAATTGATATTGACAAAGCGGAGTTAGAAAAAGGCCATCCTGCTATTAATCAAGGTTTAGCAATAGATGCAAATGATTTTATCACTAGACTTTTGAGCCAAGATTTAGGTGAGCATAATGATTGGTTAGAATTTTGTAAAATAGTTAGGCAAACCATTCCATTAGTAGAAGATAATGCCAATAATCATAATCAAGATTATGTATCGCCACATTATTTTATTACTAAAATTTCACAATTATTATCTCCAAAAGACTTATTAGTATCTTGTAGTAGTGGCGGTGCTTTTACAACTATTATGCAAGTATTTGAGCAAAAAATAGGGCAAAAAGTTGTCACTAACAAAGGTTTAGCATCTATGGGTTATGGATTATCCGGAGCAATAGGAGCCTCAATTGCAAATCCTGATAAAAGAACAATTTTAATAGAGGGTGATGGTGGCTTTGCTCAAAATATGCAAGAAATAGGCACCGCTAAAATCAATAATTGTAATTTAAAAATCTTTGTATTTGATGATGAGGGTTACGCTTCAATTAGAATGACACAAAGAAATTATTTTGGTGGTAGATATGTAGGTTGTGATATTAACACGGGTTTGGGCTTGCCTAATTGGCGACAACTATTTAAAGCCTGGGGCATAGATGCGCATATATTAGATGTTAAATCCTTCAATAACAATAAATTTGTGCAAGAATTTGATAAATTTGGCTTATCTGTGTTTATTGTCAAAGTAAATCCTGAGCAAACTTATTTTCCTAAAATTAGTAGTAGAATTTTAGATAATGGGCAGATGGAGTCAAATCCATTACATTTAATGACCCCCGATTTAAATGAAGAAATTAGTAAAAAAGTATTCAAATATATGGAGAAAGAATGAATAGTATTGAAAGAAAAATGATAGATGTTTTAAAAGAGCTTAAAGAAGAATATGGCGTATTTGAGATTAAAGCAGAATTTGAAGCAGAAGGCAGTAGAATGGAAGAAATGATGCGTCTTAAAGATGTTACATCTAAACTTGACTTGCCAATTATTCTTAAAATTGGTGGTGTAGAAGCCGTCACAGATATGTTTAATGCTTTATCTATTGGGGTAACAGGCATTATTGCACCAATGGCAGAAACACCATTTGCAGTATCAAAATTTTTAAATTCTATTAAAAGCTTTATTCCCAAAGATAATGCAGAGGACATTGGTTTTGCTATTAATATTGAAACCCTGACAGCCTATAAAAATTTGGATGAAATTCTAGCATTAGAGAGTATTAAACAATTACAAGCTATTACAATAGGTAGGGTGGATATGGTGAGCTCTATGCAAGGCGATAGAAGTATTGTAAATTCCCAAGAATTATTAATAATGTGTGAAGATATTTTTAGAAAAGCCAAAGCAAAAAATTTAAAATGTGGGTTAGGTGGTGCTATATCAACTGAATCAATAGATTTTATTAAATACCTAGCAAATAAAAAATTAGTAGATAAATACGAAACAAGAAAAGTGGTTTATCATTCTGATGCTATTTTCTCTAATCCTAAAGAGGGATTATTAAAAGGCGTAGAGTTTGAATTATTATGGCTACAAGGTAAGCAGCGTTTTTATTCTGGAATTAAACAAGAAGATGAGAATCGTATCAAAATGATTGAGGCCCGATTAAATTTATAAACAATATAATTATTTTTTTTGTAAATAAAGGAAAAAAATGAGTCTCAAAAAAAAAACTAATATATTATTAATTGTTGGTGGATCTGGTTTTTTCGGAAAATCAATTTTAGATGCGTTTCAGCGTGGTTTACTCAAACAATGGAGTATTGAAAAAATCATTGTTGTATCTAGAAATGCTAATAAATTAACAAGCACAAATCCAGAGTTAATTAACGACAATGTAGAGCTGTTAGACGTTGACATAACTAGTGTGGATGTCCTACCATTTGCGGATTATGTCATTCACGCAGCCGCCTCTAGCGATGCCTCAAAATACACCAGTCAAAGCGACATAGAGAAGAAAAATATAATCCAAGGCACACTTAATTATTGTCGACTTGCCACTCGATTTCATAAAGACAGCATGATTGTTTTTACTAGTTCTGGTGCAGTTTATGGTTATCAGCCAGAGTATGTAAAGTATTTGACAGAAGATATGGCTTTTGGCGATATTGAGAACCTTGATGAGGTAAAAAAATCATATGCTTATGCTAAGAGAGATTCAGAGTTTTCCATGCAAGAATTAGGTCGAGTAGGCCTAAACGTGAGTATTGCCAGGTGTTTTTCTTTTATTGGGAAGTATCTGCCTAAAGATCAACACTTTGCAATAGGAAATTTTATAGCCGACGGCATTGCAGGGAGGGATATAAATATAAAAGCAGACAGAAAAGTGTACAGGAGTTATATGTATGCGGATGATCTTGTTAGGTGGCTAATGACTTTAGCTGAAAATGCTAATCCAAAGTGTCCTATTTACAATGTCGCTTCAGACGAAGAAGTTGAAATTAAGGAATTGGCCGATATTGTTGCAAATATTTTCAATGTTGGAGTGCAAAGTTTAGAAAACAATGCGACACATATAGATCGCTATATACCTTCTGTGGGAAAAGCTAACAACGAGCTTGGCTTATGTAGCGATTACGAGCTTAATGAAGCTATAATAATAAGCGCAATGGATGGGATTGCACACAGTTAAAATATTGAAGTACAAATGATAAATAAAGGGTCTAGTGAGAATGATAAAAAATAAAGAAGTATTTGAAACATCAGTAGATAATATTATCAGGGATTTTATTACTCCACCTGATTTCTACTGCCTAATACAGGCAATTATTGATTTTAAACCGACAAACATAGCTTTGGATTGCTATACAAAATCCCCTGTTTCAAAATTTGATTTACTGGCCGAGTTAGAGAATAAACTTGGGTTTAAATATGAAACTAATAAGGATGTTGATATTGTTAATGCTACTGGGATCAAGACAAATTATTATTCTACAAATAAAATGGCAAAACAGGTGGGCTACACCCCTGTGAATACTTCATTAGGTGGAATTTTTAAAGAAATCAATTTCCATATCCTTGGTCAATTTTAATATGAAAATATTATTTATAGACCTCAAATATGATTATGGAGATAAGGCTCGTGGTATTAACCATATTGGGCAAGATGGGTTTTTAAAGTCATTTATTAGTCTTGGGTATGAGGTGTTATCATTTTATTACGATGAATATCTGGAAAATACACGCCCTATGCAAAATAAACTTAAAAGTTTTGCAGATGAAGTTAGGCCTGATTTAATATTTTTCTCTTTATTCTCAAATCAATTTGAAATTGAAACATTAGAATATTTAAAGTCCAAATATGTGACCATTAATTGGTTTGGCGATGATCAATGGAGGTTTAATGAATTTAGCTCAAAATACGCTAAACATTTTAGTTATTGTGTAACGACCGACCAATATGCCATTCCTAAGTATAAGCAACTAGGCCAGGACAATGTTATTTACAGTCAATGGGCCGCTATACAAACACATCAAGTGCCAAAATTTGAAGGCTATCAGCACGATGTTGTTTTTGTAGGTGCATTCCACCCTTATAGAAAGTGGTTTATTGACCGCTTGATTAAGGCGAATATCAATGTGCAGGCTTTTGGTAATGGCTGGCCAAATGGTTCTCTTTCTGCAGAAAAAATGAATGAATTGTTTATATCTTCAAAAATTAACTTAAATATTGGCAATAGCACATCATTTGATAGTAGATATTTATTAAGTGGCATCAGGCCAATTATTAATAGTATAAGGAGTCCAAAAAATACATCTCAGATAAAGGCAAGAAACTTTGAAATTCCTTTTTTTAATGGTTTTCAATTAACAGATTATGTACCATCTATTGAAAACTATTTTGACCTTGGGAAAGAGGTGGTTTGTTACAAAGATGTTGATGAGGCAATTATGCTAGTTAAATATTATTTAGAGAATGAGGTTGAAAGAGAATCTATTAAAAATGCTGGGTATGAGCGCGCTTTCAGAGAGCATGGATATATAAACCGATTGAGAGATATCATAGGTAGAATCAGGTGATTCAAGCATGTATAGTTGTTTCATCCCCATACCAGAATAATCAAATTTTTGATTTATCTAACTTGACCTTGAATCGTGATAATTGCCTGCTTGGATTTTACTCATTAAGACAAGAATTTTCCAAAATTGGAGTTCATTTATCAACTTCTGATGTTGTAAATCTGGATGATTCTAGTATAGTCATATACAATGAAATGCCAAAGAAAATGCCAAATAGGCAGGATAAAAATAAATCCTATTTATTGCTTTTTGAGAGTGAATTGATCAGGCCAGATAATTGGGATTTGGAAAAGCATAAGTGCTTTAACAAAATATTTACCTGGAATGATGAATTTGTCGACAATGTCAAATATTTTAAAATTAATTTTTCATCTGAGTTTCCAGTATCAATACAAAAAAATATTTCCGGTAAAAAGAAGCTGTGTACTTTAATTGCAGGTAATAAAGTAGTCAGTCATCCGTTAGAACTTTATTCAAAAAGAATTGAAGCAATACGCTGGTTTGAAAGAAATCGGCCTATGGATTTTGATTTGTATGGAATTGGGTGGGGTGAGTATAGTTTTACTGGCCCTAGAATATTTAGAGCGCTTAATAAAATAAAACCTCTGACCAAACTCTTGGCGTCAAAGTTTCCATCATATCAGGGGGTGGTGAACGAAAAGAAACTAACTTTAGAAAAATATAAATTTTGTATTTGTTATGAAAATGCAAGGGATATTCCTGGTTATATTACTGAGAAAATATTTGACTGTTTTATAGCTGGATGTGTACCAATATATTGGGGTGCGAACAATATTGACAAATATATTCCTAATAATTGCTTTATTGATAAAAGAAAATTTGATGATTACGAGGCGCTTCATCAATTTATTAACAACATGAAAGATAGTAAATACAGTCATTATCTAGAAAATATAGAGATTTTTTTAAATAGCAAAAGTATTAACCAGTTCAGCGTCAAATATTTTTCTAAAGCTATCTCGTCTAATATTTAATATGATTAACCGTGAATTAAGTGTGCTGATAGTTGGCAGGGTGCTGCAAATCATTATTGCGCTTATGGCTATTAAAATTGCTACTAAATTCTTGCAAGCCGACGAGCTTGGAAACTTTTATCTGTTAGTAAGCATTACAGGATTTTTTAGTTTGTTTATGGTTAACCCTATAGGTCAATATATCAATCGAAGAACGCATGATTGGCATAAGCAGAAGAAGCTACTCAATGTTTTTTATTTATATAACTATTATTTAATTTTTTTAACCTTGTTTTCTATAATTATAGTGTATTTATTGCATTATTATAATATTGGAGACAATATAAATTTCTCACTATTTTTAATAATAGTACCAATATATATCTATTTCCATAGTTGGAATCAAACTATTATCCCCATGATAAATATACTGGAAGGTAGGGTTGCATTTGTTCTATTTACTATAGCTTCACAATTGTTATTTCTTATTATTTCATATCTTTTGATTACTCTACTAGATGAAAAAGGCGCCTTATGGTTCCTTGGGCAGGCTATCGCTTTTGGCATTGTAGGATTGATATCGTTAGTGTATTTCATAAAGAAATTTCATATTGGCTTTGATGTCAAAGCCGCACACCGATATGTAAATAATAAAAATGTAAGAAATATGCTAAATTTCTCCGCCCCACTGTCAATAAGCGTACTATTTTTTTGGCTACAGTCTCAATCATATGGAATTATTATTGAAAAGAACATAGGGTCGGAATTCTTAGGATATTTTGGGGTTGGGATGGCTATCGCGTTTGCAATTTCAAGTGCATTTGAGGCGATAGTTATGCAGTATTTATATCCAAAGATGTATCAAAGTATGAGTGATAATAATAAATTTTCACGCATGATCTCAAATATTAGTAATCTCATTTTGCCTATTTACTTCTACCTTGCTATATTTGTAACAATATTTGCAATTAATATTGTTACAATTTTGGTAGATGAAAAATATTACTCTTCATATATTTTTGTAATATTTGGCATATGGGTGGCTTTTTTCAGGATGTCTTCAAATATTATCTCTAACATTGCGCACTCAAAGATGAAGACTAAGAAATTAATTTTACCTAATATTGTTGGGGCTATTATTGCAGTGACTGGAGTAACAATAGCTACTAATTTTGAAAATTATGATTTTTTTATTCCATTATCATTGCTGCTCGCTAGTATGATTTCTTTCTTTGTTAATTTTAGAATCATGAGTAACATATTGCATATCAATCTAAAGGTTAAAAATTTCTTGATGATCTCTCTCTTTTCTTTGCCACTATTAATCAGTTTATTTTTCTCTGAATATCTCAACGATGTCTTATTTTCAACCTTTATTGTCGGCATGTTTGGCCTATATTTTTGCTATAGTCTGTATAATTTTTTCATAATAAATCAAAAAGAAAGTTCAATGTAATGATCAATCAGCCCCTGGTGAGCATTTGTATCCCTCATTTCAATAATAAAAACACTATCTCTCAAACGTTAGATAGCTTGTTGAGTCAAACGTATCAAAATATTGTAATCAAGGTGTTTGACAATGTGTCGGATGACGGTAGTTGGGAAATTGTTAAGGAGTATGCAGAAAAATATTCTAATATTCGTGCGTTTCAAAATAGTGAAAATATTGGTGGCGAGGCTAACTTTACAGAATGCATCCAGGGTCTTGAGGGAAAATACGGTGCTATCTATCATGCTGATGATTTATATCACCCTTTAATAGTTGAGACGCAAGTCAAGTATTTGTTAGAAAATGATATTTCAGCAGTCTTTGTTAGGGCAAATATTATTGATGACAGATCGGAGAATATTGGTGAACAATTTTTCCCTAATGAGATTAAAGAAAATGACTATTATCAGCTTGATTTTGAAAAATTATTTAGTCTTATTTTGAAATATGATAACTTTCTGATTACTCCAAGTGTAATGGCTAGAGTTGATCTTTATCAGCAGCAAGTTAAATCTTGGAATGGAAAAGAGTTTAAAACATCTGCAGATTTAGATGTGTGGTTAAGATTTAGTCTGATCAAGGATGTGGGAATAATAACAAAAAAGTTGATCTCATACCGATTGTCAAAGTCAAGCCACACTTATAGAACTAAATTTACAAGAGTGACTCCAAGAGACATGTTTGGAGTTATTGATTACTATCTGAATAATTACAAATCTTTAGGGTTTAGTTTGGTAGATTATGAGTATTTAAAATTTAAAGATAGTGCTATAGTGTTTGGCAATAAATTATTAAACAATAGTGAGGTTAAGTGCGGAGAAATTAAGTTAAATGGCTTTTCTATTATTGGAAAAATATTCCTTTCACGACGAAAAATTAATATATTTTTATATGTTTATTTATTAAATATTTTAGTGTGTTTGAATTTAAATTTTATTGCACTAAGTGTTGTTAAGCAGGCAAACAAAATTAAGAAGAATGAATATATTGATTAATGCTTTAGGGATAACTGACTCTGGCGGCATTGCCGTTCTGGATAAATTTTTATATGAATGTTTAAAAGATCCTTTGGATCGTAGATATTTGATTATTGCTAATGATAATGTCAATATTATGAAGTTACTTGGCAAGTATAAAGAGAGCACCTTATTTAAATTTTTGTTTATTAATAATAAGGGATTTATACACAGACTTTTTTATGAAAATCTAATCTTTAGGGGGCTAGTCAAAGAGCATTGCATTGACTTAATATATAATTTTTCTGGAACTGCTCAATTCTTTACTAAAGTCCCACAGTTGGTAAAAGTTCACAATCTTTTGTTTTACTCCAAAAAACTAGATGGTTTTTATCAAGAGAAAAGACTTTTCTTAAGATGGTTTAAAGATATTTTTGTAAAAAGAATAGTCTTTATTCAAATGTTTAATTTTGCCACTCATTTGGAAATACAATCTTCACATGTTAAGCAGATTTTGTCGGATTTTATTAATACTAAAAGTAAGCTGCTTTATATAAAGAGCGATATTGATGTGTCTGATAACGCATTCTACATACCAAGACAATATGACTTCTCAAAGAAAATAAAATTTTTGTATATTGTAGGCCCTCATTTTGAAAGTTTGCATAAAAACCTTCAAGATTTCACAAATGCCATGATGAATTTGACTGAGGCAGGCGTTGACTTTGAAATTAATATTACATTAACCAATGATCAGCTGAAAAACTCTAAAGTTTGGGATGCTTCTTTAAATTCAAAAACAAATTTTCTTGGTTACATTAGTGATCAAGTAAAAATGAAGGAATTATTTTGCGATAATACAATTCTAATTTCCACTTCTGTTATTGAGACATTGGGATTGCACGTAATAGAAGGTATTAAGAATGGCATAATCACAATTACTCCAAATGAGAGTTATGCGCGAACAGTTTATGGGGGTAATATGTTTCAATATGAGTTGTTCAATAGGGATTCTTTAGTAGACACTATTATGAGTATAATAAATTGTAAGGAGTCTTATGGTGAGAATATTTTATCCATACAAGATGATTTAAGGCAAAGTGAAATGAGTAAATTTAGTAGTATTTTAGATGTATTTGATGAGGTGTTAAATGTTCAAAAATAAGGTTTTATTGATTTCTGGTGGCACAGGTTCATTTGGCGGTGCTGTATTAAAAAGGTTTTTAACTACTGATATTAAAGAAATACGAATTTTCTCGAGAGATGAGCTTAAGCAAGATGATATGAGAAAGTTTTACAATAATGACAAGCTTAAGTTTTATATTGGCGATGTAAGGGATAAAAATTCAATTGACGATGCGATGAGAGGGGTTGATTATGTTTTCCATGCGGCTGCTCTAAAACAGGTTCCATCATGTGAGTTTTATCCAATGCAAGCAGTCAAAACTAATGTTATTGGTACTGAAAATTTATTAAATTCTGCTATTGCGGCCGGCGTAAAAAAAGTAATTGCACTTAGTACAGACAAGGCGGTTTATCCAATCAATGCAATGGGTATTAGTAAGGCTATGATGGAAAGAGTGATTGTAGCTAAAGGCAGGAATATAAAAGACACTATGATTGCCTGTACTAGGTATGGCAATGTGATGGCCAGCCGTGGTTCTGTTATTCCATTATTTATTGACCAAGTTAGAAATGGTCAGCCTATCACTATTACTGACCCTAATATGACACGCTTTATGATGAGTCTTGATGATGCGGTAGACTTGGTTTTGTTTGCATTTGAAAATGGTGAGAGTGGTGATATCTTTGTGCAGAAGGCCCCCGCTGCAACTGTGGAGTTACTTGCTAATACGATGAAAAATATTTTGGGAAAACCTGATCATGAAGTACAAACTATTGGTACAAGACATGGTGAAAAGCTGTACGAAACTTTATTGACAAAAGAAGAGATGGTGAAAGCAATTGATATGGAAAAATATTACCGTATTCCTGCAGATACACGAGATCTTAACTACTCCAAATTTTTTGAAGAAGGCGAAGAGGTGGTTACTGAAGCGGGCGAATATCACTCCCATAATACCCACAGATTAAATGAAGAAGAGCTGACAGGGCTGTTGTTAGAGCTTAAAGAAATTCAGGATTCTTTAAAGGGGTTTCAAAAAAATGAGTAAACTGAAGGTAATGACCATTGTTGGTACTAGGCCAGAAATTATCAAGCTAAGTCAAGTGATGAAAGAGTTAGATCGACACGTAGAACATACAATTGTACATACTGGTCAAAACTATGATTATGAATTGAATGAATTGTTTTTTGAGCAGTTAGACATTAGAAAGCCTGATATTTTCTTGGAAGCTGTTAAAGGCACACCATCGGAAGCTATTGGAGATATTATTGCAAAGGCCGACAAGGTCTTTGCTGAAATACAGCCAGATGCCTTATTAATCTATGGCGATACCAATAGCTGTTTAAGTGTCATTCCTGCAAAGAAGAGAAAGATACCAATCTTTCATATGGAGGCAGGCAATCGATGCTTTGACCAAAGAGTCCCAGAAGAGGTTAATAGAAAAATTGTAGACCATTTGAGTGATATCAACCTACCTCTTTCAGAACAAGCGAGAGATTACCTAATTGCAGAGGGTATCAAACCTGAAACAATTATTAAAACTGGCTCACCGATGGCAGAAGTCTTAAATACTAATATGGAAAAGATCAAATCTAGCGATATTTTAGAAAGAGAAGGGCTAAAGCCAAAAGCATATATTGTTATGAGTATTCATAGGGAAGAAAATGTTGATTCACCTAAAAACTTCAGTGATTTATTAGAGTCGATAGACGAGCTAACTAAGAAATATAAGTTGCCAATTATTATTTCTACACACCCAAGAACAAAAAAGAAATTGGAAGATATTGATTATCAAAACGAAAACCCTTTAATTAGATTTTCGAAACCCTTTGGTTTTCATGAATATAACAACCTGCAAATGAATGCATTTTGTGTGATCTCAGATAGTGGCACTATTGCTGAAGAGGCTTCAATATTGAATTTACCTGCTGTCACAATACGTCAGGCGCACGAAAGACCAGAAGGTATGGATGAAACTACAGTAATAATGTCAGGATTGAATAAGATTAGAGTTATTGATGCAGTCGAGGTTGCAACAGCTCATCATTCACATGATGTTAGAGTGATAAAGCCTGTTAGAGATTATGAGACTGATAATGTCTCTAAGAAGATTTTAAGAATCATCTTGTCATATGTTGATTATGTAAATAGAACTGTCTGGCATAAAGAGGTATAGTTTTGAAAGACAAGGTGCTTGTTCTCGGCTCTGCAGGTTTAATAGGCCATCAGGTTTATAATTATTTAAAAGATAGTGATAATTATGAGCTGCACAATATCTCATATCAAAATAAAATTCAAGATGATACGGTCTTATTAGATGCCAGAAATGAACAAGTTTTCATTGATAAAATAACAAGTATTAGTCCAAAGTATATTGTCAACTGTATTGGTATTTTGATTGATGGTTCAAATGCAGACCCTGAAAACTCCATCTTTCTTAATTCATATATGCCCCATAGATTAACTAGACTGGCAGATAAAATTAATGCAAAACTAATTCACATATCAACTGATTGTGTTTTCTCAGGTGACAAGAAAGAGCCGTATATTGAAACGGATGAAAAAGATGGAAGGGGTGTATATGCTAAAACTAAAGGACTTGGAGAGGTTGCTAGTGACAAGCATCTTACGTTAAGAACTTCTGTTGTAGGGCCTGAGTTAAAAAATGATGGAGAAGAGTTGTTTCATTGGTTCATGGGTCAGTCGGGTGAAATTTCTGGCTACACAAAAGCTATTTGGTCAGGAGTTACCACAACAGAGCTTGCAAAAGCTGTTAAGTGGTCTATTGATCATCATATAACTGGCTTGTATCATGTGACTAATAACTCATCAATCAGTAAGTATGATCTTCTTCAGTTGTTCCAAAAGTATACGAAAAAAGATATCAACATTAAGCCATTCAGTGGGAAAGATGCCAATAAAAGCTTTATTGATACCCGATTGTTAATGGATTATAAAATACCATCTTATGATCAAATGATTTCCGATATGGTTAGTTTGATTGCTAACAACAGGCCATTGTATTCTCAATATAAGGTTGGGATTTTTGACAAAGAATAAAAAGATATTAATTGTTACAGAATGTTTCTATCCTGAAGAGTTCAAGATAAATGATGTCGCCTTGTCATGGAAAAATAAAGGATACGACGTTGATGTATTAACTTTGGCGCCAACTTATCCATTGGGAAGAGTGTTTTCGGGCTATAAAAATAGCTTCTTTCGAAAAGATGAATACCAAGGTATAAACATTTTTAGATTGCGAGCCGTTACTGGCTATAGAGATAGTGCAATTAAAAAAATATTGAAATATATAAACTTTATGGTTCTTGGTAGTATTACTGCAATCTTTATTGGTAGAAGGTATGACTATGTTTTCGGGTTTAATTTGGGCTCATTAACAGATATGTTGCCAGCAGTTGTAATTCGTAAACTCTATAAAAAGCCAGTGATGTTTTGGGTGCAAGATGTTTGGCCTGATGGTGTCTATGCATACGGTTTCAAAAAGACCAGAGTGCTGTCTGCGCTCCTAAATTCTTTTGTAAAATTTATACATCATAATATTACTGCTATTGCCATTTCAAGCAAAGGTTTTGAGAGAAAATTAGAGCCATATATCAAGAAAGGCCTGAAATTTGTCTATGCTCCAAATTGGGCAGATGATTTGAATATGGATATGAATCCTGTCGCCCTAAGTGCAACTCAAAAAGCTCACTTTACTTTTGCAGGAAACATCGGCAAGGTGCAGAATCTTGAAAACATTATCAATGCTTTTTGTTTATTATCAGATGAATATCAAAATAAAACCCAATTGAATATTATTGGTGATGGCTCTAATCTGGCTAATTTAAAAAAACTTTCTAATAATAATTCAAACATTATCTTTCATGGTAAACAGATGCGTGAAGATATGGCTAAATTTTATAAAGCTAGTGATTTTCTAATTGTATCTTTAATTGATGAGCCAATTTTTTCAGTGACTGTTCCTGCTAAAACCCAAACCTATATTGCAGCCAGAAGGCCTATACTGGCTATTATTAATGGAGATGTGGCAAATATTGTGAATGATAATAATTTAGGCATTAGTGTAGATCCATCTAATGTAGATCTTATTAAAGAGTCTTTTGAAAAGTGTATAGATATGCCTGAAAATGAAAAATCTGAATTTACTATTAACAATACAAAGCTACTGGAAACGACCTTTAATAAAGATACTATTATTAATAGGATGACTAATCAGCTAATTGGTTGTAATGATTAAATGACAAAGTATTTAGTAACAGGATCAACAGGCTTTATAGGAAATCGACTGCTTGGTTTATTGAAAACCATAAATTGTGATGTTAGATTACTTGCTAGATCTAAGGTTGATAATTATGAAACAGTTGTGTGTAATCTGGGGAAAGATAGAATACCTAAGCATACTCTCGAATCTATAGATACTGTTTTTCATCTTGCGGGCTTTGCACATGATATGCAAGACCCCAGTGAAGTAAAACATTTGTATCATGCGGTGAACGTAGAGGCTACAGTTGAACTGGCTAGATTGGCGGTAATAAGCGGTGTAAAGAGATTTGTATTTGTTAGTAGTGTTAAGGCTGGCGGGTCGCCACTTTCTGAACGTTGTGCAAGTGAGGGTGACCAGGGTGATCCAGAAGGAGTTTATGGCAAGAGTAAGCGAGAGGCGGAATTAAAGTTATTAAAAATCGGTAAAGAATCCGGCATGCATATATCTATCATTCGTCCCTCATTGGTTTATGGCCCCAATGTAAAAGGAAATTTAAAATTAATGTTAGCGGGAATTAAGAAAGGTTGGTTTCCACCTTTGCCTGAGACGGGGAATCGGCGCTCTATGATTCATGTAGATGACTTGGTACGAGCAATTTTTCTAGTTGCTGAAGATAATCGTGCTAATGGAGAAATATTTATTGCGACAGATGGTAAGCCATATTCATCTCGTGAGATTTATAGTGCTATGTGTAATATTGTAGGAAGGTCAGTTCCAAAATGGAGCATACCTAAATTTTTATTTAATATGATTGCTATAATAAGCCTAAAAATTAGATATAAAGTTGACAAACTGCTTGGTGATGAGTGTTACTCTTCAAAAGGGCTGGAAGCATTGGGGTTTAAGGCCCAAAGAACATTAAAGGAAATGAATGAAACGGATTTTTGATTTATTACTAGGTATTGCGGTTTTCATGCTGTTGGCAACTTTTATACTGTTAGTTGCTATTGCCGTTCGTTTATCATCAAAAGGCCCTGTGCTATATTGGTCTGATCGAATTGGAAAAGATAATAAAACCTTTAAAATGCCCAAGTTTCGATCAATGTTATTAGGTACGCCTACTGTGGCAACCCACCTGCTAGACAATCCAGATGTTTATTTATCCCCCATTGGCGGTTTTTTACGCTCATTTAGCTTAGATGAATTACCACAACTATTTTCAGTGTTAAAGGGTGATATGAGCTTTGTAGGGCCACGACCTGCACTTTTTAATCAAGATGATTTAATTGCTTTGCGTAAAGAAAAAGGCATTGATAAGTTATTGCCTGGAATAACAGGCTGGGCACAGGTCAATGGACGAGATATTTTAACCGTTACTGATAAAGTTGATTTAGATGAGGTGTACATGCAGCGCCAATCCTTTTGGTTTGATATGAAAATACTATGGATGACTTTTTTAAAAGTTATTAAACGCGATGGAGTGTCGCATTGATTAATCAGTTACTAACACTATCAAGGATTAATAAACAATTAGTCATGTTTTTGGTTGATTCGATAGTGCTTATTGGCGTTCTACTTGCGGCATTTTCTCTCAGGCTTGGGATCTGGTATTGGCCAGAGGATGATCTGGTTTGGGTAATATTGGGAGCGCCAATTATTGCCATTCCTATTTTTATACGTTTTGGTTTGTATCGTGCGGTAATTCGCTATATTGGCTTTAAAGCATTGTGGACTGTTGTGCAGGCTGTCTCTTTGTACGCATTGGTCTGGGGCGTAGTTGGATTTATGTCGGCAATTGAGGGTATTCCACGCTCAGTTATATTGATTAATTGGATGTTATCTATCTTGGCAATAGGCGGTTTGCGCATGATTGCAAGGTGGGTGTTGTCAGATGTAAATGGGTTCAATCAAACTTCTAAAAAAAATGTGATTATTTACGGAGCAGGATCCGCCGGAAGGCAACTACTCACTGCATTACAGCAATCATCTGAATACCGTCCCGTAGCATTCATAGATGATGAAAATGAGTTGAAAAGGCAATCTATTAGTGGTGTTGAGGTTTTTACACCAGATGAAACCAAAGATTTAATTAGTAAAAGTGAAGCGTCTGAGATTCTATTGGCAATACCTTCAGCATCTCGCACTCGTCGCAATGAAATTATTGATTTTTTAGAGCCATATTCAGTGATGGTGCGCTCATTACCAGGTGTGTCTGAATTAGCGCAAGGGAAAGTAAATATTGCCGATCTAAAAGAAGTCAGCATTAGAGACTTGCTCGGGCGTGATATGGTAGAACCTAATAAAGATTTATTAAGTCAAAATATTGCCGATAAAGTAGTACTGGTGACTGGTGCTGGCGGGTCAATTGGATCGGAGCTGTGCAGACAAATCATATTTCTAAAGCCTAAAACTTTGATCTTGTATGAAATGAGCGAACTAGCGCTTTATACCATTGAAAAAGAGCTGTCTAACATTGGTGTACATTCTATGGATATTTATCCAATATTGGGCAGTGTTAATAATAAATCCAGGCTTACCAATGTGTTTGAGCGCTTTAGTGTAGATACCATCTATCATGCCGCCGCTTATAAGCATGTGCCAATGGTGGAGTTTAATAATACTGAAGGGGTTAATAACAATATATTTGGTACTTTGAGTTGTGCACAGGTGGCGATTGATACCGGAGTTGAAACTTTTGTGCTGATCTCAACAGATAAAGCGGTACGTCCGACCAACACCATGGGCGCAACTAAGCGTAGTGCTGAGTTAGTATTGCAGGCTTTGGCTGCTAAGCAGAGTGGGACAAAGTTTACGATGGTGCGTTTTGGTAACGTGCTTGGGTCTAGTGGTTCAGTAATCCCATTGTTTAAACAGCAAATTAAAGAAGGTGGCCCGGTAACAGTAACAGATAAAGATATTATTCGTTATTTTATGACTATCCCTGAAGCAGTTGAATTGGTGATTCAAGCGGGCGCTATGGGGCTGGGTGGGGATGTGTTTGTACTAGATATGGGCAAGCCTGTTAAGATATATGATTTAGCTAAGAAGATGATTCATTTGACAGGTTTAGAAGTGAAAGATAAATCTAATCCTAAGGGCGATATAGAGATACAGATTACGGGATTACGTCCTGGTGAAAAATTGTTTGAAGAGTTATTGATTGGTGACAATGTTAGCGATACCAGTCATCCACTGATTATGCGCGCAGAGGAAGATACATTGGCTTGGAATGAGCTTAAGCTGATTTTGGATGAGCTTAAGCTAGCGATTGATGAGTGCGATCATATCAAACTCCGAAAGTTGTTAATGCAGGTTGTTCCAGAGTTTAAACCTCAGTGCGAAATAAGCGATGTTCTTTATTCTGAAAAGTAAGATTTTTTAACCATTGATTGACTTTGTATTTAATATTAATTATAATGAATACAATATAGTTATCAGGAGTAAACATGCCTCAAACCACAATGACTGTTAGATTAAGCGGTGAATTAAGTGATTTTGTTACAAATAATGTTGATGAAAATGGCTCTTATGAAAATATAAGTGAGTATGTTCGTAGTTTGATTCGTAATGATAAAAGTCGATTTGAAAAAGAAGCTTTTGAAAGACTTAAAGCAGAATTAACATTAGCATTCTCTACCCCAGATTCTTCTTATTCAGTATTGAGTGCTGAAGATATCTTCAGCAGAAACAACTAAGAAAATTATATGGTTAATGTACAAAACTCTGCCTCATTGAAAATAGATGAAATATATCGATACACAGTAAAAACTTGGGGAGAGAAGCAAGCCAAACTTTATATTAATGACTTGTTTAAGTCTTTCAACAACATTGGTAACAGCTTAGTTGTGTCTTATCCGATACCCGCAGACTTTGGCATTGATGGTTTTTATTTTAGATACGAAAAACACTATATTTACTGGAAGTATTTAAATAGTGGTGATATCGGTATTGTGACCGTATTGCATGAGCGCATGCATCAAATCAAGCAGTTTTCTGAGTAATTCTAATTTAGACCAATAAGCATTGAATTATTCAACAGTAACTGATTTCGCCAAGTTTCTAGGTTGATCTACATCGGTGCCTTTAATAAGCGCCACATGATAGCTAAGAAGTTGCAAAGGAATGGTAAAGATGATCGGCGCTGTGATTCGTCCTAAATCAGTTGTGGTAGGAATAATAGTCATGCCTTGCATAGGTGCTACTTTTGCGGCTTCATCTTCAAACACAATCATCTCAGAGCCTCGTGATTTAACTTCTTGAAGATTAGATTTTAATTTATCTAATAATTGATCATTTGGAGCAATAGCGATCACTGGCGTATCTTTATCAATCAGAGCAATTGGGCCATGCTTGAGTTCACCTGCCGGAAAGGCTTCAGCATGAATGTAGCTGATTTCTTTAAGTTTTAGTGCACCTTCCATAGCGATAGCATGCATGGTTCCCCTGCCTAAAAATATAGCATTAAATTTATCTTTAAAGGTTTTGGCCAGTTCTTTGATTGGACCTTCTTGCTCGAGTGTTTTTGTAATTAGTCCAGGTAGGCGATTAAGCCCCTCTACAATCTTAGCTTCCTGTTGCTTGGTCACTTGTTTGTGACATCTGCCAACTGCCACCGCTAGTAGTGCCAGTGATACCAGCTGGGTAATAAAGGCTTTGGTGCTGGCTACGCCAATTTCTGGGCCGGCGTGGGTTAAGAAAGTGAGCTCTGATTCGCGAGTTAAGCTTGATTCTGCCGAGTTACAAATCGTTAGTGTGTGGATATTTTTATCTTTAGCGAGTTTTTTGACTGATTTTAGTGCTTCTAAAGTGTCAGCTGTTTCGCCACTTTGTGA
>Ga0233437_1003420_pt1 | contig 20930 bp, 17 predicted proteins | sample SI_122_August201_FD_182714 | JGI IMG/M metagenome (GOLD analysis project Ga0233437, IMG submission 182714) | Seawater microbial communities from Saanich Inlet, British Columbia, Canada - SI_122_August2016_200_MG | ecosystem: Environmental > Aquatic > Marine > Inlet | place: Canada: British...
AGCGCATTTCTTTTCTTTCAAACCCCCGCTGAAAGGCAGGTGGCCCGATTGATGAAAATCCGCCGAGAACTGAGCCTTGAGGACCGTTTTCACTTCACGTACGAGGACTGGCAAGGCGGGGGATTGGACACGCTTAAAATCGGTCCGTTCCTGATAACGCCGCCCTGGGTGGAAAATTCAGCGGCAGAAGGTTTCATCAAAATCCTTCTGGATCCCGGGGTGGTCTTCGGAAACTGCCTGCATCCCACAACCAGAACCTGTCTGGAGGCGCTTTCCATTGTGGCTAAACAATCTTGCATGGGCCATGTGCTCGATCTGGGGACGGGAACCGGAATTCTTGCCATCGCCGCAGTCCTGTTGGGCGCTGATGCGGCTCTGGCCGTGGACTTCAACCCCCTTTGCGTCAAAACCGCCAATGGGAACATTGAACTCAATGGACTGGGAGACCGGGTAAAGGCCGTTCGGGGGATGGCGGAGGATTTCACTGAAGAAAAGGCGGACCTTCTGATCGCCAACATTCAGCATGACGTCATTCGAGATTTTCTGAAAAAACATACCCCCGCCAAGCCTCAAACCCTGATCATTTCAGGGCAGATGCGGAGTCAATCCAGGGATCTGAAAGCGCAGTTGAAAAACCTCGGGTATCACACCTTGAAGGAATGGGACCACGACATGACCTGGTTCACCATCCTAGCAGAAAAGCCTGAGTTGTGAAGGGATCCTTACCCGATTTTTTTATCCAGGGAAAGGACCAGGGGAATCACATGAAGTTCCCTTGAAAGCTCCCGGGTGGCCCCCAGTTCCCACTCGCCACACTGGAATTTTCCATCCAAGCGATTCGCAATCTCAGCCGTCAGACCGCCCACATCAATCACAGGATGACGCTTGAACACCTGGGGGAGTCCGTAGGTCAGGTTGCAAGCGAGGCATTTCCCCGGACGCTGGCGCAATTGAAACTCAAAATGGAGTTCGTTTCCACGGTGCGCCTTAAACGCCAGCCCGATATCAAAAGCGCCCTCTTCCGAATCCCCGAGCATCGCCTCGAAAAAACTGTCAGCCCTCCCTGCGGGAAAAAGCATTTCAAGATCATCCTGGGTAAAAATGTCTTTCAGTTCGCCATTTACCATCATAAGCACACTCCAAAAACGAGGGACAACCAGAAAAACACGTTTAATTTATCATAAAACTCTTTTAATGAAAATAAAAAAATCAACACCTTATGAAGTTGACGGTTCCATTTTCAACGAGGGAAGCGGCTATTCATTCTTGACTTTCCCAAGTATGGAACATTAAAAAGAGCAGCAGAAACCAATAAGTCGATGCACTGAGGATCGATTCCAAAAACCTAAATCCCAAAAGGCTGTTTCCATGAACTCAGACAAAGACATAATTCCCATTCAAAAACTCCAGGGGCACCACTGTTTCGCATGCGGAACCGATAATCCCATCGGGCTGAACATGCAGTTTTACCGCATGGGAGATATGATCTGCTCGGACATTATCTTGAAAAAAGACCATGAAGGCTGGGAAAACATGGCCCACGGCGGCATCACCTGCGCCCTGCTGGATGAAGTCATGAGTTGGACGGTGCTCTATTTCAAACGGACCTTTCTGGTCACCCGAAAAATGGACATGAAATATATTAAACCGGTGCCTTTGGGTGTACCATTGACTGCAAGGGGAAAAATCCTTGACGACACATGCCCTCCCAAAATTCTCATCAGGGGGGAAATCGTGGATGCCCGAAAAAAGCTTCTGGTGAGAAGCCGGGGCGAATTTGTGATGTTGCCTGAAAACCGGATGTCTACCATTTCTCCGGGCCTGAAGCAGGAAATGGTTGACATGTTTGAGCAATTCAAATGATGCATCAAGGGCCTTCATTCCATAGTGGGTCCAGAAAATCCGTCTAGTGAGGGTTTTCGATATTTTGAATTTTCTTGACACGTTGAACTTAGTTAGATATGTTAGCTAACCTTGAAGAATGAACTATTGTTTGAGGAGGCGGGTATGGAAACACTTCAGGTCAATATTCATGAAGCAAAGACGCAACTGTCAAAATTGATTCAGGAGGCGCTTAGTGGGAAAGAAGTCATCATCGCCAGAGGAAACAAACCTGTCGTCCGCCTGGACGTATTACCGACCATCCGAAGTCACAGAAAAATCGGGAATGCAAAGGGTTTGATCCGTTCAATGGCTGATGACTTCGACGAACCCCTTGATGACTTCAGGGATTACATGGAATGAAGACATTGCTTGATACCCACGCTTTGCTCTGGTTGATCACCGGTGATAAGCGGCTCAGCGAAACAGCCAGGAAGATCTTTCTTGATCAGGAAAACAGTCTGTTTTTCAGCATGACCAGTTTATGGGAGATGTGTATAAAAATAAGTCTGGGCAAACTCTCCCTGAAGGGTGGATGGCTAAAAACCATTCAAGATGAAATGAAAATTAATGCAATCCATTGGCTCCCCATTGAAATGCAACATTGTGCCGAATTGACCAAACTGCCCTTTCATCATCGGGACCCTTTCGACCGAATGTTAATTGCTCAGGCCATGGTTGAAGATATGTTGCTGTTGAGCCGCGACGCCCGTCTTTCGGACTACGAAATCACACGCGTCTGGTGAAGTAAAAAAAAGGAAAATCCCATGCCTATAGATTCACAGAAACAAACCGTTTCCATTGTACGTTATGAGAAACCACTGGATTCAGTGAGAAAAGCGGTTGATCTCAGCCGGGGACTTGATCATCTCCCCTCAAACGCTGAAGTGTTCATCAAGCCCAACATCGTTTCCTGGAGCCGTTTTGGCTCATTTCCAGTCTATGGCTTTATCACAACGTCCCGGGTGGTTGAAGATATGGTGCTCATCCTGAAGGAACGGGGCATAGAGAAGATTTGTATCGGTGAGGGGCTCGTTCTTCTTGACCCAAAGGACCGGGAGACACCTGCACATGCTTTTGAGACCCTCGGTTACAACACCATGAAAAAGAAGTACGGTGTCGAGGTGATGAATCTGTTTGATCGACCCTTTGAAAAAATTGCATTTCGTGACGGCACAACCCTTAACCTCAGCACGGACTTTCTGAAGGCCGATTTTGTGGTCAACATTCCCGTGCTCAAAACCCACGCGCAGACAGTTGTTAGTCTTGGAATCAAAAATCTTAAAGGCACCATTGATATCAATTCTCGAAAAAAATGCCATAGTGCGGACTTAGAAAAGGACCTCCATTTCATGATCGCCCGGTTTCAGGAGATCCTGCCCGCCGGATTTACGCTCATCGACGGGATTTATACCAATGAACGGGGTCCCGGATTTGACGGGAAAATCCGGCGGGAAAACCTGCTCATCGGATCGCGAGATGTACTCGCAGCCGACAAGGTGGGAACAAGGGTGCTCGGTTATGACCCTTCGGAAGTCCCTTATCTGGTTCAGGTGGCCCATGATGCCGGCCGACCCATTGATCTTTCGGACACGACCGTGGTGGGGGAAGAAATTGAAGCGGTGGCATCAAAACACCATTTCAGCTTTCCCTATACCCCGGACGAATCCCAGGCCCTTCCCATTCACATGAAGCGGATGGGGATTCAGGGATTGAGCTTTCGCAAATACGATCTTTCCATGTGCACCTATTGCTCACTCCTTAATGCTATGATTCTGACGGCCATTGCGCAATCATGGAAGGGGGAACCTTGGGACGACGTGGAGGTGCTGACCGGAAAAATCATGAGACCCACACCGGGGAAAAAGAAGACTGTCCTCATCGGCAAGTGCATGTACCAGGCCAACAAAAACAACACCGACATCAACGAAATGTTTACCGTAAAAGGTTGCCCCCCTTCCACGACCCAGATTGTGGAGACGTTTCAGGCTGCAGGCATTCCCATCAAATCGGATATTTTTGAAGACAAAGAGTACTTTCCGGCACTTTTCATGAAAAAATATGAAGGCAACCCGGAATTCGACACGGATCTTTTCAGGGTGAAATAAGGGTATTCTAACGGAGTTGCGCAATAACGCGAATCTCCACCCGTGCGCCCGGAATGAACAATTCGCTAATGCCGATAGCCGTCCATGCCGGCCAAGGTTCGCTTAATACTTCATCCCGGACTTTCATGAACGCCTTCATATTCTTACCTAAATTGACGTGGTAGCTGGTATACTCAATGATGTCTTCGAAACCAAGGCCGGCTTCTTTCAGCACCTCTTCGACGGATTGCCACGCTTTTCGAAATTCATCCTCCGCGCTTTCGGGCACAGAATGGTCCGGGTTAGTCCCGATCTGGCCGGAGCACACGAGAAGACTGCCGCTTTTTACAGCCTGTGAAAAATGAAAATGCTTATAAGCCGATTTTCCCGATTCAGGTACTACTGTGTCAATACTCATTTTGATTCTCCTTTATTGAGTTGAAGGTTTTTCGACTGCGAGCTGCCAGCACTCGCAGATTTTTTTGCGCCCCATAAGGCATCGTAGCGGAGCGGCAACTGAATGCGGTTCCGCTACTGTCTTACCAGGGCGCCGGGTTAAAGTCTTATTTCTTTTTGATTTCCTTTTCCGGGATGCCGGCCAGGTGACGTGCGATGTTTTTCTTCTCCTCCAGCGGGTAAGCGCCCATGATGGCGATGTCCTCCATGATCGGGGAGCCGCCACCGTGAACGCCGGCGATCTGCATGTTGGATGTCAGGGGCCCGGCGATCAGGTCCTGGCAGAGGCGGAAGGCACGGTGTACCGTTTCCGGCTCCACGTCAGCGCGGCGCGCGAAATACTTGTCCAGGTAGGGGCGCCAGCGCGGGTCGGCGTATTCTTCCTCGTAGGGCATGGTCTGCGGTTGGCCGCCGGAGATGTCGCAGAGGATTTCGTACTCGTGGTAGATGTTGACGCCGGCATGTTTGCGGCCCACGTTGCAATAGACGATATCCGGAATCTGGGTGCCGGAAGATGCCTTGGTTGATGAGTGTGCTGCGGCGATGCCGGAGGCAAAGACCAATTCGGCCACCGAGATCATTTCGGCGATCTTGTGGCGGTAGTGCTGCTGCTTCTCAATGCCGCTGATCTCGGCGATCAGAGCGGTGGTGCCCATCAGCAGATCGGTGTAGGCCGGTTTGCAGCCGGTGTAGCTGTGCCGGTGGTAGAGCGCGAAGAGCAGGGCGGCGCGGCCGCCCAGCTGCGGTTCCTCATCCAGGAAAACGCGGTCCCAGGGAACTAAAACGTCGTCAAAGATGGTCACACTGTGGGCAATGCCGTGTTTCTCAACCTCGGCGGGCAGCGCCTTGCGCGGCGTCGGGTTGGCCGCCTCGATCAGCATGTGGATGCCTTTGGTGTCGGCGGGGATTGAGAAGCAGACCGACCAGTCACCCTCTTCCTTGGTCAACGAGCGGCAGGGGGTCACGATCAGCTCGTCGCAGTAGGGGCCAACGGTGGTGTGCACCTTGCAGCCGCGCACCACGATGCCTTTTGCGTTACGTTCCACAACGCGCATGTACATGTCCGGGTCAGCCTGCTGGTGGGGGCGTAGCACGCGGTCGCCCTTGGCGTCGGTTTGGGCTGCGGCGCCGACCATGTCCTTCTCCTGGAACTCCTTCATGAAGGCCGTGAAACGGTCATGGTACTCGGTTTTACCACCGTTCTTGTCGTCGGCTTCCTTGGTCACAATGGAGAGCGCGTTGCACATGTCAATTCCCATGCAGCGCTGGATACAGGTACCGCTCAAGCGCGAGAGAACGCGTGTCATCTGTTGCTTTTTCAGCAGATCGTCAACGTCTTGGTGGATGTTGGTGAAGCGGTTAATCGGCTTACCGGTGAGATGGGACTCGGTGACCATCAGGTCTTTGAACCTGGGGTCGTCGACCATGTCGTAGGTCATCAGGATGTCTTTCATCGAAATCAGCATTCGCGGATCGTCCCTTTGCAGCAGTTCGCCGTGCATGTAACAGTTCGGCCTAAGGGACTTCATCCTTTCAATAAATTCTTGTGAAGTAATCATTTTAATACTCTCCTTTATTCTTTATTATGCATCATTTCATCGAGGGCATCGCAAATAGCAGTGGTAAAAATCGGATCTTCCATCCAGGCGTTTATCTCTTTCACCTCGATTTCCGGTTTTAGTTCTTGCTTTAACACATTAACGAATGCCTGATCCGCTTCCGGATCATCAAGAGGCCTGCCCGGACCATGGAGACTTGACCACCCTTTTGATGGGATCAAAAACCTCACAGGGCCCCTGGATTTGTTCAGTTTGCCGGCAAGGATTCTTGCGGCTCGGGTCAATTCCTGAGCGTTCGATCTCAAAAGCACCCTGAGCTTATCAGGGCTATAGCTTTTTCTGGTTTTGTATTCAGGGATATAGGCGGACCGACGTGGTGTTATACACTCTAATCCGGCAGGTCCGATCACTTGCGGAATCCCTTTTTTCCCTGCCGCCTCAAACCGGGTAGGAGAAGCCATAAGGGTTCCCCCTTCTATCAACCCATCCATAATATTTCCCGGAGAAAGGTCTATCACAGCATCAAACAAACCTCTTTCGATGAATTCTTCCATGGCGGTATCACTTACGCCGGTGGCCATAAAATTGACAGTCCTATAACCTCTCTCTTCTAACATTGTCTTTAGGCGATTCATAGTCGCCGCGCTGATCATAAGCTCACAAACCGCAACCCTAGGTTTATCTTCAATACCTGAACCCATATGATGATCTGTTTCAACCATGGCACAGATCGCACCGGCGGCTTGCTTCATTAAGATGCTGAGCGCATCATTCATTCCGATAATATCGACGACGGTATGCATCATCGTTATATCGGAGTGACCGAAAGACCTCGAAGCAAACCCACGGAGTCCCGCATTGGCGGAAACCATGAACTTCGGCACGCCAAAAGGGAGAGATTTCATGATATTCGTACCCATCAACGTCCCACCGGCACCCCCAATGGATATGACCCCATCCAAATTGCCGACACCGTAAAGCGCGTTTAATTTCTTGATTGCGCCGTCTGTCACTATTTTGTTAATCTTTCGTCTATCCGGATTACCCCAGATATGATCAATATGTCCTCCGCCGAGGCGTGCAATTTCCTCAGCTGTAATATCGGGTGAGGCCTTTGGCTTACTCCCGACACTGATATCTAAGATGAGGCCCTGACATCCCCTTGCTTCAATCTGTTGCTTAACAAGAAATATCGCCTCTGATTTAGTATCCAAAGTGCCAATTATAACTATTTTTTTCAACGCCATCCCCCGGTTATATTCTGTTTTCCATCGATCTCTTCAAAAATCACACCACATATACGCTAAACATCCTCCGGAAAATCTACCCCTTTTTTCCAATCAAAACCAAACCTTTTGTTGAAATACGGTTCAAATTGATTATTAATTTCTTTCCAGCCCGCCCTGGTACCTTCGAGAAGTACAATTTCAAGAATCTCTCTGAGTTTCGTTATCTTTTCCTTTGGAATAAAACCCGCGGCACCCAGGTCCGTGGATTTTTTTATGGCATCCGATGTCATGGCATGGGCCGTAAGCATAACGGTCGGGAATCCCCGTTCAACTGAAATTTTAAGGAGGTCAAACCCATTAACACCCATAATATCCAAAACAACGATATCAAATGTATCTTCCTTGAGTAATTGAAGGGCGGTATCGTGATCAGCTGCTTTTTGAACCAGGGACGTATCCAGCATTTCAACAACAGTTTCGAGCATGTCTGACTCATCGTCTACAAACAAGACTTTTTTGTCCTTTAAACCATCGCGGCAAACTTCAAAAAACAAGTCCATCAATAGTTCTGCTGCAGGCTTCTCTTTGGCTTTAATGGTCACGGGTCGCGCCTGAACCAAGAATATGTTTTGGGGAAAAGGCAAATCATTATCGATGGCCCACTCAATATCCATTGGAACCTCATAATGGGTGTCGATAAATTTAAAATATTTTGCCAATGCCGAAACTTCATCATCATTTACACAGCACACACTCTGTAACTCAACCGGAACATCTTCCTCTTCCGTACCATTCGCTTTCATTGAATATTGTCTCAACTTTTTATTTACAGTTTTTTGTTCTATTTCAAGGGTGTTTTTATCGATTATAAATTGATCCGGATTTACGATTCCTTGTACCACGCTTTCACCAACGCCGTAATTTCCTTCCATAAACATCTTCGATGTGTCCTGCTTGGACGGAAGAAGGGTAAATGCTACGCCAGAGGCCCTGGAGTTGACCATTTTCATCACAGCGACGCTCATGCCTCCTGCCTCCAAAATAGGCATTCCTTGTTTCAACCGGTAAGATATACCACGAGCAGTGTACATACTGGCCCAACATTCAAGCAGGCTTTGTAAGACTTCCTCCTTGCCAATAACATTGAGATACGATTCATACTGTCCTGCAAAACTGGCTGTCGGACTGTCCTCTGCGACCCCGCTTGACCTAACCGCGACAGGCATGTCTTTAATATTATATCGATCACACAAAGTTTCATATGATTTGCTTACGGCATTGTAAATCTCTAATGGTAACTTTTTCGCTAATATGATTTCCTGGAATGCCTTTTCCATGGCATTGAACTCATCGATTGTGGATGGATCTTCTGAAAACCTGGTTGAGCATTTCTCAAGCTCATCAAAGGCACCTGTTTCTTTTAAAAAATAGTCAAATGCTTCAGTGGTCACTGCAAAACCGGGCGGAACAGGGACGCCAATTTTAGACATTTCCCCAAGACTTGCACACTTTCCTCCAACTGTACTGACATCCTCTATCCCCAATTCCTCAAAAAAAGCGATCATCTTTCTATCCACTATGAAACCTCCCTGAATCCATAAACCCCATTGGTAGCAAGCCTTAACCGGTACCAAATCAACACTCAAAATTGTGCAACAATTACAATATATGATGCGCTTTTTCGTCTGATCGCGCCGAAACCTTCGGCGCGATCAGGCGTTGAAACCGTTAGTCTAATTTGTAAACCCTCATCTTATTGGCATCAATTTTAACTCTATCGCCTGTCTTGAGTTTTTGAGTGCCGATAACAGTCCCGCATACCGCCGGTATTCCATACTCACGACTCACAATGACAGGATGAGACAGCTCTCCTCCTGAGTCCGTTATGAGACCGCCGATGATACCGAACAGGGGTGTCCATGTTGCGCTGGTCATGGGGCAAACCATGATGTCACCCGGTTTTACCGAATTCCAACCGCTCTCATCCATTACCAGACGAACCGTTCCCTCCACTACGCCCGGGGCGCCTGCTGATCCTGACAAAAGTGCACCGACTGCTTCCGGATCCTCTAAAGGCGGACGCGTAATGGTTGGCCCAATCGCCATATCTTTCTGTAGCATCACCAATATTTGTTCAGGATCGCCGAAAAACAGAGGAACTTCTTCGGGATTGCTGGTTAAACTTCCATAATACTCCCATTCCTTTCTACGATCCTTTACAAGTGAAATATAACGTCCTTTTTCATGATTCCCCAGGGCCGCGATTATTTCATCCGGGAAAAGCATCCATACATCCTCTGGATTCTCAATAACCCCATCTCCCGCCATCCTTTTGCCGCATGCCAAAAAGCACCGTCTGCCGATCGCCATACGTCTCAGCTCACAAAGCCAATCAGCGCTTTCAAGCCAATAATTAGCGGCACGGGCGATTTTAAGCAGTTGAGTCGCTTCGTTCTTCCTTTCTGCAGGTACCTTATCCATCAGGTTCCGCTCTGCCGCTTCTCGCTCTTGCACCCTTAAACGAAGCTCTTCTTTCAGGTCTTTACCGCCCCCTGCTTCAATGTATTGGCGGATAAATGGGAAAACCAATGTCGGATCTTCATACCACCCCGGTTCACAAAATTCATAGTGACGCGTGAGCCGAAAACCATGTTTTCCTATGAATTTTTCCAACTGTGCAACCCAGTTCCTGCCGGCTTCAGATTGTTGCATTGCCGGAATGACTTCTTCGTCAGAGTTATTCAAGATTAATCCATCTAAACCATCTTCAACGGCCTTTTTGGAAAGATCCCCCAGCATCGTGTTACTCTCATACAGGAGATTCGTATATCCGCCTAACAAATGCGAATACTCAACATCTGCAGGTCCAATCCCTGCCACGTCACGGATCAGGTCCTGGAAATTGGAAACCCATGGTGAAAGGGATATCCATCCCAACCAATATTGAAAGATAATTTTGTTTTGGAAATCGAGCATTTCAAAAACGTGGGTCAGGAGTTCCCCATCGTCCATTTTGTCGGGGTCCATGGGCAGAAAAGGTTTAACCAGGTCATCAAGGGCTTTATGATTTTCCGCTACCGCTTGATCAACATCCCTTAAAACTAAAGCCATTCTTTTTTTGAAAACAGCTTCCCGTGCCGGGATCTCTTCTTCTCTTGGATATGCGATTGACATATAACCGTGGCCTTTATACATTTTCCAGACAGGCCCCATGGAGAGGGGCGTCTTAAGATAATCGGCGACTCTCCTCCAATTGTGCATCATATAACCACAAAACATCTCAACGTAAAGCGGGGTAAGTACTGGTTCGGTGTGAAGGGGTGTCCTAACCCATACCGGGTAATAATCCAATTCGAAATCTGTAAGGTCCCAGAACGTTCTACCATAATGCATAACGATACCTCCCTTAATGTTAAAGATTTAATTTTCCAACAAATAGCCGGCCTGCTTACCGAACATCAAAGAGCATCACCTCCCTCCTCTCAAAGTTTACAGGTCAGACTTCAAAGGCGGGGCAGATCATTTATGACTATCCCTGCTTGGGCTCATCAGCCAGCACTTTTTCAAGCATGCTTTTAAGGACTTTCTTATCAATTTTGGCATCGCTTACAAGCGGCATACGCGCTATGAATTCTATTTTCTCAGGGATCTTGTAGGCACTTAATCCTTTTCCCTTCAGAAAAGCGCCCAATTCTTCAAGGGTTATTTCATCTTCTTTATTTCTAAGGACAACAAATACGCATGCCCTTTCACCCATCACCCTATCCGCATAGGCTAAAAGAGCGGCGCTCACGATTTCAGGATGCGTCTGAATGGCATTTTCTACCTCAGCGGAATAAATGTTCTGCCCACCGCGAATGATGACATCTTTTTCTCGGCCAACAATCATTAAATTCCCTTCTGCATCCAATTTGCCTAAATCCCCCATATTAAACCAACCGCTGCCCCATTTCTCGTCAGTCATCTTTGGGTCTTTATAATAACCTCCGGCGGCCCCGGGCCCCCTGAAATTGATCGCACCCACTTCTCCCTTCGGAACTTCCTTATCATCCTTGTCCAATATCTTTATTTCGTTTCCCACGTGAGCCTTACCCACCGTAAAAAACCGCACTTCCGGGGGGTCGTCTACGCTGCAGGCCGCTAAACCGCCTGCATCCATTCCGCCGTAATGATTAATCAGAACAGCCCCGAATTTTGTTTCTATCTCTCTTGCCAGTTCAGTGGGCATGGGTGCGCCACCACTGTACATGACGCGTACGGAAGTCAGATCATATTGGTCGAAATCCGGTTCATTCAGCATCATGGCCAATTGGGTAGGCACTACGGCCGGAATGGTTATCTTCTCTTTTTCTATCAGTTCTAAAGCCTTTTTAGCTCCAAAGTGTTCCATGAGAACGGTCTTTGCCCCGTTAAAGGGCGAAAAGAAAAAGGCTGATCTGCCGGCTCCAAAAACAGGGGCCATGGCACCAATCACGTCATCACCATTCATTTTTATTTTTTTCATGTGCGACAGGGCAGCAAATGTACGCGCTGTTTGAGGCCATTCCACAACCTTCGGAAAACCGGTGCTGCCACTGGTAAAAGAAATGGATTCGATCTCATGGTATTTAACCTGTCTTTTTTTTAGATCTTCCACAGAATATCTATCTTCCAGCGGTTCCTGTATGACCTCTTCAATGGAGAACGACCCTTCAGGTATATCTCCCCTTACAACAAAGAGATTCGTAAGACTTGGCACATGGGGACGAATCTTCTGAATCATGTCGCAATAATCGAAGCGCCTGAATTCGCGCAGGCTTACATATCCTTTAGCTTCTGTGGTTTTTGAAATAAAGGAGACCTCTTTGTCACGTAAAGTCCTCACGACGCCGGCGTATATCAATCCAGCTTTGTTACAGGCCGCTAAAACAAGATTGAGTTCAACCATATTGGGCAGGTGGCAAATAACAATATCGTCCTTCTTTAGTCCAAGCTCTACGAATTTTAGGGCAATCCTGTTTGCCTGCAAGTTTGCCTCTGACCAAGTGAGTCTTTTTTCGGAGTCTACCAGGGCTTCCTTGTCGGGGTATTTTTCAGCACATTGCTGGTAAAGGTCTGCATATGTGACATCTTTCCAATAGCCTTTGCCGGTATAATCCTGAATCATATTATCTGTATACAGTATGGGTTTCATTTGCTTTACACACCTCCTCAGTTAACTGGTGAAGTCTCTTCTTCGATCCCCAAATCCTTCAACTTCTGAAGAGTCGGTATCCCCTCTTTCGTATACCCGGCTGCTTCATAGTACTCATCAAGAAGTTTGTCTAACCCTTCGAAGGTCTGATTATCAGCCGGACCACCTTGCCGCAAAGGCTCTGTGAACATTCTTCTGGGCAGTGTGTCATCTTTGCGCCTGAATCCTTCCCTGATATTGAAACACCGCTCCAGACAGACAATCCGTTCCCCAATCTCCATTAAATCAGCGACGTCAGAAAATTCTTGAATCCCTGTTGCCGCCAGGAGAAATTCTGAGTATTTTTTGAAATCCAGACCCGAATTCCCAAATGAGCAGGCGATGAGCGAGTCTTCTATCGCCTGTTCCTTTTGTGCCTGGATGATGGATGCCCCTTTTCCTTCTTCTGTGAGGGCATCAACTTCGCCGGCCATCTCTGCTTTTGGCCGGCCATACATGTGGCTCCCTCCGATGTTTGAAGTGGCCATGCTCAATCCATATCCCTTTACGGCTCTCGGCTCGTAACCGGCAAGCTCGAGACCTTTGATATGTATGGCATAGAGGTCTGCTTCTCCGCCGATCTGTTCAGAGGCCCTCTTTACCCCCTCACCCAATAGATAACCGATGCCTTCTCTTTTTCCGATCTTTTCAAGTAAAGCCAAAATGACATCTTTATTTCCCCAGTTGAGTTCAAGGCCGTCGGTGTCAGAACTTGTAATGATTTCTTTTTCAAATAATTCACAGGCAAATGCTACAGAAACGCCGGCACTTATGGTATCGATACCGTAATAATCACACATGGCGTTGGCGTCGACGATAAATTGCTTATCCGTAATGCCTAATAAAGGACCCAGGGCATATATTGTCTCATATTCCGGCCCATCGATTTGCGAGCCGCTAAAAGGCCCTTTTTTGACGTCCCGCATGCCCCCACACTTCGTCATGCAACCGTAGCAGCCGGCTTTTTCTTTCTTGATTTTATAAAACGCTTCCCCACTTATTTCTTCAATATTCTCAATGCTTCCCTCTCGAAAGTTTCTGACAGGCAAAATGCCACGCTTCATGTATGGTTCGGTTGCGTATGGTGTCCCAAGACGATTCATTTTGGTTCTTCGAGGATGCTCTTTCAGCATACTGACTTGATCTTGGACCAAGGCCTTGAATTTTCCTTCGTTAAAAGCTGATATTTTTCGTGCCCGGATGTTAATTGCGATGGCCTTCAAATTCTTGGAACCCATGACCACTCCCATGCCACCCCTTGAAGCAGTACGTTCCCCGGAGGTAATGACCGCATAGCGCACGAGTTTTTCTCCGGAAAGTCCTACACACGCCGATTCTGTTTTAGGACCATGCCTCTCCTTTAATCTCTCCTGAACTGTGCGAGGATCTAAACCCGAAAGATCGCTTGCTTCCAGGAAATGAGCACCTTCTTGATCAATATATACATAGGAAGGCTTATCGGCCTTGCCTTCGATAATGATCAGGTCGTAGCCGGCATATTTCATCCATACACCGAAATTTCCACCCGTATAGGAGCGCATAATGGTTCCGGTCAACGGGCTTTTGGCCATTACCACCCACTTGGAAAAGCCCTGAAGCCCTGTTCCGCCTAGTGCTCCCACCAACATCAATAATTTATTCTCCGGGGAAAGCGGGTCTATGCCTGGCCTGAGTTCGTCATAAAGGTATTTGACCCCCAGACCTCGGGCGGAAATAAATTTTCTATAATACGCCTCAGGAATTTCTTCTTCATAATGGCGTTTATGACTCAAATCTATCCTAAGAAGTTTGCCTGCAAGTGTTGTCATGCCTTCTCCTGGGTACGTTGGGTCAACGCATTTGCCGGCCGCCATCAATGATCATGCTCTGCCCGGTGATGAAATCGGAATCATCAGAGGCTAAAAAAACCACCATCCCCACGATATCCGAAACCTGGCCCACTCTTTTTATCACCCCGGCCATGGCCCTCTTCTCTGCATCATCTTCTGACATCAGCGTATACAGGGCCTCTGTAGAAATACTGCCGGGCGAAATGTTATTCACGTTTATGTTGTATTCCCCCAGTTCCGCAGCCAAGAGGCGGTTGAGTCCGATGACTGCGGCCTTACACACGGTATAAGGCATATAACCCACCAGCGGCTTAAAGGCGGCCGAGGAAGCGATATTGATTATCTTGCCCTTATTCTGTTTTTTCATATAGGGGAAGACGGCTTTGGCACAGAGCCATTGACCCAATACGGTCACGTTTATGTGTTTCTGCCATTCCTCAAGCTCATACTCATAAAAAGGCTTCGGCTTCATCCCGGCAAAAACAGCTGCATTGTTGACCAGGATATCGATCCTCCCGAACTCCGATTCTGCTGCTTCGACCATGGACCGGGTGTCCTCTTCACTCGAAACATCTACCCTCATGGTGAGTATTTCCCCACCTTTTTCTTTTACCATCTCCCCTGTCTTTTTAAGCTCTTCCGTTTCAATGTCTATGGCCAGGATCCTGGCACCTTCCTCGGCCAGTCTTATGGCAATCCCTCGGCCCATACCCCTCGACGCCCCTGTCACAATGGCGACTCTGTCTTTCAATTTCATTTTCACTCTCCTTTTCGTACCAATCTTTGTAAATCCCCAGGCAAAACCCGGGGGCTTTTCAGGGTTCATTAATATTCTGGAGATTGTAGACCAAAGTCTTCCGCGATCACCTGGTAACAATTATAACTTGATCCGCGTCCGACACCCGGCCCGCCGACTATTCCTGATGAACACATATAAAGGCCGTCTATAAAGGTCCGGTACCCCCCGGGCAATCCTCTAAAACGTCCGCTCTGCGACCCGCCGGGGTTTCCTTCGGACCATCCTCCTTCTTTCATATCCAAGTGTGTGTCCTGTATCTCGATGGGCGTCGCTATGCGTTCCGCGATGAAATTGTCTTTGGTCATGTTGGGGGCATATTTTTGCCATTGATCAATCATGGAGTCATAGAATTCATCATGCAACTGGCGCCATTCCTTCCTGGAGAACATCCGGGCAGGAGCGGTAAATTCCTCTACCATCAGACTGTGTTTTCCTTCGGGTGCGCGGCCCGGGTCCCAAATGGTGTCAGGGAATGTCAAACAGAAAAACTTGGAAGGCATACCCAAAAGAAAAATTTCATGTATATATTTATCTTCCAGATACGCCAGGTCCTTAGGCTGCCAGTAGGTACGAGGCGTAGTATTTAATGCTGGGTTGTCCTTGGCTGCTTTATATTGGGGAAGCTCATGCACCGCTACGGGTCCCCAGAAAAGTTGCGCGCGATCAAAGAAAACCGAATCCACCTTAAGTTTCATTTTACGGGTCAGATGCTCCTCTCCAATCATACGAAGGAATAGCTGTGGAGTGGCATTATCAGATACCACCATCTGCTTGGCCTCGATCTCGGTGCCATCCAGTAACTTGATGCCTTTGGCCTTGCTGTTTTCAATGAGGACCTTGTCCACTTCTGAATTGATGAAATACTCAACCCCAATTTTCTTGCCCGCCGAGACAAGCGCATCCGTAATGGACTGTGAACAACCTTTGGGAATAGATGCCGTTTCCCACCCGAGCACCATTCCGAGATCCCCAATAATATAAGCCAGACCCGGCACATCGTCCGGATGAAGGCCACAGGATGTGAGAAATCCTCTCAGCATTAATATCCTGAGCTCCGTGCTCTCGAAGAAAGAGTAGGCGATCTCCCTGGCTGTCATGAATTGCATCGATGGATCCAGAAAGCTCTTGGGATCGGACATCAGCTCTTCCAAGGGATCAGGGACTCCCCATGGCGGAGGCGGGGAATACCTATGCCGAAAACCTAACGGTCGGATTTTTTCTTTGTAGATTTCCGTTAGATCAAGAAATGACTCTGCGTCAGGTTTAGAAAACTGTCTGATCTGCTCGTAGGTTTTATTCACATTTTCTTCGTTAAAACGTGTTTCCCCTGTTTTTGCGTCCACTACCGGGAAGGCAGCGGAAGCTACATAGGATGTTCCATCATCAAAAGCCACGGCTTCATTTGTTTCTGGAAAGACGTACTCCAGACCTTCATCACGTAGATTAAATTCCTTATAGGAAGGATGACCATAAAAACGCGTAGCATGGCAACAGAAGTTACTTCGAAACCCCGGCGCAGGGGTGTCATCATAGGACACGACGCCGCCGCCAAGATGATCCAATCGTTCAAAAACCCCTACCGAAAGCCCTGCTTTGGCGAGATAAGGGGCAATAATAGTCCCGTGATGTCCGCCGCCGATTATCACTGCATCGAAAGATTTGTCCGCCATGTTGTTTCTACCTCCTCTTTTATTTACGTAAGGGCGCCCAGTTCAAAATTGGGCCCAAATATTAAACTGGGCGCCCCTACCATTAACGAAATACTATCGCAGCGAAATAAAGACCTCCGCCAGTTTTTCCGCCTGATCATCCACCGAACCTTCGAAAAATTGACAATTCCTCCCCATATCAGGGGGGGAAGAGAGTGCGCTAATTCCCATTTTCTGAAGTGCCTTCGGGTTAACACCGATTTCATCGGCATTCCATGTGGGAATAGATCGCGAGCCCCGCATCATCTTGAGCATTTTGGTCCGGGAGATATATCTCAACTCCCCCACCTCATTGCTCACCGTTATGAGTGCCGGCATCCCGGCTTTGACCCGTTCATATCCTTCGGGAACGCTCTTCTCCACCACCACGCTCCCATCTTCCACGTTGATGGCCCGGGCCAGGCTGATACAGGGAAGAGCCAGCATTTCTCCCAAGATGAGACCCACCTGCCCCGAATCCCAGTCACCGGCCTGACGGCCTGTCAGCACCAGATCGTAATCGCCGATCTTCCGAACAGCATCCGCCAGGGCCGTTGCCGTGGAATAGCTGTCCAGTTTTTCAAATTGATCGTCCTGCAAAAGAATTAATTCATCGGCACCCGCGGCAAGGGTTTTTCTAAGCACCGTATCCGATACCTTTTCCCCCAGGCTCAGGACCGTTATTTTACCACCCACCGCTTCTTTCAGCTGAACTGCCGCCTCCAACGCATTTTCGTCGAAAGGGCTGATGACCAGGGGTGCATCCACGATCACTTCCATATTTTCCGCATCCACGCTCACGTCGGAAAGGGGCGCTTCTGGATCGGATATCTGTTTTGCGCAAACAATGATTTTGATATCGGTCATGACAACTCCTCCAGTTTTTCGATGAGCGCGGGAATCACATCTTCATAATCCTCAACAATGCCGTAGTCCGCCACCTTGAACATGTTGCAGCTCTTGTCCGTATTGATAGCAATGATTTTCTTGGCATGAACCATGCCCACCAAATGCTGGATGGCACCCGATATGCCCACGGCCACATAGATATCCGGCGATATCATGGTACCGGTGAGCCCCACCTGATGATCGGACGAGATCCAGCCCTTATCCACCGCCACGCGGCTGCACCCGATCATCACGTTGTCAAACGATTCACCCAAAGCTTCCGCCAGCTCTTCAAGCATTTCAAATCCGTCCTCTTCGCCCAGGCCCGCGCCGCCTGAAACCACCACGCTGGCTTTATCCAGCGCAACAGATTCCTCTTCAATGATTTCAAGGGATTGGACCTTGATCATGGATTCATCAATTTCCGCCGTGATTTCCTCGATAGCTCCTGCTGCATCACCCGGTCCGGCAGGCGAAAAAACCTTTGCGCGCACCGTGGCCAGTTGCGGTTCGCCTTCGAATTTGAAAACGGATATGGCGTTCCCCCCTGAAACCGGTTTGGTCCGCAACAGCAGGCCGTCTTCCGGGTCGATTGCGAGATCGATACAATCGGTGGTCAGGCGGCTGTTCAATCTGGCGGAAAGTCTCGGCCCCACTTCCATGCCCACAAAAGAGTGGCCCATGAGGAAAACTTTCGGACCGATCTTCCGGCAGGCCTGCTCCAGGGCAGCCACCCACAGATCAGGTTTGAAACCCTCAAGGAGGGGATGTTCCATTTTGTAGACCCTGGCCGGACCATGGGAAAGGGCCTCATCGGCCGCCTTTGTAACGGACGCTCCCATCAACAGGAGAGAGAATTCTCCGCCCATTTCACCGGCGAGCTTCTTTCCAGCTTCCAACAATTCAAGGGTTCTTGTCTCCAGGGAACCCGCTTTTATTTCACCCAGTATCAAAACTTCACTCATCCCGAACCTCCTTTCTTTACCATGGACATGCGGACTACGGTTTCCGTAATCTTGTCCAATCCATATTCGCTTACCAATGCTTCCAATCCGGACTCCATCTCCCTGGGACTTTCCTCTTCCTCAATGTCTTCTTCCCGTTCTTCGTAGGTGAGGGCAAGGGCTACACACCACTGAACGCACAAAGGCTCGTCTTCGCCTTCGCACATATCGCATTTCAGGGGGAGGCCCGAATCGGGTTCTTTGAAAAGATCCCTGGCCGGGCAGGAAGCCCGGCAGAAGGCACATTCGGAGTATTCCTTTCCGTCAAGCGTATACTTCTTTCTGCCACTACATTCGGCTTTGGTATAATCACCGGCATATACAGGAACATATATGTCTTTTAGGGGTTCACGTATCACCCGAATACGGGATCTTGCTGGATTAATGCAGCTATATTTCGGCGTAGCATGAAAAGCCGAGCAGACTGCCTCACAAGCCTGGCAACCGTTACATTTATCAACATCAACTTTTATGGTTTTGACAATTTTCTTTTTCTTCTCACCCACGGCTACGCCTCTTTATCTTTTTCGGCCGAGGACTCTTTGGAAAGTGTATAAACATTTTCAGAATAGATCCCCCTCTTGAGGAAGTCCTTGCTCACGTAATCCAGGCCCAGTTTGTCCAACGTCTCTTTGGTCGGAATACCGTCATTATTCCACCCCTTGAATTTGTAATACTCATCTAAAAGCTTCGCTTCAAGTTCGGGGAATCTTCTCTTCCAGTGGTCCTTTGGAGGCTTCTCATCTTTTCTTCTCATGCCTCTTCTTATATTGACGGCTCTAAGTAAAGTTCGGTTCCTCGTGATGATTTCCCAAAGCGCAGCTTTATCCATATCCATTCCAGTCGCTGATGAGATTAGAGTCGGGATATTATGTATATGATACGGAGGCTTCATGACAAATGACGACAGGCCGGCGCAAATCCCTGTGCAGTCATCAATGTAGTGCATCTTCTCCTGCCAGTCGACAATTTCACAAGTTGCTTCCATGGTTGGGTAATATGGATTTGAGTTTTCTCCGCGCGGTTCCCAGTCCAAGAAATATTGTTTAAATTTTTCATCAGGCACTTGGATCCAATCTTTCACATGCGCTTCTCTCTCCTCTCTGGTAGGAAGCGGCGCCTGAGGGAACTGCCCTTCCATTTGGGTAATGGTTAACTTCTCGCCGGTACAGTACATAAGGAAATAAGCGGGATTCAGCATTCCCAGCTTGAGAGGCAGCTGCTCATTTTTTTTAATGGTATTGGTAGCGTATGCGTCCGCGCCCTTACCAATCTGACGGGCTGCCTCATAAATACCATTGGCCAAAACATCTCCAATCCCTTCCCGACGAGCGATTTTATGAACAAGCCATATAAATTGATCCTCTTTATCGGTCGGCATGCCCGCCATGTCATCGTCTGTAAAAATGCCGTTTTCATAAAGCTCAAGGGCGAAGGCGCAAACTTGCGGCGTTGAGTATCCGTCCATTCCATACTCATTATGGACATTCCATATTCTATAACCAAGGCTCCCCTCTAACTGAGCCGCTATAACGTAAGTATATCCAGAGCATTTTAAGAAGAATCTTTGTTTCCCCGGCAAAGAAATCGCACCGGTGCATCTCACCGGACAGTTGTAGCAACTTACCAGCCGCTCCCGCTGCTCTTCCTTAATCTCAACCTGCTTTTTTTCAACTTCTTTGTTCCAGTAACCCTTTCTTCGATAGCGCGCATTGCCCCAGGAGAAATTGTCGTAGTGAAAACTGTCATCATCTTCTTTCAAAGTGGGTGGGGATCCCCAACTATACATGTCCACAGATCCTCGTTGTTCCTTTGGCGTCAGCTTATCCGTATCCTCACGTAATTGTTTCATCACACCGTTACATAACCCAAAAAATTCAGCCGGTCGGGCAATGTTGATGTCCTTTGTTCCACGAACGGCTATGGCCTTTAACTTCTTGTCCCCCATGATCGCGCCGCATCCCCCTCTGCTGGCACTGGACTTACCCATCTCGATGGAAGCAAAATAGACCCTGTTTTCACCGGCCAGACCGATAGAAGCCACCTCAGCACTGGGCTCCTTCAACTCCTCCTGGATAAGTGCTGCCGTTTCAAGGGCGCCTTTTCCTTGAAAATGGCTTGCATCGCGTATTTCTACTTTGTCATTATTGATCCACAAATAAACCAGATCGGAAGACTTTCCACGAATGATAACTTTGTCATAGCCGGCATATTTCAGTTCTTTTGCCCAAAACCCTCCCGCCATTGAAAATGCCATTAACGAAGTCTGAGGAGAAATGGTCGTAACAATGGTACGAT
>Ga0233437_1003421_pt1 | contig 20922 bp, 21 predicted proteins | sample SI_122_August201_FD_182714 | JGI IMG/M metagenome (GOLD analysis project Ga0233437, IMG submission 182714) | Seawater microbial communities from Saanich Inlet, British Columbia, Canada - SI_122_August2016_200_MG | ecosystem: Environmental > Aquatic > Marine > Inlet | place: Canada: British...
GAACGAGTGACAAAGGCCGCTAAAATACTTAATATTGAAAGTTTATTAGAGAGAAAACCATCTGAACTTTCCGGTGGACAAAGACAACGTGTGGCAATGGGGCGTGCTATTGTAAGAAACCCTGAGATTTTTCTGTTTGATGAACCTTTATCAAATTTGGATGCTAAACTTAGAACTCAAATGCGGGTGGAAATTAAACAATTACATCAAAGGGTTAATAATACAATTATTTATGTTACCCATGACCAGGTTGAAGCGATGACATTAGGTGACAGAATTGTTGTCATGCGGGACGGTTATATTGAACAAGTTGGTAACCCGATTGAATTGTTTCAAAATCCTGTAAACACTTTTGTAGCCGGATTCATTGGTAACCCACCTATGAATTTAATAGATGCTGAAGTCATCTCTGAAGGAAAAGGACTAGCCTTGTCATTGATGGGTGATCTTCAAATACCAATCCCTGAAAGACCTGATATGAAAATAAAAACTGGTCAGAAAGTTGTTATGGGATTGAGAACAGAAGATATTAATTTAAATGCAGAAGATCAAACCATAAATGCTGAATGGATCTACGATGCAAGCATTGATGTTACTGAACCCCTGGGAAGTGAAACCTACGCACATTTAGACTTTGGTGGAAATAAGATCATTGGAAGATGTGAAGGCAGAACGATTCTAAGAGCCAAAGATAATGTTAAGATAACACTCAATCTGGAACATCTGCATATTTTCGATGCAGAATCAACAAATTCAGTTTATTAAAAGGTAGTATGAACCTGTGATTTTTTTATGATTCAAAATCACAGGTTTTTTCTATCTCAATTCTGATTTTTCGATTTTTATAAATATTGGCTCAAATACTTCTCAAAAACACTACCCCAATTTCAACTTGTTCCCCTAAATCTTCAATCAACATTGGGTGTTTGTTATCAAAAGAAGCAGTTTTAGTGCTTCTCCTGTCTAAAAATTTATAGCTGGTGTCATTCTTAGGGACCCGTTTCTTCAAAACTTGAAATAACAAATTATAGGTTATTCTGTACTTTTCTGTTAGCGAGTATCCCCCAATTTTATGCGATGATAACAATGATGGTTATTATCATTATAAACAACCATAAATATCAATTGCCGCTGTTAAATTAGCGATAGAAAGAGTAGACCGGGGCTATTACGAGTTGATTTGCAGCCATATAATCATAGCGAAGGGAAGTATAAATCCTGTGGATTGTCTTTTGAACCCAGATGGATTGAAACTCAAGAATGTAATAAGAATAGCAAAATTTCTAAGAAAAAAGGGATTAAGCTTATAGTGGATTATCTTTGTGAGCGTGCTGGTCTCCAAATAAGGCTGTTAAATAGAGTGTTATGTTTCATTTATCTTTTTTTTTACTAATTTCAGATATAATTAAGACACTAGCTTCGGGTGCATTGATATTGATATTTCCTTTGTCCTTTGTTGAATTTAAGACCAGGGTATCACCGGCACCCATGGTAATTTCTTTCTCGCCTGCTATGACATACACCAGACCCTGATATAGATAAATGATTAAAGATCCGTTTTTATTTGTTTGTTGTACCGGCTGAGATCGGTTTTTAGTTAGAATCAGGTGACTAAGATTCCCTTCGTAGTTTTGATTCAACATCAAATTAAAATCTACTACTTTGCCTTTACTGGATGTATCCCAATCGCCTTCAAAGTGATCAATATTGAACTTTTTTAAGTAAACAGTATCACGTTGTTTGTGGGTTAGAAACGTTTCCCCTTCTAAAACCATGATGATTCTGGAAATCCCTTTCAATTTTGTAAAGGTGGATTCCTCAATCTCAACTCTGGCTGAACTGAGCCGGAAATCAAAATTTAATTTCTGATAGGTGGCCTGTTTGGGGTAAATATATAATTGAGTTGTTGTTCCCCCTGACCATTGACTGGTTGTCAGGTCTTTTTTTCTGATAATTTTCATGTTTAGGATTTAGATTGAAGTTATTTTATGTTAACGATGAAGATGATTCTAAACCATATCTGTGCCTTTTCGACTTTGCGCAATATGCTGACAGATGTTACCTAATTGAAGATTGCAATAAACTGGTAGTAATGCCAAATAGAATGCTGTTTTTTATGTAAATAATGATTACATCATATCATCCATCTGGGCAAGTGACTGGAATTGGATTTTTATCTAACGTCAAGTAGCCATTTTTGAGAGGGGGTTAAGCGATTTTTAGAACATGCAGTAAAATGCACATAAACTTATTCTGAAAGGTCATTTTTTATTTGATAACAAAAAACAATCATAGACTTTAAAAAATTCTTGACATCAAATTAAAATAGGATAAATAATGCCTTATTTATCCTATATGAGATTTTATGAGACTAACACGGGCCGGTGAATACGCTATAAGGTGTATCACATATCTTTCGAAGAGAGGTGTTGGGATATCTGTAAAAAAACTAGAGATATCGCAAAATGCTGAAATACCAGCAGGTTTTCTGGCCAAGATAGTCCAGGATCTCAGTAAAGCCAGGTTGATTGAAATAAAACAAGGGGCCGGTGGCGGTTATCGTTTGTTAAAAGACCCAAAAGAGATTACACTGTTGCAGGTCGTGGAGATAATGATCGGCAGAATTTACTTAAATGATTGTGTTGGTCGGCCCAGGCTTTGCCCTTCGAATCCACGCTGCAAGGTGCATCGTGTTTGGGACAATGCCAGTAGTCAGTTACGGGAAAACCTGGCTAATATTAATTTTGCTCAACTTATTCAGGAAGATTTTTGTTTCTCACAGGATCAAAAATTTGGCTAATTTGATTTTGTAAATTAATTTAATAATAGAATACTGATCAGAAAAGGTAACATGTTATCCAAAATTTACTCTTTTTATTATGATGGGTTTAAAAGCATGACAGTTGGTAAAAAGTTATGGGGGATTATTTTTATAAAACTTTTTATCATGTTTGCAGTTTTAAAAATGTTCTTTTTCCCTAATTATTTAAATACTACTTTTAACACAGACACTGAAAAGGCGGATCATGTGATGAATCAATTGCTGCGTCCGGTTCAGAAAGATGGCCAGTAGTAGATTGAGGATATGTTTGGCAGTTTGTTTTAATTTTTAGCCTCTTCAGCAAAATCTGTGGGTTAATTCCGGTTCGGGAAGGTCACCCATTGTGTGAAATAAAGCTATCTTAAGGATTTCATAGCTCCTAAATCCATAAGATTTTCTTGTAACAAGATTTATTTTTCGATTTAACCCCTCAATGGAGCCTGATGAATAGGCTTTTTTTGCCTTAAACCAATTCATTAAAAGTGGTTGATGATTACGAAGCATTTTTACGAACTTTTTGATTGGATCTAATCTTGAGCGCATCGCTCTTGTACACCATTTTTTTAAATACCACTCAGCCCAATAAGGATTTTTATAACTCCAAAATAGTTGAAAACTCTCTTTTAGCAAGTATGCCCGAACACTTTTTAAATCATACCTAAGAACATCTTTGAGTTTATATTCTTGATTGGAAGTCAAATTCTCTCTTCTTTTCAAAAAACAGTATTTCGTATGCTTTAATATTGCTTCATAACCTTCTTGTTGATGGAACCTGGCTTCAGCAATTCTGACTTTGTTAACAGCTTTATTCAAGTTTTGAACAATATGAAACCGGTCAAGTATATTTAAAGCTGCTGGTACACGTTCAGCGATAACATCTAAGTATTTTCTCCACATATCTGTACAAACATATTTTAGTTGTTGTGAACGTTTTTCGCCAAATTTATCAAAAAACTCATGTAATGATTGCTTAGTTCGGTCTTTGGTTACAAATAAAAGGCGTTTCATATTGTCATTGAGTTGATAGACAAGTGTTAAATATTTATGTCCGTGACTATACTGCCATTCATCAACGCCAATTGCTGTAATATTATCTAATCGTCTATGCTTCAATCCAAAAGCAACAACTGATTTTACTGATCGAAACACACTATCCCAGCTGGTTTGAAATATCTCTGCTGTTTCTTTCCAGGATAAACGTCGTGCCCATTTTGCTAGAAAAATCTGAAACGCTTTAGTCAAATGATTCTTACCTTCAGCCCATGGAATAAGTTCAACATGAACACCACAAATAAAACAAACACTACGACGAGATAAATATCTAAAGTAAACTTTCATCCCCCAAATCGGTATGAACTCATATAATCTCGGTTTTTTCTGATGATCATACGTCGGACATTGCAATTTACAAATTGGGCAAACAACTTTACTATTTTTCCGGGGAATAATATCAACCACAAAGGCTTTCATTCCATCAACTTCTTCAATTTTATCATTTTTATAAACAAATGATTTGAGATAATAAACTTGATTCAGTAGAGTAATTATGCGCACAGGAAACCTCCTTTTTTATATTTTATTGCTAAAATATTTTGGAGTATTTTTCTGTGCGTCGCAATAAAAAAGTTATTTTTTACTCACTCCTATGGTTTGTATTTAATCCACTAATTCTGCGGAAGACCCATTTTTAGATGTGTGGTTTCCTAACTTAAAAATCGAAAATATCGGAGGTTTTAATATGATTGATATTGATCTAAACATGGTAAATTGGGCCAGAGCACAGTTTGCGCTGACGGCAATGTATCATTGGTTGTTCGTGCCGTTAACATTGGGATTATCTTTTTTATGTGCCTTTTTTGAATCCATCTATGTCAAAACAGGCAAAAATGAGTGGAAAGCGATTACAAAATTCTGGATGACATTATTCGGTATTAATTTTGCGATTGGTGTTGCGACTGGTATTATTCTTGAGTTTGAATTTGGAACCAACTGGTCTAATTATTCCTGGATGGTGGGTGATATATTTGGCGCACCATTAGCAATTGAAGGAATTTTTGCTTTCTTCCTGGAGGCAACCTTTTTTGCTGTTATGTTTTTTGGCTGGAATCGGGTATCCAAAAAGTTCCATCTGTTTTCAACCTGGATGGTAGCCATTGGGTCAAATTTATCCGCGGTTTGGATTCTGGTAGCCAATGCCTGGATGCAAAATCCTGTTGGTATGGCGTTTAATCCTACTACGACTCGTTTTGAAATGGTTAATTTTGCCGAAGTTGTTTTCAATCCGGTAGCTGTAGCTAAATTCACACATACTTCCAGTTCCGGGTTTTTATACGCCTCACTATTTGTCCTGACAGTTTCCTCTTGGTATTTAATAAAAGGCAAGCACCTTGAGATGGCAAAAAAATCGATTATTGTTGCTTCCGTTTTTGGATTGATTTCTTCTGTATTTGTTGTTTTTACGGGAGATCAGTCTGCCTTTGATGTTTCCCAAAAACAACCCATGAAGTTGGCAGCTATGGAGGGTATGTATAAAGGGGAGAAACCGGCGGGTCTCAGTTTATTCGGAATAGTAAATGGTGATAAAAAACCGGGTGATGCCCAGGACGCATTTCACTTGAACATTAAATTTCCTTTTGTACTTTCATATCTAGCTAATCGTTCTTTTGATTCATTTGTTCCAGGTATCGATGATTTAGTGTATGGAAATCCGGATGAAAAAATAGAAAGTGTTGCGAGTAAAATTGAGAAAGGAAAGCAAGCTATTCAAGACCTGGCAAAATTTAAAAATGCTTCAAAAAATAAAAATAGCCAACTTACCAATGAAGCATTGGTTAATTTTAAGGAGAATGAGAAATATCTGGGTTATGGTTACTTAGATAGTTCTGAAGAGGCGGTTCCACCAGTACCTCTAACATATTATGCTTTCCGGGTGATGTTTATTCTGGGTTCATTTTTCCCACTGTTATTTGCCGCGTTTTTATTTTTCACCATGAAAAATACAGTTGCCGAAAAAAAATGGTTGTTACCCTTTGGTTTGATTGCCGGCTTATTAGGAATCTTTGCCTCTCAATCAGGGTGGATCGTCGCGGAAGTTGGACGTCAACCCTGGGCAATAAAAGGTTTAATGCCGGTGAAAGTCGCTACTACTAATCTAACTGCAGGGAATATCCAAGTAACATTTGCACTCTTTCTCATTGTATTTACTTTATTATTAATTGCTGAGATTAAGATTATGCTGAAACAGATCTCTATTGGACCGGAGGAAACAAAATGATTGGATCACTGGATTATTCAACTTTACAGCAGTTATGGTGGATGATTTGTTCCATCGTGGGGGCCTTGTTCCTCTTTTTAACATTTGTGCAGGGAGGGCAAACTTTGATTTGGCAGCTCGCCAAGACAGATCATGAAACTTCACTCATTGTTACATCTTTAGGTCGTAAATGGGAAATGCCATTTACTACCCTGGTACTTTTTGGAGGCGCCTTGTTTGCTGCCTTTCCAAAATTCTATGCAACCAGTTTCGGAGGTGCTTATTGGGTTTGGATGCTTATCCTTTTTTCCTTTATTATTCAGGCTGTTAGTTATGAATATCGCAAAAAACCGGATAATTTTCTGGGAGCTAAAACCTATGAATTGTTTCTGCTTTTAAACGGTGTTATTGGAATTCTATTGATTGGAGCTGCTGTTGGAACCTTTTACACAGGTTCAAATTTTGTATTGAGTGATTACAACAGTGTAACCTGGCATTATACACTTTTTGGAATAAATTTAAGAGGATTGGAAGCAGCCTTTTCATTGTTCAACCTTTCTCTTGGTATCTTCCTGGTCTTGAACGCCAGAGTCCTGGGCGCGCTCTATCTGTTAAATAGCATTGATTTTTCTAAAACCAGCGAGCTGGAATCAAGAACGCGTTCTGCTGTAACAAAGAATTTTTTAATTAGCTTACCATTTTTGCTATATGTTTTAATTTCTGTTTTAGTGATGGACGGCTTTGGATTTGATAGTGCAGGCGTTTTCCAAATTGAGTCATATAAATACCTGAATAATCTTTTAGCAATACCGTTACTGTTAATTTTATTACTGGTAGGACTGCTTCTGGTGATTTTTGGTGTTTTTATTACGGTATTTAAAAATAGTAATAAAGGTATCTGGCCCGCGGGATTGGGAACCGTATTAGTTGGCTTGGCTGTTCTTTGCCTACCGGCTTTTAATAACACGGCTTTTTATCCGTCCAAATTTGATTTGCAGTCGAGCTTAAGCATATATAATGCTTCATCCAGCTATTTTACTTTGAAAACGATGAGCTATGTGGCACTGGGAATTCCTTTTGTATTGGCCTATGTGGTTTATGTTTGGAAGTTGATGGATGCTAAAAAGCTGACCTCTGATGAAATTAAAAATGAAGAAGCATATTAATCAAGTTTAAAAAGGAGATAGTATGATAACAAGTGTTTTACTGATTTCATATCTGGTAGTGATTGTGGTGTCTTATAAGGGCGCTGTTTATTGCCTTGATAAATCAGGCAAGTTATAAAATTTTTTTATGGAGCATGAAATCTATTATGCTCCATAGATTTTGTATCATTTCCAAAAACAATTTCCTGACAAATTGTTTTACCTCACCAGACATTCCACCTAAACGGCTACCATTATTTTGAGACAAAAAATCTCTCCGCATTCTTCATCGTGATGACATTTGATAATACTTTGATTTTAAAGCTATAATACTAAAGTTCGTTAACGGTGCCGATGTCGGTACCCGACAACATATTGGCAATGAATTTGCCTGGATACGTAGGGTGGCAGTTTTTTTTGCCCACTCTGAAGAAACGCCGGATCCGTTTCGCTTGATCCGACCTACGAAATTTTGTATCTTATTGTAATTATATGCTAATAATTCAAGTTCCTTAATGGAACAATAGTTGTGTTTAGAGGAGGTCTTTTTTAAATTTTATTCTGCTTTCCAATTTTTTTTAGATTCGTTATTTTAGTACCATAATTTTGATATAAATTGATATTATAGTTAAACCCAAAATATGACTAAAAATGCCAAATAACCAGCATAATCCCGCACAATTAGAAGAAACAATTCAACAATTGGATCCAGATTCCATGCGAATGCATTTAATTAATTCTGCCAGAAAATTTAAATCCAATTGGGTTGAGCTGGGAGAATTTCTGACCAAAGCAGCAGCAGAAAAAGCCTATGAAGAGTGGGGTTATAAAAAGTTTGAAGATTACTGCCGCTTAGAGATCAAAATAAAAAAAGCCACGGCCATGAAATTAACCAATGCCTATTTTTTTATCTCCCAAGAAGAGCCGGAGTTTTTTAAAAATCAAAACAACTCAAAATTTCCTGATATTGATACTATTGGCGTCCTGCAAAGAGCTAAACAGGATGAGGATTGTTCTGAAGAAATGTATGATGAACTTAGGGATGCCGCATTGGTAAGGGGACAGGCCGCTGCTACGGTTGCTAAAAAGTATAAAGATTTGGGGAACATTAATGCCGGAATTACTGAAAATGATACGAGTCTGGAACAGAGCTATGCATTGGTTACCCGGTTAAAAAATAAATTGGCACCCTTGCCTGATTTTCCTGAAAAATTTAAACAGTATTTACAGGAAATGGAAGAATATCTCCAGCCTGCATCACCTGAAGATGAAGACTAAATCATTAAAATGATCACTTTACTGGCAAACAGCTTAAGTGTTTTAATAGGGTTTATTATACTATTGTCAGGAATTCTTAAAGCGGTTAACGCCAAACTTTTTCTGGATCAGCTATCCAATTTAAAATTTATTCCGGAATCCTTGGCGTCGTTCATCACAATTTTGGTGATTGAGCTTGAGTGTGCCCTGGGAATGGCACTGATTATCAGGATATTTCCTGAAAATGTGATTCCATCCACGCTCTTTATTTTACTAAGTGGATTTGGAGTAACTGTTATAGGGAAATTGAACAAAAACATTCACACTTGTGGCTGTTATGGGCATGCGATGTGGATTCCCTTGCCAATAAGTTTGCTTTTAAATATCGTTTATATGGCAACTTTGAGCTGGATCTGGTTGATTGGGATAAAAACCCGGAATGATTATCATTTGTGGCAGGTATTTTTGATTTTGATATCTATTGCCAGCAGTGGATTTTTAATTAAGCAAAGTCTAGTTAGACCCATTTGGGATATTACTATTACCCGGCCAGGTCGCAAATTTAAAATTGATTGGTTTGGTGATTTGTTTTCTGATCCGGATCCGGAACAGTATCTGTTGGTTTTCCTCAATAAACATTGTGCGGTTTGTAAGGAGTGGGTGATTCAGTTAAACTATTTATCTGAGAAACAACAACAAATTAAAATTATTGCTGTTTTGAATTCAGATTTAAAGACGGCAAAAAAAGGATTTCAGGAATCTGTTTTATTTGATCAAAGGTATTTACCACCATCCCGTTTTTATTTTATGGCACAACAATTCCCGACTGCGCTATTAATAGTGAATGGAATTATTGAAAAAAAATGGTTGATTCAGTTTCCTACTGAATTATTGGATTAAGTACAAGCCAAATTGAAGGATTCAAAGCGGCTTGAAACTTATTTTAATAGTTGTTCTATAATATCTGAGATAAGAATAATTTGGTTCTCTCTTCAGTAGGCTCCTTAAAGAAATGTTCTGGAGTTCCGACTTCGATGATCTTACCTTCATCCATCATTACTACCTGATCCGCCACTTCCCGGGCAAAACCCATCTCATGGCTTACCACAACCATGGTCATTCCTTCCCGGGCCAGAGTCTTCATTACGTCAAGCACTTCTCCGATCATTTCCGGGTCTAACGCTGAGGTGGGTTCATCAAAAAGCATAATTTTGGGATCCATGGCCAGTGCACGGGCGATAGCAACGCGCTGTTGCTGACCACCGGACAATTGCATGGGGTAAACGTTTGCTTTTTCTGAAATACCAACTTTCTTTAGTAAAAACTCTGTTTTTTCTGCAGCTTCAGCAGCAGATCGCTTACGAACTTTTATTTGGGCTAGACTGATATTATCCTGCACTGATTTATGCGGAAATAGATTAAAAGACTGGAATACCATTCCGACTTCTGCCCGAACTTTATTGATATTTACTTTTTTATCAGTGATATCAACTTTATCGATAATGATATGTCCGGAATCGATTGTTTCCAACTGATTAATACAGCGTAAAAATGTTGATTTCCCGGAACCCGATGGGCCGATCACTACTACTACCTCTCCTTTGTTGACATGATATGTACAATGATCCACTGCCTTTACGACATGATCGCCAACAACAAAGGTTTTGCAAATATTTTGTACATCAATCACTGACGGCCAATCTCCTTTCAATATATCGAACAAATAAAGATAAACCGAAAGTAAGAATAAAATACATTCCTGCAACGGTAAACCAAATTTCAAAAACAGCAAATGTAGAAGTAATTACTTCCCGACCAGCTTTAGTCAAGTCAGTAATCGCAATCACAGAAACTAATGAGGAATCTTTAATTAATGAAATAAACTGACCAGCTAAGGGTGGCATGATTCGTTTGAAGGCCTGGGGTAATATTATTTCTACCATTGCCTGGAAATAGTTCATTCCCAAAGATCTGGCAGCTTCCATTTGTCCCGGGTGGATGGATTGAATTCCTGCCCGAATGATTTCAGCAATATAAGCTCCTGCAAACAGTGCCAGTGCCATTGTCCCAGCTGCAAATCGCTCAAATCCTAAAATGGTACCTAAAAAGAAATAGAAAATAAATATTTGCACCAGCAAAGGTGTCCCCCGAATCAGTTCTACATAACCGGTTGAAAGCCCCAAAATTAATGGATTTTTAGATATTCTCCCTAATCCGGTGAATAAACCGATCAACAATCCAAAGAAACTGGCGTATACGGAAATTTCCAGTGTGACAATCAAACCTTCAACTAATATCCCCATTTTGACTATGGGTTGTTCACCAATGCCATCAACATCAGTAATTTTCTGGCCATCTTTTACGGTTAAAGTTTTTGTTCGGATTTTAAATGTGTCCGAATTTCCACTATCATATTTTAGGATAACTTCGGAAAAATCATTATTCAATTCCTTTATTTGTGCTACCCCGGCTTCATTTGAATATACGTCAAGATCTCCCGTGTAAACGAAATATTGGGGAACACGATTCCAATACCATTTATAATCAATCCGGTTGGTCATTATTTCGAGTCCCCAACCCAGAAGAATTATTGATAAAGCAAGACATCCATACCAATACGTCTTGTTTTTCAGGTTGGTTGCTAACCCTGCAATAATTATAATGAGTGTGACTAAAAAGAGCCAAAAATATCCGGATGTTAGTGTTTCTAACATAGTTAAATAAATCAAAAAGTTAGTTAATCTATAAAAGATTATTTAAATAAATCATAATAACAGTTGAGTATTTTTGGCATTTGTTCATACTCAGCTGGACTACTATCAAACGAATCATTTTGGAGATTCGAAAACCCTCAAATAAAATGTGCCAATATTAATGAATAATATTGGCACATCTGTCCAAAAAAATAGCTTTAATATTTGATGGTAAATTTGCGATCAAGCTATACTAATTCTTGATTATTGGAGATCTTTTTTCCATTCAGTACTTTTGAACCATTTTGCATAAATCTTGTCATAAGTACCGTCATGTTTAGCCTGATATAAGAAATTATTTAACCAGTTTAGGAAGTCAGGATCACCTTTTCTAACTGCCCATCCCAGAGGTTCAAAAGTAAAAGGTTTGTCAAGATGGGTTACTTTCCCTTTTCCTTTATCATTATACATAATTGCCTGAAACGGAAGATCATAGATGAAAGCATCGATTTTACCAGAGATTACTTCCATTGAGCCTTCCTGCTCTGTATCATAACTGATGTATTTAGCTCTGGGGATCATTCGTTTTGCAGCTTGTTCACCAGTAGTACCTAATTTAGATGCTATGGTATATTTTGATTTGTTTAAGCTTTTGTAAGACTTGACCTTATTGCCTAATCCCTTTTTTAATAAGATCGTCTGACCGACTGAAATATAAGGGTTAGCAAAATTTACTTTCAAATTACGACTCTGAGTAATCGTCATACCACCAGCAATAATATCAAACTTTCTTGTTAATAAGGCCGGAATAATCCCATCCCAGTTTGTATTAATCAGTGTTAACTTCACACCCATCGCTTTAGCAGCAGCTGCCATCATATCCATGTCAAAACCAACAATTTCACCCTTGTTATTTCTCATTTCAAATGGCATATATCCTGCTTCGGTACCAACTAACAACTCACCGCGTTTCAGGATGGTTGACAGTGTATCTTCCGCCAATGTAACAGTTGCCATGGAAATGGCTAAAATCAGTGTCAATAAAAGACTAATTAGTTTATTCATAAGTTCTCCTGATTCAAGTTTTATTTTACTTGCGAAATTGTGAATCAATCACAATTTCATTCTTCCAAAAAAAATTTCAGGCAGGTGATAGTTTCACCCGCTAATCGTAACAAATCGTTGTACACCATACTTAATATGCAAAATCCTTCAAAATCATTTAATAGGTTTTCTGTTAATAAAACAATGTTATAATTGTGTTTTTAAAAAATAAAAAACGGGCTAACTCCCTATAAAATGGCTGTCTAAATTTTACATGAACATAATAATTAGCAAAATAAGTATGATAAGTACAACTAAAAGTTAAGTAAAATTTATTTTAATGCAAGTTGTTGCCTGGCAAAAATGACTACTGTACAAAAATTTTTCTATGGATGATTTTATTAATATTATTATAAAAATTTTATTTACCTAAACTCAGTTGAATTAAGACAAATATATCAATCTATTAAAACTACTAAATTTAACCTCGGCCAATAAAAAAGAATCAAATCCGACATTTGTTTATTGAGAATTTTTTGAATCTTCCTCCATAATAAGCCTTAAAGAATAATATAATAATGTTATAAATTTCATTTATAATTATTTTATTGACTTTAAATCTATTAAAACTATTTTGAAATCATTTAAATAGTGTTCGAACGAAAATGTCATTATTGGATATCAAACCGGTAATTGGGGGACACGTAACTATCAGGTATTTAATTGTTTAAGCCTTTGCTAAAAATTGTACATGTCCCCAAATTACCTACTTTTCGTTCAGACACTAAATAGTGGCTGAACGAAAATTCAATTATTGGATATAAGTCCGGTAAATAGGGTACACGTAACAACTTGGTATTTAATTAATAAAGTGTTTTCTACAAATTGTACATGTCCCCAAATTACCTACTTTTCGTTCAGACACTAAATACAAGTACTTAATTCTTTATAGAATATTTTAAGTAAGTGCCAAATATTGTTTGAAGATCCACTTGGACGCCTTTTGTCTATTAGCTATTATTGGATTTACTGTGATCAGTGTTCATTAACCTCATTGACAAGGCTTGCTTGAATTTCTAACTAAGGGTATAAAGAGAATTCAGGTTTTAAATATAACTCAGTCATTTAAAAATAAAATTACTTAAACAAATCAGAATGATATTCAGTAAAAAGAAAAAAGAAGAAAAAAAGAAACAGAAAGAGCAACTTAAAAAACAGGAAGAAAAGGCACAGGAGATTGACGAAGCGATTCTAATAAAGGAACAGGAATTAAAATTAAAGGAAAAGCCGCTATCAAAAGATATTACCGATCCAAATCAGTCCGAAGAAAAAGCCTCACTCTTTAAACGATTTAAACTCGGTGTGGCAAAAACCAAAAATCTTTTGATGGGATCATTGAATGACCTAGAAGGTGAAGAAGCCATTGATGATGACTTTATTGAAGACCTGGAAGAAAGGCTTTTAGCTGCAGATATGGGGTTTACAACCACCGAAAAAATTATTCAAATCGTTGAAACAAAAACTAAAAACCTGGAAATTCGTAACCAATCAGAAGCGATTAAAACTGTCCAGGATGTTATAACGCAAATTCTGGATCAGGGGGATCATTTTTTACCTGCTGCGGATAGTGGTCCAACGGTTTACCTTTTTGTCGGTGTGAATGGTGTTGGGAAAACAACATCCATCGGAAAACTGGCCGCCAGGTTTAAAAAGGAAGGTAAAAAAGTGTTATTGGCAGCCGGGGATACTTTTCGGGCGGCAGCTATTGAACAACTGGTAGAATGGGGTAAGCGAGCTGAAGTTGACATTGTGGCAAACAAAATCAACTCGGACCCTGCCGCTACTATTTATGAAGCAGCCAGTAAAGCTGTTAACGAAAATTATGATGTATTGTTGTGTGATACCTCTGGTAGACTGCATACTAAAAAGAATTTGATGGATGAACTTTATAAAATGCAAAAAGTTTTAACCAAGGTGATTCCTGCCGGACCGCACGCTTCAATTCTAGTTTTAGATGCTAACACCGGGCAAAACGCCATCAATCAAACCAAAGAGTTTACCAATCTGATCGGATTACATGGTTTAATTGTTACTAAACTGGACGGAACAGCTAAAGGTGGGGTGATTATCGGAATTGTGAATGAATTTGAAATACCCGTTTTCTATGTTGGTGTCGGCGAAGGTATCAATGATCTACAGCATTTTTCTCCCCGACTTTTTTCAGAATCCCTGTTTGAATAGTCATAATTGTCAACTAAAGGAAAAGTTAATTACAAATGGAAAAGGAATTTTATTTTGATGTTGATGGTGTTATTTTAGATTTTGAAGGTGCCTTTGTTGATTTTATCAGAGACACTTATCGACCTGAATTACCGCAGGATTTTCGCTTGAAATATTGGGAATTGTCTAAGGAATTTCCAGATATTGATATGGGGGAAGGTTGGGAAAAATTTGTTGGCTCGGAACGATTTACTAAATTAAGTTTGTTGGTCTCTAAAAACACATTTAACAAACTCACGAATGGGTATCCTACCTATCTGGTGACCAATATTCCACAGGATCTGATTGCAAAACGGAAGCAAAACTTGTCCCGTCATTTATTGAATTATTCTGAGTTATATTGTGCCGGTCACTGGGACTTTGGCATCAAAGAGTACCCCAGTAAATCCGGGATAATTAACCAGCTTCACGAAAAAGGAAAGCATATCATTTTTTTGGATGATCATCCTACAAATTGTAAAGAAGTGGCCGCTAATGTTCCTGGAGCCCATGTATTCTTGATGACACGACTGCATAATCAAGATGAAGCGGATGATCCCTGCTGGACGAGAGTGAGTGGCTGGGATGAATTGATAGTTTGTGTAGATGAAATTATATAAGAATCAAAGAAGGGTTTAAGAATTATTCTGGAATTGCATATCATAAAGTCTTTTATATTCACCATCTGACTGGATGAGTTCTTCATGGGATCCGGACTCAATGATTCTACCGGCCTTTAAGACATGAATAACATCTGCATGTCGGATGGTAGATAAGCGATGAGCAATCACCAGTGTGGTTCTGTTTTTCATCAGATTTTCAATGGCTGCCTGGACCTCTTTTTCAGATTCTGTATCCAACGCACTGGTCGCTTCATCCAATATCAGGATTGGTGCATTTTTAATCAAGGCTCTTGAAATGGCAATTCTTTGTCGTTGTCCTCCCGATATTCTGGCCCCTTTTTCCCCAACATGTTGTTCATAGCCATCGGGTAGTTCTGAAATAAAATCATGAGCATAACCTGCTTTTGCAGCATCGATAATTTTTTGCCTGGAACAATTGATGTCACCATAGGAAATATTATTCGAAATGGTATCATTGAACAGGATAACCTCCTGCGTGACAATGGCGATTTGGCTGCGCAATGATTTTAAGGTGATGTCCCTGATATCGACACCATCGATAGATATGGAGGCTGATTCTCTCTCAAGATCAAAAAAACGGGGGATCAGGTTTGCCAGAGTCGTCTTACCACTGCCGCTGCTGCCAACAAAAGCTGTAATCGTCCCAGCCTTTAAAGAAACACTGACATCTTGTAATACTGGCTGATCTTCGTATTTAAATGACTGAATATCAATTTTGATTTCTTTCTGAATCGTTTTTAACAGTTTGGCGTCTGGTATCTCATGGATTTTGGTTTCACTATCTAATATACTAAAAATTCGGGAAGCTGCGGCTAAACCTTCCTGAACTTTTAAATTGATCCCATTCATCTTTTTAATGGGTTCATTCAGTAAAACAAAAGAGGTCATAAATGAGATATAGTCACCCCAACTAATAACACCCTTACTACTTAAATAACCGCCATAGACTAATATCATAACGCCACAAATGCCGGCGCTAAGTTCCAGAAGAGGATAGGAGTATGAAGCAATTAAAATTGACTTCATAAATTGTCTGAATAAGCGAAAATTTTCGTTTTTAAAGCGTTTACACTCATACTCTTCCATACTGAATGCTTTTACAACTCTGGAGCCGGTGATCGTTTCGGTTAACAGGGAATTGAGCTCTCCAAATTGACTTAATCTTTTGACGGTTACTTTTTTATTCAGGTTACCAAAAAGTGAAATCAGCCAGGCGGCGACGGGTAATAGAATCAGTGTCAATAAAAACATTCGCCAACTTCGACTAAACATAATATACAAAAGCATAAAGATTTGAGGTGCATCTCGTAGGGGTCCCATTACGGCTATTTTAATGGAATCGTTTAGTGTCACAAAATCAACAGTAAACCGGGAAGTGAGTTCTCCGGTAGACTGATTATTATAAAATGAAACCGGCATAGATATTACCCTTTCGTATAAGCGATCGCGTAAATCCCTAATTAGTCTTTGTCCTAATAAACCCATTAAATAGGTTTGAATAAAATAGGAGATACCTTTAATCAGAATGAGCAGTATTAATCCAAAACCAACCAGATAGAATCTATCCAGTGCGATGGCTTCTTTTTCTTTTAATGATTTGGCCACGGAATCAACAATATCTTTCATAAAACTGGCAGGAGCTACCGAACAGATCGCATATAAAAGCATAAAAATAATGCTGAAATACAATGCAAATTTCTGTTTATGAGCTAATTTGGCTAGACGAACAAATGTATTCATTAGATATCACAAATACTTGACTCATATTAATGAGTTCAATTAGGTTAACTTTATAATAAGCTTTGATATCTTACTCTGATAATACGTTTGGTTTAAAAAATCTACCAAAATACCAATTTCTGTTTACCCTTATTAGTCATGGAAACTTTATATGAGGCGATATATATGTTTATTTGTAGTGATTTCGGTTTCCTGGATGTCTAATGGACTTGCTCTGACTGAAAAAAAACCAAATCTTTACGAGTATCAGGCAAAAATAGTGATATTGAACAATAAACATTATTTTGAAACCTTGGTTTATGAAATTAAACGTGCAAAAGTCTCAATTTACATCAGTATGTATCTTTTCAAAACAACAAAAAATCCTAAAAATCCAGTCGTTATCGTTGTAAATGAACTGATTAAAGCTAGAAAAAGAGGTGTTGCTGTCAAAATTCTCTTGGAAAAATCCGGATTTAATCATACCTTAAACAGTGAAAATCAAAAAGTAGCTATAAAATTGAGACAAAATAAAATTAGCGTTTGTTTTGATACTCTGAAAACACAAACACACACCAAGGTAATTGTTATTGATGACTATTTAAGTTTTGTTGGGAGTCATAATTTAAGTGCTTCAGCCCTGCACTGGAATAATGAAATATCTGTATTGGTCCGATCAAAACCTATCGCCAAAAAAATGTTAAAAAATCTGAGAAAAGTAAAAGGAAATCGATGTTTCAATAAATAATACAAAAACCAGAAAGTTATGAGGATTTAGGAACATTGTTTGCTAAATCATATCCCAATTTGATTCATCTTTAACTTATTTAGAAATTATTTTTATTGAATGAATATCATGACCGGAACTTCCATTGAAACATTGTCTGATGAAGCAAAAACTTGGACAGCAAAAGCAATTGCAGGGGTAATCGTTGCTGATGATGTTTTGAAAAAAGAAGAATTAAAAATACTGCGGGAAGCCATCGGCTTTTTGGATGATGCTAAATTGGTAAATCAAATAATTAACCAAATCAAAAAACGGTCATTACCGGAACTGGAACAGTTTAAAACTGATCGACAGACAGCTGTTAAAATTATTATGATTTTAGCGCATACCGCTTTTGTAGATACAGAACTTACCCATCATGAAATTGATTATGTTGTTGCTGCCGGGAAAAAAATCGGATTAGCAAAAAAATATATTCTTCGTGTAATCGATTGGAGTCAAGAATGTGTTCGGGTTGAAATAGAGCAGGAAAAATTGATGGCAGATGGTCATAAATCAAAAGCAAAATATACTAATTAATTTCCTACTTAGTGTCTGAACGAAAAATAGGTAATTTGGGGACATGTACAATTTGTAGAAAACACTTTAATAATTAAATACCAAGTTGTTACGTGTACCCTAATTACCGGACTAATATTCAATAATTGAATTTTCGTTCAGCCACTACTTAATTTTTAGTATTGAATGAAAGTAGTCTATAATATAAAATTGAGAATACTGGGAAATTGAATCATTATTTTAATCTAAATTTTTTAACTGACAAAAATGGCAGAAGATTATTATCAAATACTTGGTGTTTCTAAAAATGCGTCGAAAGATCAGATTAAAAAAGCCTATAAAAAACTCGCAATTAAACATCACCCGGATAAAAATAAAGGCGATAAAGCATCTGAAGAAAAATTTAAGAAAATCAATGAAGCCTATGCTGTCTTAAGTAATGATGAAAAACGACGGCAATATGATCAGTTTGGCGCAGAAGGTTTTTCAAATCGGTACTCCCAGGAAGATATTTTCAGTGGATTTGATTTTGGGAACATCTTTAATGAATTTGGTTTTGATGGTGGCTCAGGACAAAATATCTTTTCCTCATTTTTTGGTGGTTCCGGCAACAAAAAATCCAATTTTTCTTTTGATTTCGGTGGTCAACAGTTTGAAAAACGATCAGGGCAAAGAAGAAAATCTAATTCACAACCTGCAGGGAATGATATTGAAACAGAATTGGAATTGACTTTTCTGGAGTCCGTACAGGGGGGGAAAAAAACAATCTCTCTTAATACCGGTCAAGGCGTTGACAAACTGGTATTGGCAATCCCGGCAGGAATTGAAAAAGGGAAAAGGCTCAAACTTAAAAATAAAGGAAATCCGCATCCCTTAACCGGTATCAGAGGAGATTTGTATTGTCGTATTAAAGTCCAACCCCATGAAAAATATGAGAGAGAAGGAAACGATATAATCCTGAAACAAGAGGTTAAAATTACTGATTTATTATTGGGCGGATCTATTAATACTGAAACATTGGATGGGAAAAAAATTGACCTAAAAATACCACCCCTTAGTAAAAACAACTCCTTTTTGAGAATTAAGGGAAAAGGAATCACAAATCCAAACGGTGAAAACGGGAGTTTATTGATTCAATTGGTTGTTCAAACACCTGACAAATTAACCAAAGAACAGGAAGCATTAATATTGAAGCTTAAAGCCTTAGATCTATAAATGATTTAGAAACTATTGGATGACGTCCTTGGCTATTCTAAAACCATAACTTAAACAGTTCGCTTGGATCCAGTTACTAAAACGATTGGAACAACGTAGTGCCCTAGAACTAAAATTCCAGGATCCGCCACGTCCGACCTTGCGCCTGGTCTTTTCAGCACCTTGTGGATTTTCTTCAGGACTGCGCTGGTAGTAATTATCATTGATTTCTTTCCAGTCACTCACCCATTCCCAAACATTACCTGACATATCATATAGACCTAGCTGATTGGGCGGGTAACTACCCACAGGGGATGTAAATTCAAAGCCATCCAATGCACTACCCTCTCCAAATTTTTCAGATCCGTAGTTAGCCAGATGCGGGGTTAGATTACCGGTTTGAGTACCAAATTTAATATTTTGACCCCGGGCTCTACAAGCAAACTCCCATTCTGCCTCTGTCGGTAAACGGTATGTCTCTCCTGTAACCCGATTAATGGTTTTCAAAAACTGTTGTGTATCATTCCAGCTGACCCACTCTACAGGATGGGAATTGCCACTTGGAAAAGCTGAAGGATTGTTACCCATTATTTTGGTCCATTGTCCCTGGGTAATTTCATACTTACCCAGATAAAAGTCTTTGACACAGACTTTATGGAGTGGGGTTTCATCATACTCTCCATCACCAAATGTATCTCCCATTTGATAACAACCTCCCTTAATATAAATGAGTTCTATTTCCATAAAATCGGCCAAAGATATCTCAGAACTGAATGGAAGAATGAAGAATATAAAAAAAGACATCAAATAATAAAACTTTCGGATCATAATTAATTGATTGTCAAATAGTATTCAATTATCATTGACGGTTGCTGAATAAAATACAAAGTTACGATTGAGCAGGGCAAGACTGAATGTCTGTATTTATACTGAACAGAAATCCGATTAAACAAAAGTATGTTAAAAATTGAATCAATTAATGTTCAGGGAGCAATCACTATTGCGAGTTGGGAATATGCTCCCCCTTATAATAATTATAACCAAACCGATCCTGTTGATGCCGTCAATAGTTACTTATTAGATAAGCATCAATATCATTTAATTTACAATTTTGAAAACCAGATTATTGGATACTGTTGTTTCGGGGGAGATGCCCGGGTTTCGGGAGGGGATTATTCCTTAGAAGCATTGGATGTTGGTTTTGGAATGCGCCCGGATTTAACCGGACATGGAAACGGGAATTCTTTTTTATCTGCCATTTTAGAACATGGAATTAAAAAATATCAACCGCAAAAATTACGGTTGAGCGTTGCAGCATTTAATAAGCGGGCGATCAATCTATATAAAAATGTGGGATTTAACGTGACACAGGCGTTTCAAAATCAAAAGAAAATTCCTTTTATTATTATGATTAAACATGTTTAGTCATTTTTTCTTGTAATATACCTTGGCTTTTGTTGCTCCTATAAATAAAAGTAAATTTAAGATCCCGGCGATCCAGGCAGCGGTGTTATAGTCTCCCGTCCAACTTTGAGAGGCTCCGAAAACGGGGGGGCCAATGGCACTGGCAAAAACCTGACACCCCATGGCTAAACCAGCGATGGCACC
>Ga0233437_1003423_pt1 | contig 20918 bp, 23 predicted proteins | sample SI_122_August201_FD_182714 | JGI IMG/M metagenome (GOLD analysis project Ga0233437, IMG submission 182714) | Seawater microbial communities from Saanich Inlet, British Columbia, Canada - SI_122_August2016_200_MG | ecosystem: Environmental > Aquatic > Marine > Inlet | place: Canada: British...
ATTAGATCAGACATCAATTACCACTCAAATTCGGCAGGGTTTCTTTGGAGGTCAGGCTCAAAGGCTACAGCACGGTAAAGATGAACTAAGGGTTTGGGTGAGATATCCAAAAAGCGGAAGATTGAACATCGGGCAATTAGAAAATATGAAGATAAAAACCCGAACCGGCGAATTTCCGCTTTCCGAACTTGCCTTTTATGATATTGATCGCGGGCCTGTTACTATTAACCGCTTTAACAGCCAGCGAGAAGTTAGAATTGATGCCGAATTAGTTAATCCTCTTGATCCTGTTCCGCCGATTATTGAAAAAATTGAACTTGATATTCTGCCCGAAATATTGAAAAAATATCCAAATATTGATATTGAATACCGGGGCCAGCAACGCGACAGTGATGAAACAACCGAGCAAATGATGAAATATTTCGGGATGGCATTTCTTATAATGATCATGCTTATTATGATTCATTTTAAATCATTTTCACAAGCAATTATAATTATAATGATGATACCTCTCGCATGGCTCGGTGCTTCCTGGGGACATGGAATCGAAGGGCTTCCGGTTTCTTTATTAAGTGCCTGGGGTATGATTGCCCTTTCCGGGGTAATTATTAACGATGCCATTGTTTTCCTTGCAAAATATAATTCCCTGCTTGTCGAAGGCCTAAAAGTCAAAGAAGCTGCTTATAAGGCAGGTATTGCAAGATTCCGTGCTATTGTTCTTACTACAATTACAACCTCAGTAGGACTTTACCCTATAATTTTAGAAGGAAGTTTTCAGGCAGAATTTCTTAAACCGATGGCAATTTCCTTAGCTTACGGTGTTCTATTCGGAACAACATTTTTATTATTGTTTTTTCCTATATTAATTCTTGTTCTTAACGATTTTAAAGTTTGGGCAAAATATTTATGGACAGGCGAAAAACCTTCAAAAGAAAGTGTTGAAAAGGCGATTATTCATAGTAAGAGGTCTGTGGAGTGATGGAGTAGTGGAGTTTTGGAGTGATGGAAATGTCACTTCGGGGGATTAGTTTCTGTGGATTTAAGACAGGAGTCGGATCTTCCCACGAAGGTTTTTGGGGTCGGCCTTCCGTCTTCTGACCTAAAAAACTTTAAAAAGAATCAGTATTAATCAGTTTAATCAGTCAAATCAGTCAAATCAGTGTTCTATTCTTTGTTTGCAGGAAGTTGCGATATGGTAGTTTCTTATTTAGAATCAAAATAAATTAATGTTATTTTTATAGGTATGTGCAAGAGTTTAAATTATTTCACTATATTTACCACCTCATTTGACCTATATTAATAAAAATTTTGCATAATCAAGGAATAATATATCACCTAAATTGGTTTTTATCCAAGTACAATAAGGATATATTAAACTATTCGCAAAATTACGAATGCCATCTGAAACGATATTTATCGTATTTCCAAAAATGGCAATGCCATCTGAAACGTTTTTTATTGTGTTACCAAAATTGGCAATACCATCTGAAACGTTTTTTATTATATTTCCAAAATTGGCAATACTATCTGAAAGGTTTTTTATTGTATTACCATAATTGGCAATGCCATCTGAAACGATTTATATTGTATTACCAGAATTGGCAATGCTATCCGAAGCGTTTTTTATCGTATTACCAAAATAGGCAATGCCATCTGAAACGTATTTTATTATATTACCAAAATTGGCAATGCTATCCGAAGCGTTTTTTATTGTATTACCAAAATTGGCAATGCCATCCGAAAGAATTTTTATTATATTTTTAAAATGTATAAATGCTTTGAATTTTATTTTCTAACTAATAAAAAATAATACTATGATTAATCTTGAGGTTTTTTTCAGCAATCATTTCAATTCAGAAAGAATAAGTGATGATAAAATGGATTTGTTTGCACAAGACCATATTGCCCGCTTGAAAGCAAACAATCCGGAAAACATTTATGACCCGGTAATTACCAATACCGAAACGGCTTATAACGGTTATTTCAGTTCCAAAACAAAAGAAAGTGTATCGGCCGCACAAAAAGAGGCTGCTACCGTAAATGTTGAGAAATATGCAAAAGAGTTCATTGACCTCGCAAGTATGAAAGAAGGGATAATACGAGGAACATGGGGTAAAGAATCGTCGCAATACCAGGAGTTTTACCCACATGGTATTACGGAATATACAAAAGCAACACGTGCCTCAATGAATGAGTTAATGGATAGGTATTTACAAGCTGCAACAAATTATGCCGCCGAATTGCCGGCAAATTTTATCGACACATTTACCCTCCTCATAAATAACTATAAAACAAGCCGCGATTTACAGCTTGGCAAAATGGGTAATGTAGCTGGCGATAAGTTAGAAACTGCCCAAAACCGCGATATATTGGAAACACAACTTATGAGCAATGTTTTGGTAATTGCCAACAACAACATCGGGAATATGGATGTTATGAAAGTTTATTTCACACAGCATTATATTGAAAGAAGCGCCAGATCACAAGGCGATCCATTAGCACCCGAAGAATACATAAGCGGAACAGCAGCAGCCGGCGAAAAATCGGAGATATTACACGGCGGCTTTACCGGCGACAGCGAATTTATTTTCAGAAACACCGGAGAAACCATATTGCGGTTTTATACTGCCAACCTGCCCGCCGACCCAGTACCCGGCACAGTATTGGAAATAGCAGCCGGCGAAGAAGCAACAGCCTTAGCCTCGGCTCTCGGCTCGGAAGACAACCTGTATTTAATGGTTTATAATGTGGATACTGAAAATGAAGGGGAGTATGCGGTTGGGGAGATTGGGGAGTGAGGATGAATGGGAATATAAACAACAAAAGGTGTTTATATCCGCAGCTTACTGTTGGATATGTACACAAAAGGTGTACATATAAGAAGTTATGGGCAAGTCTGAGAGCCAGCAGCATCCAATTGATAGTTAACTAGATATTGGAAGTAAAATTATAAAATGACAGCAATTGATTGCTATAATTAAAACCATGTAATGATTTAGCTTAAGAAAATTATTAAATGAGAGCATTGAAAAAAATTCTATTCCAAGCATATGGTGGATTCTCTGATAAGCGAATCAAGAACCTTGACAAGGGCGATAGGTTTATTGCAGACGATCGCAATGATTCTGACATCGGAGCCGATGGAAATCTTAGGTCGTACTTTTGTATGATATTTGTCGAAGTGAGGTCGAATGAAAGTGTGACTTTAGGACTATCTGGAAATATCCCGAATGGAAAAAATGTAAAACATTGGTTTACATTGAATAAAAGCAAAGTTGAAACTTCGATTAACAAATCGAACCTTTCAATAAACATCAATAAAGGAGAACAAGGGTTTTTAAACGAGCTCGCAATAGCTATTGATAGTATTGTTGCACCTGGAGCACCGCGTTACAATGTAAAAAGTTATAAGTTTGTGTGTCCTAGAACAGCTAGATCATTATGTAGGCTGAAAAAGATACTAGATGAAGCATGGAAACAACCACTTCCTTCTGAGCCAAAAGGTTTTTTTTAATTCAGATTGTCATAATAACTTTAAAATCTAAAAAATAGGGTAAAAGAGCCATAAACAATATTAGACTAAAAATGGATAGCATAAAACTTAACGATATCCTTAAGATTGACAATTTAGACAACGTAAAAATCAGATTTAATTTGATGTTTGGCGGAAATTGGAATCCTATTGAAATGTTTAAGAATAATGAAATGGATATTATTCTTGGCGGACATTATTGGAATTACGACAAAAAGAAATCTTATCAAGAAGGACAAATTACAGTTGGATTTATTCGCATTAAAAGTAATGAAAACCTTTGGCTGTTATTTCATATTGGTAAAATAACAAAAGACTTAAATATTCAAAATGGGGTTGGCTACGAATACAAAACGTTGACTGAATACGAAAAATATTTTGGACGAATAATTGTAAGATTTAAAAATAAATCACAAAATATGGTGCGTAAAGCAGAATCGGTAATTAATGATTGCGAAATTGCTCAAATTCTGCCAGATGTTTTTGACAATGATATATTCCCAGGCTATGAAAAGGTTAATGTTACTTGGCAAGAATTGAGCCGAGTAATTAGTAAAGACAATTGGAAGACAGCACTTCAAAATCAAAAAGGCGTATATCTTCTGACTGACATATCTAATGGAAAGAAATATGTCGGTTCAGCGTATGGAGAAAATATGATTTTAGGACGTTGGGGAGCATACGTTAAAACCGGACACGGTGGAAACGTTGGACTTAAGGCGCTGACTTTTGATTACATAAAGGAAAATTTTAAGTATTCAATACTTGACATTTACAAATCGACTACTGACGACCAAATAATAATTGAAAGAGAAAGTTGGTGGAAAGACGTTTTGCAAAGTCGAAGATTTGGATACAATGAAAATTGAGAAAGAAAATGAAAGAAAAAGAACCCCAGCCCATAACAAACGCTATATTTCATTGCCGCTTTTGTTCTGATAACAAAGCACTTAGCCCGCAACAACGGCGGTGCGGCACGACAGAGAAGCAACCCGCAATCGGCAACGCAAACATAGCGCAAACCGTTATGGCAAATAAAAATTAAAACTTAGGATTATGAAACTGACAAGATTAACAAAGTATTTTGCAACCTCAATTCTAATATCATCTTTGATGATAAGTTGCATTAGTGTTTCTCACATTTCAACAACAAGTGGTGTAAAGGAAGATTATCTAAGCGATATTCCTAAAGAAGCAAAAGTTGTCATTATTGACAAGAACAACATTTCAGCCGATAGTTTATACGAGGAAGTCTATACCGTTCTATTGTCAAGAGGCCATAGAATATTAAAAGATGACAAAGAGAGACACTATATAACAACAGAAGGTAAAGACGTTGGACAATCCACTCTTCAAAGAATGACAGTTGTTATTACAGAAAATGAAAATAGTTCAAAATTGAAAATTACAACAGAATGGAAAGGTGGAACAGAAGCTTCAGCAATGGCAACTGCAATGAGCGGTATCCCAATCCAATCAGATTGGGCACTTGCAAAATGGGAAATAAATAGGCTTGGAATTGCCTTTGCCGAAAGTGTTGCTATTGCAAACGAAATTAAAGGTGGAAATATTTCATATGAGTGATTAATCTAAGAGAATTACTTGCCATAACACGGTGTCTTGTCCTAAAATAAGTTTACAGTAAATTTGTAAATTTAACCGCACAATTATGGACAAAAAAGAATTAAACAGAGAAGAAACTGTTGTTAAATAAAACCACACGATACAATCGTGCGGCAGCGGGGGGTTCATATTTTAAAAAGCCTGATTATTGAAGATTATTTCTATAACTTTACAATTTATTCTTTTACAATATAATATATTGTCTTAATGAGATCGTTATTAATAATTAAAAATTAAAACAATACAACAATGAAAACTAAAATTTATCTTCTGATTACAATGATAATCATTGCAGGTTGCTCAGACTCAAATACGAATAAATTTGACAAATATTTAAAGTACAAATGGGGCAATGAAAACGAAATAATTCTTGAGAATGGGTACATTCATTCTTATACTCATTATGACACTAATTTACTAAAAATGGTTGGAGATACCTTGATACCTATTCGTAGAATTGATACAAATTTAATAATAACTAAAATTGTTGAAAAACGTAAATGTAATAATGTTTATGAATATATTTCTTCATCTGACACTATTGTCACCGATACATTCATTTTTGAATTTAAAAAGTTTAATGGGGTAAAATTACTACTTTTTAAAGATGGAAATTATCGCCCAATAGTACATAATTTATTAGAAAATAAAACAGTTATAGAAACTAATCATTTAGGCAATATTAAATTTGAAATTGCAGGTTATTTGATAGGTGATACGATAAATCGTGATTTACTCGAAATAAACAATGTGATAAATTCTGCTACATTTAGTCTTGAACAAGGGGAGTTAAAATCAAATGATGAAATAGATATAGATATAATAGGCGGAAAATTTGTTTTTGGAATTACTCAACGAAATATAAGTGATTATGATATAGATGACATAATTAAGGTAGTAAATGCTAAATTGGGCATAAAACCAAAACATACTCCATTAACAAAAGGAAAAGCAATGCAACAAGAATATTATAGCTGGAGTACAAATCGTGTAGAAATATTTTTATTAAAGAGGACTTATACAGGCAGTGAGCTTCTATGGAGGAGTTATTCAACCGATGGTTGGACACTTAGTTATGCAGATAAAATAATGCAAGGTTTGCTGATAAATGAATTTAAAAATAGCAATCCTAAATCAACGATAATAAATTAAAGAACTAAATTTATATTGTTATTCTATAATATTTTTTTTTCTTGTTTTTATACTGGAATTTTTAACTCATAGATATAGTGGTTATAAAAGAATCTTCATTAATAGAATACTTTTGTTGGTTTTTTATATTTTTACAAAAACTAAAATAAACTTGAAAATGGGAAACTTGAAAAAAGAAATGAATAAAAAAAATGAATTATTGGATGAGTTGAAAAAAACAAGAAGCGACATGAATGCCGGGATGTTTGGGAAAAAGAACACAGAAACATCGGGAAAAATAGGTGCAGGGTGTTTAATATTGATAATAGTTGTTGTTTTAATTTTGCTCGTTGCAATTTTGGCTTAATATGGAATTAGCAATTAATATATTTTTTAATGAACTTACCAGAATAAATGGTGAATTAATATTTTTTTCTAACCCGCTACCCCGCTACCGCACGATTGTATCGTGTGGTTTGCAAAAAGAGCAATTAAAAAAACATTATCTTTGTATGCATGAGCAGAAATTATAAATTTTATAATTCTGAAGGTACTTATTTTATAAGTTTTGCAGTCGTAGAATGCTTAGATGTATTTATAAAAAACGAATATAAAGATATAATAATTGAAAGCTTAAATTATTGCCAAAAAGAAAAAGGAATTTTAAAAGATGTTATTGTTGTTAAATAAAACCACACGATACAATCGTGCGGTAACGGGGGCATACCACGGAGAGTGGTAATTAAGGCAAAGAATTGTAAATTTGAAAATATTACAATTCAAAAAATAATATTCCGATCAGATTAACAAAAGAGCGTTGAAATCATATATCAACCGGATACTCTAAATCTACAACTCCTTAATTTTAATATTTCTATACCAAACATCATCACCATGATCCTGAAGGCCGATATAACCTTCTTCGGCTGTGTTTATGAAATCGCCCCAATCTTTGAATTTACTCTTGGCACACATTTCTTTCCATTCGGGTGTCCAGAGATGATATTCCAAAACATTTTCGCCATTCATCCAATGGACCACAGTTCCTTTATAAACCAATATTTTCACATGATTCCATTCACCTGCCGGTTTTGCATTTTGAGGAACTGCCGGGATTAAATCATACAAAGCACCTGCCTGGCGATTTCCGTCTTTTCCCAGACGAGCATCAGGATGTTTTTCATTATCAAGGATCTGCATTTCGGGAGAAGATTTATAAATCGGCTGTCCTTCAACTTCTCTGGCGAGATAAAAAATACCACTGTTTCCACCTTCCGAAATTTTCCATTCCAGAGAAAGTTCAAAGTTTTTAAATTTCTTATCAATAATAATATCGCCACCGCCGCCACCGGCTTCTCCTCTGCCCGATGCTAAACAATGCAATGTTCCGTCAACAACCTCCCACCCTTTTTCGGGGAATGAATCTTTATTGTATCCCCGGAAACCATTTGTTGTTTCTCCGTCAAATAATAAAACCCATCCATCATCTTTTGTTCCTGTTGAATTACAAGAGATCATTGTTGAAATTATTAAAGAAATTAATATGTATTTTAAAGTTTTCATGTGTTTGTTATTTAGTATTTAATTTATCTTCAATATTTTTAGCCGCTAATACGCGAATAAACATTAGCGTATTAACGGCTATTTTTAAATCATTTTTTACAATTTCCATCCCTCTCGATAAGTATGTTTTATATATTCTTCGGCAGCCGGTTTTGCGTCAATTGTAGCGTACTGTGTGTCGAAGTGGGGATGCCCGTTGATTACTGTAAATTTATCGGTAGTAACCACTCGAATTTTATCATCATCTGTAAGATTTGTGATTTTCATATTTTCACCATCCCACAATAATTTACGTTTTAGGTCCTGTAAGCGAATAGCCAGATTTCCCATCACAACCATTTCATTCAGAGGGCCGGAATAATCAAAACATGAACTTGTTTCGATCCTGTTTTCGGGACTTTCTTTGCAGGCACGCACCCAATCCATCTCATGGCCACCGTTCATTGCTTCGGGAATTCGTCGCATGCTTGGTTCTGGCCGTTTATAATCTTTATCCAATTCATCGGGTAATAAAATTGGATTTCTTCCGTAACAACCACACATAAGTTTTCCTTTAGTTCCTACAAAAATTACACCTCCTGAGGAATCACCCATAATTTGCCCGTCTTTTAATTCTTCGGGACGTTCGGGTAATAATCCGCCATCGTACCAGGTCAGTGAAACCGCCGGCATTTTTAATTTTTTATATTTCCTGCGTTCAGGAAATTCATAATAAATTGTTGAAGCAAGTGGTGCACTTTCCGTATTTACTTGTGTAGAACTACCCTGAACTGCAGAAGGGTAGCCCAATTGAAGTGCCATAAAAACAGGATCCATAATATGGCAGGCCATGTCACCGAGAGCACCTGTACCAAAATCCCACCAGGCACGCCAATTCCAGGGAGTATAAGAAGGATGATAAGACCGCCATTGTGCAGGCCCAATGAAAAGATCCCAGTCAAGTGTTGGAGGAAGCGAAGGTGTTTCTTTTGGACGTTCTAAACCTTGTGGCCAGATCGGGCGGTTTGTCCAGGCGTGGACTTCGGTTACTTCACCAATTGCCCCGTCCCATAGCCACTCGCAGGTTTTACGAATTCCTTCACCTGAATTTCCCTGGTTACCCATTTGGGTCGCAACTTTTGTTTCGTTGGCCAGTTCACGCAGGATTCTTGATTCATAAACAGTGTGAGTCAATGGTTTTTGAACATAAACATGTTTACCCATTCTCATTGCTGCAGTTGTGGCAATTGCATGTGTGTGATCGGGAGTGGCAATTACGACTGCATCAATCTGGCCTCCCATTTCATCAAACATCTTCCGATAGTCTTTATACTTTTTTGCATTGGGATATGATTTGAAGGTTCCTGCTGCATAATCCCAATCAACATCACATAAGGCAACAATATTCTGGCTGCTGAGTTTATTGATATTTGAACCCCCAACACCTCCAACTCCAATCCCAGCAATATTCAGCTTGTCGCTTGGAGGAATATAACCCGGGCCACCAAATTTAAAAGCCGGCAAGATTGTTACTCCAGCTGCAGCGGTTGCCACATTTCCGATAAATTTTCGTCGCGAAATTTTGTTTTTCATATTTTTATAATTTTTTTCCGCAGATTACGCAGATTACGCAGATTATCGCTGATTTTCTGCGTATATCTGCGCAATCTGCGGGAGATTAATTTAATTAATAATTTATTCTATCATTATATCATTCACGCATTCAATCATTAAAGGGTAATACTTTTCCAAAACGATTACTTTCAAAAGCTAATTCTATTATCCTGATCACATCACAGGCTTCTTCAGGTTTTATGGCTGCTTCCATCTTCTTATCCAAAACATCAAAAACATTTTCGTAGAATTTTTGATAAGAACCGGGAAGAGTTTTAATATTTCCTTTGAAAATTAATCCGTCAATTTCAGTGTTCAAAAATCCGTATTGATCGGGAAAATCTTCTCCCCAACCGGCGTTATCGGGTGAAAACCTGTTTTCTAAATCCTCTTCCTGAGGATCGATCCCATATTTTACAAATGAGCCTTTAGTTCCGTTTAAGATGTATCGGGGGCCTTCTTCACGAACCAACATTCCTGCTTTTAGTGTTACTTTTAGTTCCGGATAATTTAAAACTATTTCAAAAGCATCATCAACCTTGCTCCCATCACGTTGAGTTCTGATATCGGCCCAAACTGATTTTGGTAAACCGAACAAACAAACAGCCTGATCAATAAGATGAGTTCCCAGATCATATAAATTTCCTCCTGCCGGATCATCGGCTTCTTTCCAGGGTTTTTTGTTAAGTTCTGGAGAATATCTGTCGAAATGAGCTTCATATTCAAGTAATTTTCCTAACAAATTAGCTTGCAGTATTTTTTTGATGGTCAGAAAATCACCATCCCATCTGCGATTTTGAAAAACAAAGATCTGTCGTTTTTGCTCAATTGATAGATCAATTAATTCCTGAGCTTCTTTTGCTGTTGGAGTAAACGGCTTTTCGACAACAACATGTTTTCCGGCCAGCAATGCTTTCTTTGTTTGTTCGTAATGAAAAATATTTGGAGTAGTGATGACAATTAATTGAATTTCATTATCCGAAAGTAATTCATCAAAAGAGTTTACAATTTCGACATAAGGATAATATTCCAGAGAATTTTGATCGTGTCGTTCAACTACTTTTTTTAATTCAAAATTCTCATTGACATCAATGAATGGAGCATGAAATAATTGCCCTGACATTCCATAACCAACAAGGCCGACTTTAATGGGATTATTCATAATGGTTTTTGTGTTTATTTTTTATTGTTGTAGCATTTTTGTAATTCTATTTCGTATAATGCTTTGTTTCATTAGTTTATATTTTTGTAATACGTTTAGAACATTTATTTGATTGAACGCTGAGACGCTGAGATGCAGAGATTTTATTTTAAGTTATTTAAGAATGTAGCAATATTTTTCTCTGCGCCTTTGCGACTCTGCGTTTATTTGCGAAATCTGCTGGAAACAGTTTTATTTTACAATCATTCCTATTTCAAGTCTCCAATTTCTTCATATAATCATAACTCACTTTTACACATTCATAAGGAGGTAAAATACAATTATCCAATTCAATAAAGTAGTATTTCATACCTGCAAGTTTTTTATATTCAAAGATACGTTTAAAATCTATAATTCCACGGCCTGTCTCAATATTGTTTTGTTCTGCAGTATCATCCATATCTTTTACATGCCATAGTTCAAACCTACCGGGATAGTTTTCAAAATATTTAATCGGATCATACCCTCCTTTTTTGATCCAATACAGATCAAGTTGCATTTTCACAAGTTCATCATCCGTATTGTTTAATAAAACATCATAAGGTATTTGTCCATCAATGGTTTTAAATTCAAAATCATGATTATGATAAGCAAATTGAATTCCTGATTTTTTACATTTTTCGCCAATAATATTAAAATCATAGGCAAGTTTTTTATAAGAATCTATACTTTTTCTTTTGTCGGGGTGTAGCCAGGGAATAACCAAATATGAAATTCCTGCCTCACAAGTATCCTCAATAACAACATCGGCCTGGCTAACCTCAAAATTTGTATGAGTACTCGGAAGTATCATCCCATAATTATTAATGAGTTTTTTAAAATCTTTTGGTTTGTAACCATAAAACTTGCCTGTATTATATCCTGCTGCTTCAAGCGAATTATATCCGATTTCAGCAAGTTTTTCTAATGTTGCCTCAATGTTTTTATGTACTTCATCACGGATAGTATATAATTGTAAGCCTATGTATTTTGTTTTTGAAAAGGAGCAAGCTGAAGATGGAAACATTAAACCGGCCACAACAAACATACTGGAAGTTTTAATAAAATCTCGTCTTTGCATTTTGTATTTTTTTTATTCTCGCATTTTCGCATTCAATCATTCAATCATTTTTGCATTAAATAATTAGCTGTTTGTCTGCATCCCAAAAAACTTTCCTGTTTTCTTTATAGGCTTTTGTGCCCATGTGGGCTGTAATTGCCTCTTCGAAGGCCTGATCAATATTACAACTTGGCTGCTGATTTCCCCGAATGCTTTCAAGCCATTCTTTAATATGTAAATGGGTAGTATTAACACGTTTTCCTCCTCGATAAGTATATAATAAACCTCGTCCTGCAAAATATTGTTCAGTTGGAGAGGTAACAGCATCAACATCTTTTCTTCCAGGTACAAATGAATAAATCGGTAAATTCGGATCAATTATTCCCTGATCAATTTTTTCTTTATAACGATCAGAACCACGATCAGCATAAATATTCATTGTGCTACCCAATTCCATGTATGCATCATGTCCCATAATTACTCTCCCGCGACGTTTATTGCTCGCCAGAGTTGCACTGTACATCATAGTTAAATCCTTATCGGGATATTCAAAAACAGTGTGCAGAACATCAGGGACCGTGCGGCCGTCTTTAAAATAATAAATTCCACCTGAGGAGACCGCCGAATTAGGAATACCAAGATTAAGAATTTGATTCATGGCATCATATTCATGGGTTAGCAAATCACCTGATAAACCAGTGCTATAATCCCACCAACATCTCCACCTGAAAAATCGTTCGAGGCTAAAATCATGTTGGGGAGCCTGGCCGATAAATTGTTGCCAGTCGATGGTTTTCGGGTTTGCTTCGGGATGAATAGGATAAACCCATGCTCCGTTAGGATCGTTGCGGTTTGTTGTAACTTCGATTAAATTGATTTTCCCAAGCAAATTCTTCTCAACAGCTTCCCTGGCTTTGAAATAACTTTCGGTCTGACGGCCTTGATGCCCAAGCTGAAAAACTATATTATTTTCTTTAACAGCATTTACAACTTCGTAAGTTTCGGGAACAGTCCATGTTAGTGGCTTTTCGCAGTAAACGTGTTTGCCGGCTTTTGCGGCTGCTATCGTCATTGGCCCGTGCCAGTGGTCGGGAGTAGCTATAATAACGGCATCAATATCATCAGCAGCAAGAAGTTCCTTATATGTCCTGTATCTTTTAGGCATAGAAGTCATTTTTCCGTCTGTACCTTCGCGATTTGTATTTGCTGCTGCTTTTTGAGCATTTTCTGCATAAACATCAAAAATATCGCAAACTCCATTAACTACAACATTCAGGTTTTCCTGTTCCAGGTAATCACGATAACGTTTATCATTACTGTTTTCCATTGCGGATTTCTGCAAAGAATCAATATATTCGGGATGAGCAAAACCTGCCGAACGTGCTATAGAAGGCCCGCGATTTCCAAACCCTATTAAACCAAGACGAATTTGCTTACTATCCGTTGTTGTTTTGGGCATCACCGGAACTTCTCCGCTGATCTTGATTTCTTCAAGAATGCTGTTTTTAAGAAACCTATCGTATTGTTTCTTTTTGTATAATCCATAAAAAAATGCTCCGACAACAGGAATGGTTGCCAGGCCTTTCAGGACTTCCCGCCGACTTAATCTACCACCTCTTTCCGCTTTCTGATTATTTATATTTTCAATATTTTCTGACATCTTTTATTAAGAAATTTTGATGTAAATTTACAAAGATTTTGGTTACTTCTAAATTTTTTGTGAAAATGATTGAATGATTGAATGTGTAAATGCTTGAATATCTTTCAACAAATATTTCCTTTTCTAACATCTTTATCTGAATATTTATTCATTCAATCATTTTAGCATTTAAGCATTCTTTCATTCTCCCATTAGACTTTTGTCCTAAAAAGAAACCTATCCAACCCTATTTGTCGGCTGCTCGGAAATAGATACAAAACAACCAAAGCAAATAATTCTATTAATATTTTATTGACTATTAAATAGCTCCCTTCAGTTGGCATTACATATTTTAATCCAATAAATGGTGGATGCGACAAATAGTAAAACGTTAGCAAAGTAATTCCTGAAATTATTGCAATGCGTGTCAGACATCCGAGCATCAAACCTAAACCAATTGCAATCAGTCCCCACATATTCAGAAAGTCGGCAATAGCCAAGGCATTAGGATTTGAAGCAATTGATTCAAAAAATCCTGATAAAAATCCTTCCGAATCCAGTAAATATCCAACACTTGACCAGTTGGGGTTGAGCAATTTTACAAATCCTTCGTATAAAAAATGCCATCCTATTAATACCCGCAAAACCACCAGCATACTTAATTGGGTACTTGAATATTTTATTGTGTTTTTCATGTTTCTTGTTTCTTGTTCGTCATTTTTTGTTCCTTGTTCCTTATTCTTTGTTTCTTGTTTCGTATGCTTATAATTTAGTATATATTCCGTATTCTATAAACTCTAACTTACATTTCAGTAACCATCAAATTTCTCCATCTAACTTTAATTCCTCCTCCCGAATGAATTTGTAAAGCTATTGAACCGTTTACCTCACCAATTTTTTTATCCCAAAGATCAATCATTTCAATACCGTTTAACCAAGTGATCACATGATTGTTAATCACAAGTATTTTCATGCTGTTCCATTCACCGGGTTTAAGAATATTCTCTTTTTCTTCGGGAATTTGAATTAACCAGCCTCTTCCGTAAGATTCGTAAATGCCTCCCGTGCCGGAACCTTGTGGAGCTACCTCAACCTGCCAACCGCTTATTTTAGTTCCTTCTATTTTTGAATGAAAAAACACTCCGCTGTTTCCATCGGCTTCCTGTTTAAATTCGAAATTCAGAATAAAGTTTTTATAGTTTTTTTCTGTTGCAAGGTAGCCGTATTTTTCTTTGTCTCCGCTTTCACAGATCAGATTACCATTTTCGACATACCATTTTTCATTACCGTAAATTTTCCATCCGTCAAGATTTTTTCCATTAAAAATTGAAACTGTTTCATTTTTAATTTCCAGTATTTTTATATTTCTAAACCAAACTGTATCGCCATGGTCCTGTAGAGCAATGTGTCCTTTTCTCGCCATTCCATATCCTTGATAATCTTTCCATTTGCAAGCTGAGACTTTATTTTTCCAGTCATCTGTCCATTGTTCAAATTCAAGTACTTTTACCCCATTCAGCCAATGTTCAACATGGCTGCCGTTAACAATTATTCGCGTAGAATTATATTCACCAATTGGTTTAAGATTTACATTAGAGGCCGGATGCATTGCATAATTTGCGGCAGCCATTTGCCAATCCTCCAGTTTGTGAGGGAACCCGACATTATCAAGTAACTGATATTCGGGGCCGGAAGCATAGACAGTTGGGAAATCATCTTCCAAAACATGATAAAAAATACCGCTGTTTCCTCCTTTAGATATTTTCCATTCGAGTTTTAATTCAAAATTTTCAAATTCCCTGTCAGAAATAATATCACCTCCAAGGTCACCTCCTTTACCTAATGCTATCAGGTTTCCATTCTGAACAATCCACCCGTCAGAAACTTTATCTTTCTTAAAATTTCGCCAGCCTTTTGTGGTTTTTCCATCGAACAGAAGTTGCCAGCTATTTTCTTTTTCAGATGCACTTAAAGAATTTGCTTTCTCTTCTTGTAAAGGACAATTTGTACATGAATTTATCAAGAATATTGTTAGCAATAAAACCAGAGATGTGTTTAAAATATTAGTTTTCATTATTATAAATTTATTTTTCAACTAAATATTTTTTTAAAAAAGCGTAAATTTAGAAAAATAATGATAATTTTTTTCTTTGTTAATAACTTATTTTATTTTTATGGCTTTAAGTATTTTAAAATCGGACATAGTATGCAAATCGGAATAATTAATATTGATTTTAATAAATATAGCGGATTTTCATTATTATTTACACCCATAATTTTTCAATATACTTTATGAGTTCAGTATAAAAATGTGCTTAAGATCAACTTACTTGGGCTAAAGCCCAGACTATCACGGCTATCCATAACCCCACCACTTAAGAGTGGGGTTAGTGAAAATCAGGCAGTTAACGGACTTTAGCCCAAAACCTTTAGTTTTTATGCTTATCTCCTTTATCTTATTAATATTTTCGGTCTTAAAAAATTATCTTATTTTTACGGCCTTGAATATTGCTTAAAAAATTTTTTTTTGTTGGTTATTAAGCGTATTCAATAATTGAAATTTGAAAATAAAATAGGTTTAAAATGATAAAAAAAGTTCTTGTTGCAAACAGAGGAGAAATAGCCATAAGAGTAATGCGTTCATGCCGTGAGAATGGGATTGTTTCCGTAGCAGTTTTTTCCGAAGCTGACCGTACTTCTATGCACGTGAGATATGCCGATGAAGCATATTTTATTGGTAATTCTCCTTCCAACGAGAGTTACCTCCTAATTGATAAGATCATAAAAGCTGCGAAGGATAGCGGTGCGGATGCAATTCATCCGGGATATGGTTTTCTTTCTGAAAATGCCGAATTTTCAGATCGTTGTGAGAGGGAAGGAATTATTTTTATCGGACCTTCTTCTTATGCTATTTCAACTATGGGTGATAAAATCACCGCCCGTCAAACCATGCAAAAAGCAGGAATTCCATTAATTCCCGGAAATGACAAAGAAATAACCGATGAAAAAGAATTGATGGAAACTGTGAAAAAGATCGGGCTTCCAATAATGATAAAAGCCACAGCCGGTGGAGGTGGCAAGGGAATGCGTCTTGTCAGAGAAGAAAAAAATATTATTAGCTCGGTAAGAGCCGCAAAATCCGAAGCATTATCTGCTTTTGGCAACGATGCAGTTTATATTGAAAAATATATTGATTCACCACATCATATCGAATTTCAAATTCTTGCCGACAAATATGGAAATGTAATTCACTTGTTTGAACGCGAATGTTCTGTTCAGCGGCGTCATCAAAAAGTTATTGAAGAAACACCTTCGCCGATAATGACAGAAAAGGTACGACAAGAAATGGGAAAAACTGCCGTTTTAGTTGCCAAAGCAGTTAATTACGAAGGTGCGGGAACGGTTGAATTTATTGTTGATGATAATCTGAATTATTATTTTCTTGAAATGAATACACGTCTGCAAGTCGAACATCCGATTACTGAAAGGGTTGTTGGAGTTGATCTTGTTACCGAACAATTGAAAATTGCAAGCGGCAAAACACTTGATATTAAACAAGAGGACTTAAAACAGGATGGCCACGCAATTGAATGCAGGATTTATGCCGAAGACCCCGATAATAATTTTATGCCTAATCCGGGTGTTATCAAACATATAACCGAACCTCTCGGACTTGGAGTCAGACACGACGGTTATGTTTACGAAGGCTATGAAATACCCTTATATTACGATCCTTTAATTTCAAAACTAATTATTTGGGGGAAAACAAGAAAAGAAGCAATTGACCGAATGAAAAGGGCTTTGTATGCATATAAAATCACGGGTATTAAAACAACTATCAAATTTCTCGAAAGAATTATGGCAGTCCCCGATTTTGTGAACGGAAAATATAATACTCATTTTATTGAAGAAAATAAAGAAGTTTTATTCTCCTCACCAAAGAGTTCAAAGAAAATGGAAGACATTGCACTGATCACTGCGTACTTTGATTATATTACTAAACTTGAAAAGCTTCAACCACAAAAACTTTCCAATACACTTGGTAACAACTGGAAAGATTTTGGAAGGAAAAAGGGTGTTTTGAGATTCTAAAAAATAATGAGTCCGGTATAAAAAACCAAAGGCCTGTCCGCCTGTAATACTATGGAAGGCAGGTTCACAAATTAGAAGATAATAAAATCAGATTTTCAACAGATTAAAAAAGTGATAAATTAAAGATTTCCCTTTTGGGATCGGATTCAATGATTTTTGTAAATTTGTTAAAAATTTTATACGATGATAATAGAAAGAACAGATAATGAAATTTTGATTCGGATACCAAATTCAGTTGACATTGAAGGTGCTCAGCGAATTATTGATTACATTCGATATCAAGAGATTACTTCAAGATCAAAAGCAACGCAGGAAGATGTTGATAAACTTGCCGATGAAGTAAATAAAGCTTGGTGGGGAAAAAATAAAGACACCTTTCTCAAATGATTATTATTGTTGATACCAATATTGCTTTTAGTGCTATACTTAATACCAAAAGTATTATAGGTGATTTGATTTTAAATTCCGGCAACGTATTTCAATTTTGGAGTTGTCATTATTTATTGGAGGAGATTGATAAACATTGGGTTAAATTAAAGAAAGTATCAAAATTGAATGACATTGCTTTACATGAATCACAAAGACTTGTTTACAAAAACATTAATTTCATTGACGAATACCAGATACCTAAGGTATATAGATTGCAAGCTTATGATTTAGTAAAAGGTATTGATTTGAATGATATTGTTTTTGTTGCACTAAATGAGTATCAAGAATCAGTATTATGGACAGGTGATAAAGCTTTAATAAAAGGCTTAAAATTGACCGGATACGATAAGGTGATTACAACAACAGAAATGGTAAAATTGCGAGATACATTAGGAAAAAGATAATTTGAATAATTGAAAAAACCAAAATTCATGTCGATAGAAATTAGCCTAAACAACAGAACAGCAAATATTGAACTTTTATCCCATGATAAAAACAATATCAAAATTAAAGTTGATGAAAAAACTTATGATCTTGATATTGTCATGGTTGAAAATGGAGTTTACTCATTATTAATGGACGGGAAATCATATAATGTTGAATTAATACAAAACCAGAGCAATAAAAAATATATTGTTAATACTTTATATAATTCTCACGATGTTGAAATAATTGATGCCGAAAGTAAATATTTAAACAGCCGAAAAAAGGATGATGTAGATGATAATCTGGCAATTTCATCTCCAATGCCCGGTAAAATTGTTAAAATTTTGGTTAAAAAAGGAGACAAGGTAAAAGCTGGTGACACAGTGATAATTGTTTCGGCAATGAAAATGGAAAGTGAATATAAAGTAAAAAAAGACAGAATTATAAAAGATATTTTAGTAAAAGAAGGAGATACAATTGATGGTAACCAGGCTTTGGTTATAATTGAATGATGGGGATTAATGGTTAACAGAAAATGAAATTGGAAATTAGAAATTAGAAATTCTTGAAAGTCCAAATTTCTAATTTCCAATTTCAATTCATAAAAACGAATAAAAAATATTTAGAAATTAATAAAAAATAAAGAAACCTAATCATACAAACATGTCAATACTTGAAGAAAAATATAAACAACTTGAAGAAAAAAATGAAGCTGCTGAACTTGGTGGAGGAATAGAAAGAATTGAACGGCAGCATAAAGCCGGAAGAAAGACAGCAAGAGAAAGAATTATCAATCTTCTTGATCCTGAAACATTTGTTGAGACAGACAAATTTATGACCCATCGTGCTCACGATTTTGGAGTTGAAAAGAACAAGCCTCTCGGTGATGGAGTTGTTACGGGTTATGGAAAAATTGATGGCAGATTAGTGTATGTTTTTGCACAAGATTTTACTGTTTTCGGGGGGACATTAAGCCGTGCGAATGCCGATAAAGTTGTAAAGATTATGGATTTGGCAATGAAGATGGGTGCTCCTGTAATTGGTTTAAACGATTCGGGTGGAGCAAGAATTCAGGAGGGTGTTGAAAGTTTAGCCGGATACGCCGATATTTTTTATCTGAACACTATGGCTTCGGGTGTTGTCCCACAAATTTCAGCTATTCTTGGCCCTTGTGCAGGTGGTGCGGTTTATTCGCCTGCTATCACCGATTTTATTTTAATGGTAAAAGAATCAAGCTATATGTTTGTAACCGGTCCGGATGTGATTAAATCGGTTACACACGAGGAAGTTACCAAAGAGGAACTTGGAGGAGCGATGACACATAATTCAAAAAGCGGTGTTGCTCACCTGATTGCCGATGACGACGAACAAGCAATGATGATGCTTCGTGAACTGTTTAGTTTTATTCCATCAAATAATATGGAAGACCCTCCGCTTAAAGTTTGCAATGACGACATAAACCGCGAAGATCAAAAACTTGAAACTATCGTACCCACCGATCCCAATAAACCTTATGATATGAAAGAAATTATTGAGACTGTTGTTGATGATAATAATTTCTTTGAAATAATGCCGTATTATGCACAAAACATAATAATTGGTTTTGCCCGCATGGCAGGCCGCTCGATTGGTATTGTGGCGAATCAACCGGCCAATCTTGCAGGGGTTCTAGATATAAATTCTTCTATTAAAGGAGCAAGATTTGTACGCTTTTGCGATGCTTTTAATATTCCTTTGATAACATTTGAAGATGTACCAGGATTTTTACCCGGAACAACCCAGGAATTTGGAGGAATTATAAAACATGGGGCTAAACTTTTGTATGCTTTTTGTGAAGCTACGGTTCCAAAAATCACAATTATTACCAGAAAAGCTTATGGCGGAGCTTATGATGTGATGTCGAGCAAACATATTGGAGCTGATGTTAATTATGCTTTTCCAACCTCCGAAATTGCTGTAATGGGACCTGAAGGTGCCGTAAATATTATTTATAAAAAAGACAACCTTAATCCGGAAGAAAGACAAAAAGCTATTGATGATTACAGGAATACTTTTGCCAGTCCATATAAAGCCGCCGAACTCGGATATATTGATGAAATAATTTACCCGAAACATACAAGGAAAAAAATTATTCAGGCACTTGAAATGACCCAAAACAAAAGTAAGACTAATCCACCTAAGAAACATGGGAATATTCCTTTGTAAGGGGAATATGAGTATAGGAGATATAAGAGAAATGACTCCAGGCAGATACAGTTATTATCACAACTTTTTAATATCAAACACCGATTAACCCTACCCGTCCGGTCAGGCGGGGATTTTTGATTTTAGATTTATTTTTGATTGATAATTTGTAACTCGGTTTGTCAATAAATTCTGTCTTTTATGATAAAATTTATTTTTCTCCCGCAGATGACACAGATTACCGCAGAAAAAATCAGCGAATATCTGCGAAATCTGCGGGAAAATAAAGTTTGTGACTTTCAACTAAATAGTTACCAATTTTAATAATTAAATATTTCTTCAAGCGTCAATTCCTTAACCGTTCCAAGCTTTTTCAAAGTTTTCATATCAACATTATCCCTGTTGCCAAGAATCAGGAATGAATAGTTTTTATCTTTAATATATTCGTCAAAGAAATCACTGAATT
>Ga0233437_1003429_pt1 | contig 20884 bp, 21 predicted proteins | sample SI_122_August201_FD_182714 | JGI IMG/M metagenome (GOLD analysis project Ga0233437, IMG submission 182714) | Seawater microbial communities from Saanich Inlet, British Columbia, Canada - SI_122_August2016_200_MG | ecosystem: Environmental > Aquatic > Marine > Inlet | place: Canada: British...
GATAACACGGAATATATCTGGCAGGTTATTGCAGAGGACATTCAAGGTGCAACATTCGCAACTGAGTTCTCATCCTTCTTCGTGAACAGCGAAAATGATGATCCAGGACTCTTTAGTCTCAATGCACCCGATAGCGCTGCATGGATCACGAACTCTGATCTCATGCTGGTCTGGGAACCAAGTACTGATCTTGAAGGTGCTCATGTTGAGTATGTCATCCACATGGGGCCCGACAATGAATCACTTGATCCTGTCGATACTATAGGTGTCAACTACTTCGCTCTGAACGAACTAGAAGATGGATACTACTACTGGCAGATTGAAGCCATGGATAACATTGGGGGAACACAGTTTACTGAGACCTGGAGCTTCCTAATCAATGTGCATAATGATCCCCCAGATCCCTTTGCTCTCACTTACCCTGAAGCGGACCTTGTATTAACCGAACAACAACCCACCTTCACCTGGGAAGCCTCCAGCTCTGGAGATGCCGGTGATCATACATCTTATAGAGTAGAGTTAGGAAACAGTGCTGAGAACATGGGCGTCGTCTATGAGGGTGACAGTACCTTCTATACCCCTGAATCCCTCCTCGCGGACAACAGCGTCTATTACTGGCGTGTTGTCGCTATTGATCTGGCCTTTGCTACCACTGTCAATGAAGGTGGATATCATAGCTTTGTGGTGAACACCGTTAATGATTCACCAACTATAGCAGAGCTTATCTCTCCTGACTCCGTAGTGGTTCTTTCTGATACACCTGTCTTCAGTTGGAATGCCAGTACAGATGTGGATCCCTATGACTCACTTAGCTATGAATTACACTGGTGGACTGATGTTACAGAGATGGATTCGATCCTTTCCACAGAAACGAGTGGCAGTCCAGAGACACCCCTCGCTGATGACAACCTCCAGTACTTCTGGAATGTGATCACCATGGACGCAAATGGAGGGATTGCCCATTCAGAGGAGAAGACTTTCTGGGTAGACTTCATGCCTGAAGTGCCTGGCTTGTTCGCTCTTCTTGGTCCCGACAGTGCCAGTACTGGAAACGGTACCCGTCCTGAGCTAACATGGGCAGAAGCGATCGATCCTGATCCTTTTGATGCAGTGCATTATAGCGTTGCTGTAGCCACTGATTCACTCATGGAGAATGTTTTCTATGAGCAGGCTGCTCATGTTGAGGTCACTATTCCAGAGATAGATCTGGAGAATGATGCCCGATACTACTGGCAGGTGACTGCTATAGATGAGGATTCACTGATTACAGAATCTAGTATCTGGACCTTCGATGTGGGTTATGTGGCAATCGATCAGTACGCTCAGGTACCTATGGAGTTCGTGCTTGATCAGAACTATCCTAATCCCTTCAACCCCAGCACAACAATCAGATACGGGTTACCGGAAGAGGCAAATGTCTCATTGGTGATCTACGATGTTCGTGGCCAGGTTGTTCAAACTCTCGAATCTAAGTATCAATCAGCAGGCTGGTATGATGTGGTTTGGAATGGACAAACAGCAGATGGCAAAACGATTAGTACTGGAATCTACTTCGCCAGGCTTGTAGCGGGGGATTATAGTCAGGTGATCAAGATGCTTTATCTCAAATAAGCGAGATCACATACGGTAAATTGAAAGCCCTAGACACATGTTTGGGGCTTTCTGTTTGCAGATCAAGGGGTCTTTATAACCGGGGTTTATGAGACTATTCCATCACTCCTTTTGATTTCGATACGTATTTGAGACAATTTTCCTATATAGGAATGGAAAATCCCGCTGGCATGTAGAGGTAGTAGGTATATATAAACGTTACTGGGGCTACGTTTAGAGGCCCCGGGGTGTCTATATATCGGCCGTATATGAGACTAATTCAGTAAACCCCGTCAGCCCCCTCAAAACCCAACAAAAAGAGTCTCAAAACCCGTCTCAAAATCAACGTATCATTTGAATAGATTTTTAACCTAATTAAGACTCAATAAAGCTCCCAGTCATTGAATTATATAATTCCTAATAGGGGAAGGGGAATCTCGCTACCAAGTAGAGGATATAGGTAATATGAATAAATCCCGTTCAGACGTTTCGAGCCCGGCACTCTTTTATCATTCCGTTTCAAAGAATATGTGTGATATTGGTGTGAATGGAATCAGCAAACGAGAATACTAACTACACTGAAGTTTTTGTTGCAGTGATGGGCACTTCGCCCGCTGTGCTCTCAGAATGCTTATATTATTATTATTCGCCTTATTATAAGCAGAACCGCAATTTCAAAGAGATCAAAGTTATCACCACTTCAAGAGGAAGAGATCTGCTAGTTCAGACCCTCTTTGGCAACGGCATTATCAGTCAGCTAGAGATTGTACTTGGATTGCGTACGGGGAGGATTCCGTTTACAAAGTCGGATATTGTTGTAATAGAAAATGAAACTACAGGTGCTGAGATTGAGGATTTGTTGACCTCTGAGGAGAACGAGGCAGCTTCAAACACCATCTCAAATTGGATAAAATACTATTCTGATATGGACGATGTTCGTCTGACGGCTACTGTTGCCGGTGGGAGAAAAACACAGAGCGCAATAATGGCTTTGACATTTCAGCTCTATGGCCGCACCCAAGATGAGTTGATTCATATTATCGCTCCTGAGGAAAGGATGACAGATTGGGACTGGTTCTTCCCGACTGATCCAAACGATCCGACTCAATTCTTATCTGTTTCAGATGTACCGGTTCTCAGGGTGGGTAGATATCTTTCTAGGAATCTCAATCAGTCAACAGAGAGCATTGTCCAGGAGATACAGGAAGCGCTCTATGCTTCTCGTCCGATACGGATGATCGTGGTCGAAAAGGATGTCATACATGTGGACGGAGAAGAGGTGAAGATTACCCCGAGGGAGGCTTCATATTACAGATATTTCCTAAAACGCAGAGTGAATGCTCCCTGTCCCGGTGACTGCCCTGGTTGTCAGGAATGTTTTGCAGACCAGGAAACTCTCTTGGCAGACTCAAAAACTCTTATTCTGGCAGAGCATGCAATAATATCTGGTGAAGGTGGTCACTTTCAGCGGACGAAAGCAAAGAGACAGCAAACATCTGACTATGAATTGATTCCGTCCCTCTATGAGGAAATCTCCAGATTAGGATCACTTCTTAGGAATAGTGATTTGCATCCTCTTCGCCGAGAGGACATCGCTCTCAAGAAGCTTTTCCTTACAGAGGGGAACCGGAAAGATGTTTCTATTGGTATAATAGTAGACCCAGATATCATCCACTTTAGAGATTAGATAGATCCCAATAAACAAGCTTGTGATTGTTACAGCATGAATTGTTGGTGCCCATATTGGCAGCATGAACGGAACAGATACATCAAATCAATCAACTATCACGGGACACCTGTTCTCCAATGGATCCAGGTCGATCCATCCAATCGTCTGTAGTGAGGTAAAAAAAACACGTAGTATCCATGCCTATTTATTTGAATATGTTAAGGTACGAGAAGCTCTAAGCATACTCACTTGCGCAGTTAATTGTTGTAATTTCGAGACTAGCAAAACGATTAGAATAACCTATATTTTTACCATGGGGGTGCACAGCAGATTTAGTGTCCATGTCGCAGACTATAACTGCATGGATGTATTTCTTACCCGCCAGCAGTCGATTACATCGACTCAGGATGCGCTGAGCTCGCACAGCTTCGCTAAGCTGTTTGTTGTTCAGATCATTATCGAAAGCATAGTAAAATTGTGCACCCCTACTTTGGAATCCATTTATGAATGCATATGAAGAAGTAGCTAAGGAACTTGGACTTCAGCCCAAGTTTGTGACACACATCCTTTATGGGAGTGGACCGAGGAACAATTTCTATAAGGAAATTCAGATCCCCAAAAAGGGTGGAGAAGTAAGAATTATTCATGCGGTTCAAGGTCGCATGAGAATGCTTCAAGTGATGCTGTATAATTCTTTAAAAGATCGCTATAAACCATCCAAATATGCAATGGGCTTTGTTTCAGGTAAAAATATTATCGAGAATGCCCGTATCCATAGAAAGAATAAGGTTGTTATTAAGTTCGATGTAAAGGATTTCTTCCCATCAATAACATTTCCTAGAGTCCGGGGTATGTTTATGCAACATCCTTTTCACTTTTCAAAAGAGAAGGCAACCGTCTTAGCGCAAATATGCTGTCTCGAAAAAAGCGGACCTATACCACAAGGGGGTGTTACTAGTCCATATATATCGAATATGATTTGCCGGAAGCTTGATGCAAGATTGGCCGGTCTTTCAATCAAATACAAAATGCAATATTCTCGATATGCTGATGATATGGTATTTTCGAGTAATTACTCTGATCTAAATGTAGTTCAAGCCCAAAAGTACATAAAACAAGTTGTTGAAGATGAGGGGTTTCAATTAAATCACAAAAAGACAAAAGTACTTCGCAAGAATCAGCCACAATCAATTACAGGCATTCTTGTAAACGAGGGTCTAAATGTTAGGCGCACTTACATTCGAAACATTCGAGCCACGTTGTATAAATGTGAGAAAACCTCAGTTTTAAAGCAAGCTTTGGAATATTATTCACGAATTCATGTCCGCTCTCTTGAATTCAACAAAACCGATAAACTGTTCCATGATATTGAAGGGGGGACCTCATACACGGCCAAAACCCTTAAAGATAGTTTTCTAGCACATATTGCGGGAAGAATCCATTTTTATGGTTTTGTAGCTCGATCAAATGAACGACTTAATGAGTCCCATTATGAAACTCGAAATAATCTTTATCTAAAGTTATTGTCTCGTTTTAAGCAGATCTGTGAAAGAGAAGGAATCAGGTACACTCATGACCACGTCGAGCCTTATAAAGCTATCGAAGTCTTCAAAAATACTCCAGAAGTTGCTAAAATAGTTAGCTCAATTCGATTGATGAATGATACGGACCTGAACAATTTCATCAAGGAGATGGAATTTAATGATCCAAGATTCTTTATTGACCGCGTCACTATTCGGAATATCGAGAAAAGGCGCACAAAGGCTATTGAGTTAATTGAAAGACCTCTTCTTGATCCTGAACACACTCTTAATCTCTTTCAATATCTACATGATTCAGAGGCATACGTTTTAGGTAGGTTGGTTCATGCTGACAACGACACTTCAAGAAATCAGATCCAGGAGTTTCTGGGAGAGCTAATGAGTCTATCACCGACTTTGCCTGATAACTTAGTGAAAATAACCAAGAAACTCCTTCTTGGGGCTGATAAAAAATTAGAAGCACTAAAAGTTGATCAATATGACTTCTGGGCCGATGAAAAGTGGAGAATTGAACATATTTATAAATATAAAAGGCAGATTCGTTTCCATAGAGCAAATAAAGACGCAGGTAGTGTATTGGTTGCGCGGCTAAAATCGATTGCCGACGAAATTGAGGGCGACAAAACATTTGTTATTTCCACTGATTATTTGAAGGACAGGGGCTTCTATACTGATGTGGAACAATTCTTACGGGCAGTAAGGTACATTCTCCGCTCAATGGTCATAAGCAGCAAAGGTGATAAAATATACATTGTAAGTGAACAGCAACCGGGAAAAACAGTGTTTTGCATCCATGATGATGATGTCTCAAATCATTTTAATGAAATGCCACAGAGGTCCCAATTAGCTCATGGTAAAATTCGAGCTGCGATTCGACGACTTTATGGTTTGGCCAACTATTCAGTTGCATGCAAAACGCAAGAAGAAGATTGGGTACGAGTCGATATGCTGAGTGGCAAAAAAATGGATATTGAGGAAAGTGTAACCTTTTCTGGGTATACTCACAGACTTGAAATACCCCAGGTAGTATGAGAATTCTACTAATCGACGATAAAGCCAAAAGGCATCCTGAGTTAATTGAAATGATAGAATCTGTATTTCCAGAGAAGGATTTGCATGTCTATGAAAGATTTGTGCTGACCAACATTGGAAACATTAAACCCAATATCATTATTGTTCATGAAAACAATCCGGAGGCAAGGTCTCTCGAGAATAATCAGCCTGCTGATACGTACATGATCCAATTCAGTGGTGGACTAAACGGTTTGAGTTCAGACGGAGAATTTGCCTTCTACGCTGGTGTCAAATTAATACCTCAAGCATTAATTGAAATATTAGATCACATGCACTCATGAATGTTTCAATAGGAATAGAACATCCCGCAGCAGATCATGTTTTACCTTGGATCTGGTACGCCCCAGGTGAAGGTGAGAAGGAAAAGCGGGATTACCATTTGACTGTATTACCACTCGATACGATCCCAAATCTGGATGCAGTAATCATATCAAGCCAGAGAGCTTATGATTACTCTGTGAAAGTGCTGTTTGAGCACCTTCGTCTTTCCAAAGTGAAATCTGTAAGATATGTACCCATATATATAGTGATGAGCGAAGAAAAGTACACTAAACAAATTGAATCTGATCTTGATAGGCTTGGTACGGAAGCGGTGTACTGGGTCGAAGAAGATACTGCTACTCTTACCACCATTTCAGAATTAGATGATTCTTCTTACCAAAAGGTTTTCCCTCTACTTGGTCTATCACCGCAATATATAGGAAACAGGCATACTTTGGCAAATATCTGGGGTCCGTACCGTATCCTCGATCAGGTGAACACACTGGGCCAAGGTAACCCAGCTTTTTCCGAACTTGAAAACAAAATCAGCAGAGATGTTTATTTCAAAAAGCTTCTGTCACTGGTGGAAAGGCCTCGTAAGCATGAGGACGAAGTAAGCGAAGAGTTCAATAATTATTTCACATTTATAAAGCAGAAGCATCTAAAGGTTGCTGTTATAGATGACGATTATTTACAAGGCTGGGATGTTGCATATAAATCTCTGCTTCCAAATTCCACGATCTACGGTTTTGAATACAGCGAGAGCAAGCTGTTCCCCGTTGATTCTGCAACAACATTTGATTTAATCCTATTGGATCTAAGGCTTCATGAAAAGTCCAATCATAATGAGTCTGACATATTAGGTGCCAAGCAAATGTCAGGCATGGTTAAACTAAGAGAGATACGCAAGATAGCCCCCTTGGTACCTATTATCATGTGTACTGCTTCTAACAAATCCTGGAGTTATCAGGAAGCATTGGATCAGGGTGCAAATGGATACTGGGAAAAGGAATCCCCCGACTTTGGTCTTGGCTATGAATACAACCTCAAAAACACCTTAAACCTGGCAATAACAATCCGTGATGTGCTATTATGGTCCATACGAATTTCACCTGTCTTTGATAAAATTGAGCAGATTCTATCAATGGTTAGAGATCCAGTTCTGAGAAGTAAAATTCGTAAGAAGCGGGATGTTATAATCGGCCAACTTCAATCACCTCCAAGTAGATACATTCGCGAACATTATCACCTTGACAGTGAGAAAATAGCGTTCTTGATCATATGGAGTTTCGTCAACGAAATGGTGGAGTACTTCAAGCACGAAGAGGACGCTGTCTTTTCAACTCCCCTCGAAGGCGAGCATGAAGAATTTTGCACGTACGTTCCCGATAAGCCTGGCAGAGACAATAAAAAGTATCGTCTATCTCCTCGTGCTGTAGATCTAATAAATAGCATTGGACAAGATAAATGGTTTGGTCATATTAGCTTTGAGTTTCTATTCATGAAATTCCTCTTTCAACTAAGGGATATGAAAAGTGAGTACAAGGAATACAGCAGGTTGCGAGAGGTTAGACAAGCATTGGATTATATCCACGGAATTGATCCGGGTGATGGAGGGAAGCCTTATGCACCCAAGGATTTAGATGATATTCTTGATATCTGGATCGGTCTCTTAAGTTTCGACACCTAGTCTTAGTTGAAAATCATGGCATTTATCACTCTAGCAAACGCAAGCTCGATAGTTTACAAAAGCGAAATCAAGAACCTTGATTTGCATGGAGAGATCTATAAGAGAAAGATTTACTTCTATAGCAAGTTTGAGAAAAATGCTCTGCTGGCCATAAAGGAACTATTAGAACACCCAGAAGAGTATTTCACTGAAATATATGAGCCCTTCGAGCCCGAAGATACCTATACAATGGTGTATGAGGGCCAAAAGCCAGCCTACCACAAATCTGCAGAGTGTGAATTTTTACATTCAGATTATGAGAACTTCGAGATCCCTGATGAAATCAGAACAGAGGGGAAGGATAAGGTGATTGAATTTAGACTTTGGTTTGAAGGTGTTCGGCATCTACTTGAAGATAAACCGGATGCATTTGTGGCAAGATTGCAAGCACGATGGGGATTACTGACCAATGTTAACGCAATATTAAGAGGGAATTCAGGCGCCATAGATATAGAAAATATTACTATTGGGGCACTCGAGAATAGAATTGATCAAAGATTGAGAAATGCTGCAAAGTTTTATTACAAATCTGAGATGACCCAGACTGTTTTAAGGAGACTCTCTCAATTTACTTTTCTGGCATACAGGGATGATCCCATTGGCATAAATCGTACGGGATATGATGATGATAAAGTTAAGAGGTTACTCAAATATTATGACCGGACATTTAAATTGCCTCTGAAAAAAGATTTGGTTGAGTACTACCGGTTAAAGCTTAACCCAAAAATTGAAATGGAAGGAACATATCTAAAAAACCTTGGATTTAAGCCATGTGGACATTGCTATTCTCACCGGTATCCAAGAAGGGCTACTGATATTAACAAAACCAGAATCCCGACATTCGGATAGGAATAAAATTGATAGCACTCAATGAGGCTATGCCTTCTTTCAAGCGGAGAAGAGTCTTAGAAAAAGAGCTAAAGAAGCTGAGAAAGCTAATCGAATTGAGTAAATCTCATCCAGAGTTAGTGAAAAAAAGCAAGATAATGAAAAAAGTCAAAATTCTTGAAATAGAATTGAACGATTTGATTAGCTTTCATCGGCGATGGGTAAACGAAGAATTCCAAAAGACCATAATCTTTAAGGAGGAAACACAAGAAGTAACTTTTACGGTCGTTTCAACTGGCGAATATAAAGTGAGCAATGATGAAATCAGGTGGCTGCTGTGTTTCAACCCTAACACAGGAAATTCACATTATATAAAACTTATCCATGATATGAACGAATATACATTAGATGAGGAATGGATGGAGCGGGTCAAGGTTATTCATAATTGCGAAGAATCTTGGGAATCAGTTGTTGATTCAGGTTATGACATGATGCCTTGTGATGAGAATCCAGAAGATTGCGGTGTGACATGCTTCAACTGTTCAAGGGGGAATTGAAATCCGTGTTTTGATACTTCGAACGTTTGCACATCAGAAAGTGTGGGACGATAGATCTATATGTCAATATGAACCATTCCAGGCAAAGCTAATTACTGAATGGGATACAGAGTACCTCTCATTTAAAGGGCATCAAATAGAATATGCATTAGGTATATACACAGATGACTATTTTCACCGGAGGCGATTCTACGGAAAATCATCTCCTGCATTTACGGGGACAGATGAAGAGCAAATTCCTTCTTTAATAAGATTGGATGTAGATCCAATTTATCCAATTGGGCACCGCAGTGATGGGGGCTCAATATTTATAAAGTATACCTTCGAGAAGAAACTTTGGGAAAAGCCGAATAAGTCGCTAATGTTTGAATTGGATAGCTTATTGCTTCAGCTAAAGCAAAAAGAATCACGAGTGCATACAAAATATCCAGCTCTTTCTTTCACATTGGAGGTAAAAAAGGTCGAGGCAATTTTTAAATCTTTGGGGATTCGGTAAAACATCACTTAGAATTTAGTTTTCTAATTGTGGTAAATAGAGGTAATAAAACACCAAAGTGAATTAATGCTCTCAACGCTCTACTTCTTTTAATAAATGGGACAGCTAGCGGCGAATATCGATAATATATGCTTATGAACTTTCTGCCAAATGAGTTACTAGTCAAAATCTCATCACGAAAGTGTCTGAACTCAATCACTATGGGATGCTCAATACTAGAATAGACTGCTGTTGCAATGAAACAACCAGAATCTGCTTTGGTCGGAACCCGGAATCTATCCACTCCTCTTTTTAACTGTTCTCTCCAATACTCCTGTAGGCTTTCCCGGACGGTTTGATCATCGCCAATAAAACTAAGATTTGATCCATCACGTCCAAACGCAACTTGATTTAGTTTAATCCTGATTGATTTTGGTGTACGACCTAAGGCTGAGGCGATTGTCGAAATCGTATTACCCTCTGAGGCAAGTTTTACCATTTCTCGTATATCTGACCTTCCCCAACTTTTCCCGAAGTTGCGATACTTACCCCGCATGTTCATCATCGATTCTGGTGACATGCCCATTTTATAGGCTCGTAGCTCATCATATTGGTTGAAACTCCTCGTAACTGGGCGATCTGACTGAGAAGGTTTCTCTATTCTTGATTGAGCAATCTCAGAGTAATCTCCTTTGGTTTTTGCTAATGCAAGGAACTGAACCGAGGCAGTCGGATAAGCTTGTTTCAATGCTCGGGAGATTTCTTTGATTGTTGAACCTGTAGTTATTATATCGTCTAAAACTAATATCTCAGGGTTACCAACAGTAGGAACATTAGCTACAGCATAAAGCCCAGAGATTGCATTTTCTCTTCCAGCCTTATTCAGCCCTTTTAATGGTGGGTTAGATGATGATTTTGTTAGTAGCCCTGGCTGATATGTGGTATTGAGATGTTGAGCAAGACTTTGACCCAGCTGATCCAAGGGTGATGGCTGGATAATAGTAAGTTCACTACTGCCCAATGCCCTCACGATAAATGAGGGATTAAATGTATTGCCTATCTCTTGGATGGCCTTATTACACCAAAATCTCACTTTATTCGGTACACCATTCTTAAAAGAGAGTAAGTCTTCTGAGATCTGATCGGAATGCCCAGTGTTGCGGGGGACATAATAGGCTAAATGGAATGCTCCTGCGAGGAAAGGATACTTATGTGAGATATCATACATGGATCAATCTCCTTGGATTTCAACGAAAGCATCAATTAGTTCTTCAATATGACTAATAATTGAATCAGCGCCCGCATTATAAAGCTCTTTGGATGAATTTACACCCCATGTCACTCCAATTGCATATAATCCAGCAATACGCTTTGATGCTTCAATGTCTCTGATATCATCACCAATGCTCACAATGAAATGATCATTTGCATTGACGGTGTTGATTTCACAGGCTTTGAGGAATGGTTCAGGTGCTGGCTTATGCTTGGGAGTATCGTGATAAGCGACAAAAACTGGTAAATTTAATTGGTGGTACTTCAGTATCTGTTCAGCATATGGCCGTGGTGTGTTTGTAACAACACCAACTTTTGTTCTTGAAGTGAGCTCTAGTATACATTTAGCAACTCCATCGTAAAGCGTTGTATCACTAAAATGAGCAAATACATTCTGCCAATTTCTTGATGTTCTGAAAGCAGATAGCGCTGATGTATCAATCAATGTCATGTCTAGATCAAATATCACTAAATCAGGAGTATAGCTTATCATTAATGTCTTACTCTTCTCAAATTCCTCGGAAATATGTTTGAGGTGAATATATTTAATTGAATTGAAATTCAAAACACATGACAGAAATCGTCACGTAACAGGCTAAATGTTTATAATATCAATATTAAAAGGATCGCCATAAGTATATGAACATAATAGATCTGTATACCTTGAAGTTAATCCCTGGTATTGGCGACACTACTCTTAGAAAAATTATAGATAGCAGAAAGTCAATCCGTGAATTGGTTGATGCAGATGAAGAGGAACTAAAAACTCTTATTGCACGAAATAGGGCTAGCGTCGCAATACACGCTCTGAAGGAAGAACTCGATCACTTTCAGGAAAAAGCTGTTAGCGATATTGATGCCATGCATGAGTGTGGCATTGAAATGCTCACATCTGAATCTGAGCAATATCCTCAATATTTCCATCTCATTAAGGACAAACCTCTATTCCTATATTGCCGTGGCAACCTTGATTTATTAAATAATACTCCCTCAGTAGCTATAATTGGGACACGTGAATGTACTCAATCTGGCTTCTTGACTGCTCAGCAAATGGCTAGGGCATTTGTTAAAAAGGGATATTGCATTGTTAGTGGTTTAGCAGAAGGTATAGACACCGCGGCCCATAAGGGTGCACTAATGGAATCAGGGAATACAATCAGCGTGCTGGTAGATGTTAAAAACATCTACCCCAAAGCGAATTCTCAATTATCTGAAGATATCATCAACAATGGTGGCTTATTGATAGCAGAGAATCCACCAGGGTGCAAAGCCGTTGGAGGGCTCTTTGTTAAACGTGATAGGTTGCAGAGTGCATTATCGTTGGCGGTTGTTCCAATCGAAACAGCAGTGAAGGGTGGTACTATGCACACGGTAAGGTATGCAGGTGAACAGAAAAGGTTGTTATTAGGCCCTGATTTCTCGACTAGCCCATCATACAATTATAATACTAAACAATTCTCTGGCATTTCTAAGCTAATGAGTGAAGACAAACTAATCCAGATGGATAAAGATAATATTTCGTTAATTTTGAGTAAACTACTCCCCAAAAAAGAGCTTGAGCTACAACACTTACTTGAGGATCGCAAGATTCAATCTGATCTGTTTGGATCATCGTAGTATTTATGTTTTTCAATATTTTAAGATCAATTAGTCTCATAGACGGTATTTATAACTATTAATGATACTCTGATTACGAGATGGGTTTTGAGAGTCTTTCTATACGGTTTGAAGCGGGTCGAAGGAACTCAGAAGTTTAGTCTCATTAACCTCGGTAATTGAGACGAGAAGTATGTAAAAAGGGATATCAAAATTATGAATTACAATATGATACACAAAAAGATGATTCGACATGTATTCCTGCAAACGGAGTTGTTAATAAATGATGATATCATCGAACTCTCAGAATATGATATTCAGGCAATGATTTTTACCTTCTTTCGTACTCGGTTGGGTATGTTCCATCTTTCAGAAACCACACGAGAACGACAAGGTCGCACAGATATTGTCGTTAAAAGTATGAATGAACCGGATGTATACATTGAGTTAAAAACCTATTTCAAATCAAATGAACATTTCACAGATACTCATTTCAATGCAGACATTAAGAAGTTGGCTGATAAAGTAGCAGCTGGTGGTATACGCGCCTTTTTCGTTATTGCTGGTCTGAAGGAAAAATTTAATGACCACAGAATTGACCGATATGAATTCTTGTGGAGCAAAAGAGATCTTAAAAGAAATTATATTGAATACTCAATTCCAGATTCAGAGCAACCCGTTATCATGAGGCCAAGCCGAGGCGAAAGATGGGGAAGAACACATTTATGGTCCTGGGAAATTATGGGAACCAAACAAAGCTAGATTATCGAGAATATTAGTATAAAAAGGTAATTCTATGGCACATCGAAGTACATTTACTCGAAATGAAATTGATCGTCTACATGATTTGATTCAAGAAAAACAGAATACTTTTGGGAAGGAAGGCCAAAAACGTATTCGAGATCGAATGCGATCGTTAGGGTTTTATATATCTGATTATCCTGGAAGTAGAGATTTTGGAGTTGCAGATTTTAATCAGCTTCTAAGGGCGGGTCTTATCAAGGTAAAAGATCAAGAATCTGGACATTCAATGCTCAGCAAAGAAGAAAACTCTGAGAGCAATGATATTTCGTGGGAATGGTGTCAGGAAAACTCCGACATGCTCTTGAGTTGTGGAATCAACCAGCTCTTGGAAGGTGATAAGCATCGCTGGAGTGAAGTACACACTGATGGACCTGGAGTATATCTCTTCAGCGAAGAAAAAAAGCATCTCTATATTGGGGAATCCCTCATCATTGGGAATCGCGTTCATCAACACTGCGAAGGAGGAACAAGATCAACCTTTCTCAAGAATTTTGCAGATCACCTCGGAGTGGCCAAAGAAAGTGATTCTATTGCAGAACTCCTGAACGAGGTTAAGTCAACAATCGATATCCAGGCGCTCTGGGTAGATATCGGCCGTAAGGAACTGGAGGAATTTGGTATCGTCAATCTCCCAACGATACTGAACCGTTTTCATAAAGGGAAGCGCCGGAAGGTTACATTCAATTGTAAGGATGAATCCATCTGGGACACAGTTCAAGATTTTGCCATAGAATTGATCGAGCAAGGAACAGATGTCTTCGAGAATCTTCCGCAATCAAAATGGCTACAGGCTAAACCGAGTGATAAGGCTGGTCTGTATAAGGTCCTGCACGAAGGCGAATTGATATATATCGGAGAATCCACGAATATCGCCGAGCGTTATAAAGCCCATTCAAATACTACTTATTTCTCGGCATTGAGGAGGAGTGTTGGCACCAAGTTGTTCGATTTTGAATACATAGGGAAGAAGAAATTCATGGATAGTGATGACAACAAAATCACCAACTTCCTACTTGATTGTGATTATGCATCAATACCCATTGGCTTTGGTAGAAGGGAACTTGAGGAGTATTTAATTAGAGATCTTCAACCAACGCTCAATAGTAAGTCAAAATAGCTAATATAGTATCGGTGAATTTTCAAAAAGGGTGTCTCATAATTCGAGTGCGATTTATGAGGCTTAAAAACGAAGGATTTAGAATATGTATTGGATTTCATTATCGCTTTTTGCAGTTGTGGTTACCCTTAGCGTAATAGGAGTTTTGCTAGACAGGTTCAACCGGAGAATGATAATTGAGGACAAAGATTTAATTGATGCACCAGAAATGAGCGATTACGTTGAATCAATGATTTCAAGTGGTAAATTTCCGAAAACCACCAAAATATTATTCGATGATATCACCTCAGACAATGCTGTTACTGGGACTCTAAACAATAAACCTGCCTTCCGATTACCAAAAGGCAAGATGAGTAGAAGAGTTTTTCTTCACGAGATGGGTCATGGGCATGTCGGGGCAAAACGAGTCAAACAGGGTAAGGAATTCGCATTATGGGAACTCAATAGCTTTAAATCATATTTAGCTAGGCCGATCGGGTTGTTATTCATGGAAGAATTGCGAGCGTGGAAGGAAGGAGGGGTAAGTATGAAGGATAGAATGGTGCGAATTCAATTGATCTATAGTGGGCTTTTATCGGTAAATGCAATATTTGAAATATTGACAATCCTAGTATTTAGTTCTGCAATCATTAAAAGCATAATCTTCTGATTAGGAGGGGGCATGTACTTGAGAAAATCCAGTAGGCTCCTTTTCCGTTTCCATGGAGATAGTACGGTTTTTTAAACGACTGTATGCCCGATAATTCAGTAATTGCTGTTGCCGGAATGATAGGGGAGATTCAGGATCGCTAATGACAGTATAGGAACGAGAAATCTTTTGGTTGTAATTGCTAGAAATATATTACTTGCTGAACATAAATTATCAATTCAGGCATGCTGAATTACCACATTTTTATAATTTTGGCAAGTGATATTAAGAAAATAACGACGGGTTAATAATCACATTGGGAGGAAATATGAGTTATAGAGATGACAAAGATTTAGAATTTTTAATGGAAGTACCTAGCTCTGACCTGAATGCACTAGTTGAAGTATTGACAATAAACAAAGATGGTATAGAGCACTTCACAGAGGAGCTTACTGAAGCTGAGGTATTCCAAAAATATCACCCAGATCACCATGAGTATTGGGCTTTAATAGCCGCTGAGATCCAATGTTATGGTGGAAATACATTTGCAAATTTGCTCCGTGGGGGCGAGGGTGTTGTTTACAATGAACTTTTACGAGACGCCTGTGATAAATTAAAAGTTAATTACAACAAGGACGCATCAATAGAGATAATTGAAATGAATCTTATGATGAAAATATTAATTGATTCATTGGAAAAAATGAGCCCAGAGGAACTTAAAGATATTGCTGCGGATTTAAAGATTAAAACAACTAATTTTACAGCTCAGGCCCTAACTATAGCTTTGCAGGGTGCCATCAAATTCGGGGGGTTCCTTTCTTATCAAGTTGCTTTAATTGTTGCTAATGCTGTTGCACGTGCAATTTTGGGCCACGGGCTTAGGGTGGGTACGAATGCGGCCTTGGCAAGGTCAATTGGTATATTTGCTGGTCCAATTGGTTGGGTGTTGACTGGACTTTGGACTGTTGTCGATATTGCAGGACCAGCATATCGGATAACCATTCCTGCTGTTATTCAGGTTGGTTTTTTACGCGCCAAGTTAAATCACGATAAATAGATATTATTAGGGGACACAAATTTGGGTACATCAGGTCCTGACTAAATATAACAGGGTAACACTTCAAGGAATTTGAACCCAATTAAAGTAATACGCAGAGCCATAGCAATATACAATGTTGCATGTTGGCAGTATTAATTGTTTCAGGATTCTGAAAAACAATATTGCGTTCAGAATATGCACTTACGAATATATTGCGAGAAGTTTTCATTATAACTACGATCCTAATTGGCAGATTGCACTGTGTCTACACTAAATCGAGCAAAGTGTCCCATATATTATAACAGAAAATGGTGCTGTTTAGAATTTATGACATAGCGCTCAAGCGTTAGGCAAATGGGAATGAAGACCTATACGAAGCTTTACATTTCGCTTTGGGAAGGCAACGCCCAATCGCTTTGGAAAAGTAAAGAAGCTGAGTTTCACTGCGATTCTACTGGATCCTATATAACCCGTACATGACAGTGAGATATTCTAACCCTTCCCACTAGGAATTGCACTGTCTCAAATACCTGGGATTTAGAGTAATAGCTTCCTTAAATAGCATATTGATTTATACCTCGGTATACTATGCTGTAGTCAAAGTCTAATTGCCTGAAATCATATGAATACGGAAAGGACAAAAATGACACACAAATGACGCTAAAAAGACTTGCATGTGATACGGTAATGATTCAAATTGGACCGTGGTTAATAACATCAAAGGAAGTAAAAGTATGAAAACACTCAAAGGTTCAATTGCTCTCAAGGAATGGGGGCTAGCGATTGAAAGCATCGGTTCTGCCCTAGCTATGAGTCAGACTGAGTTGAGTGAGATCATGAAGATCTCACGGAGTACGCTTATTCGAGGTCGCGAACTTAATAAGCCACCAACAGCAAATGTATTGAATGCCTTGCAAGCAATTCAAATTATTGGAATTAATGAATACAAGGAACTCAAATCCGAAGAGCGTGAATTAAAATGTCGCGAGATCGAGCGACTAAATAAGCTGAATCCAGAACTAAAGGCTGATCCTGGTGACTTGGATAAGCTACTTAATGACCCGACAGTGACAGAGCTTTCAAGGGCAGCTCTTATTATTGGTGTGTCTACTCTCAGTATTAATAAGGAAATTGGTATTAAGCCTGCAATCAGCAAATATGTTATTGCAGGAGCCGTTGCCGGTGCAGGGGTGGGGTTGGCCGCACTTATTATTCCAACACTCGGCGGATTGGGACTTTTTAAATCTCTAAAGAAGATGCTTGAAGATTAAGGTGAGCATATGAGTTATTGGCTAGATATCAAAGGACACTCCGATTTGTGTATCAAGAGTGAATCTGTACCAAGGATTGGGGAGACTGTAATTTTAAGCCCAGAAACATTTTCTGGGCAAGAAGAAGAATTAAGATATAAAGTAATTGATGTAGTTTATCCCATCAGTGGAATCGTATTATCCCAAGAATCACCTTTAGTAATAATAAAATAATCATGAAGCATGATGCAAATTAAGCAACACGAGAGAGTACACCCTAGTTTTGCATTGTGTACAAACAGGAGAGGATGAAACCAAAATGTCAGAAGAGAAAAATGCTCAGTTTGAAAACGATGACAAGCCAACGCTATTAAAAGCCATTGAACTTGTACTTGCCGATCCAAAAGAAATTGCGAAAGAGGCATCACAGCTAATGTCAAAATTTACGAAAAGATATGGGGAGGAATTGAAAGAAGATGATATAGCTGATTTAGCCGCCGAGAAAGTGATCTCAAATTACTCTTATTATGCAGCGTTTGTTGGAGGAGCAACTGGATTGACTGGAATTATTCCCGGACTCGGTACTGTGATCGCCACCTTTGGAGGAGCAACTGCCGATGCTGCTCTCACAATGAAATATCAAATTGAAATGACAATGGCTTTAGCTGTAATTTATGGTCATAACATAGAAATTGAGGAAGAAAAGCGCCTTTGCTTGATCGTTGCCGGGACGGGGGCTATCAATGAAGCAGCAAAGGAGGGTGGGAAGCAGGTTACCACGAAAGCATTTATTAAAATGACACAGAATTATCTTAAAGGAGCAACCCTAGTAGCTGTTAAAGAGATATTTAAGAAACTGGGGGTTACATTTACCAGAAAAGCTCTTGAAAAGTCAATACCATTCGGAATAGGCGTAGTCATCGGTTTTACAGCAAATAAGGGGCTCACTTGGTATGTCGGAAGTAAAGCAAAAGATTTCTTCAAAATCTATTGATGAATATATAGCTAATAAATGTTCATAGGTTATTAAGGGAGCGGAGTCTTAACAAAATAAGTCGTGGGTCAATATCAGTGTTCAACAAAACAATAAGAATCTGATAGCCGACTAAAATCCGCTCCTGAAGTTGGGAACAGCAATATATGATACCAGTTTCTACTCCAAGAAAGTAGATGTGGGGCTTCCTCGAGATAGTCACAGTAACAATATAGCCGTATCCGCTTAACTGTTTCATCCCCCAATGATCAGAGAGACAGAATAGGAAATGTATGATAACCGAGAATTGTACAATTAGTGAACCAGGTAAATATCTGTTCCTTGATATCGATGGTGTTATCAACTCAGAGCGATCAAACTTAAAATATGGTAAGCAATGGAGCGACTCAACTCAAGAATTTAAATACGAAGTACTTAATTATATGAAAGAGCAGATGGAATTGATTCAGGAATCAGGCTTCCGATATGGAAAACTTCATCTTGCTCGTGCAAGATCTGTAGAGAGGTTTGGCATCGGTGTTGAAGGCGGTACCAAGCCAGATTCAAGAGCTATGTCTCATCTAAATACTCTTTGCAGGGACGTCCCGTCTATCAAAATGATTGTGAGTTCCACCTGGCGTGTCGATTCGACAGTAGAAGAATTAAAGGAAATATTCAAGCTATGGGGGTTACAGACTCCAGAAAGAATATGTGGAAAGATAGCCGATGGTTATGATCGTCCGAGAGAAACGGAAATCCTTGAGTGGTTGAGTGAGCAAGGGCTTCAACTTAAAAACCTAATTGCAGAAAAAGATATTGCGGTCTTAGATGATATGGATGACATGGGTACACTCAATTCCTGTTTTGTAAAAACAGATCACATGAATGGCTTTTGTGCTGATGATCTAAACAAATTACTAAACCTATATGGCAGGGGATAAAAAGTGTGGAAACTAAGAACGAAGAGTGATTCACTTGTTGACGATAAAGTGGTAGAGATCGAAAACGCCAAGCCAGGAATAATATTCAGCAAAATGGCAATGAATGCAAAGGATGAACAAATACCCAAAATAAAAGCCAAGTTGGGCAATATGAAACGTGGGGCAATCACGGAGATTTGGCCAAAAGTTCAAGCACTGTGGGCATTGGCCAAGGACCCTGAGGGGAGTTGGAAAGCCAAGGCATCTGCAATTGGTGCGCTAGCATATTTGGTAGCGCCAATTGATGCGATTCCTGATGTGATCCCTTTTGCCGGTCTCACGGACGATGTGGTTGTCATATTATTTGCAATTAGCAAAATTGGACCTGAACTTAAGAAATATGTAGTAGCGACTACTGCGGAAATAACTGAAAAATCAAGTGAGATAGAGATAAAATCTCACGCGACAATGATCAAACTTTCTTTGATTGGCGCAATTGGTATTTCTCTGATTGCCATCGGATTGAAATTGTCATGGATATATCTGCCCTAACTCTATTTGATGGATATCGCGTGGTTTTAGCTTTCACAGGATTGGCCAGTATTGCATATTCAGTACGCAGGGGATATTTAATGTACCAACAATACCAAAATCTTCCAGAATTTATTAAAAGGGGAATAAGGGAAGGATCTATCCAATCTGTCTCTTCATTCCTCAAGAACGAAAAGTGGGAGATTACACAGATTACGTTGTTAATCGTCACTCTCTTGGGTCTGTATTATGTATTTTGGAATCTGTAACCTATCACTCATTCACCATTGTCAAGTAATACCCGCTCGTGGATGCATAGATAGGAGTCAAAAAAAGCTAATGATTGAAATGAGGTTATGATGAGGAAAAAGCAGCTCAACGAAGCGCTTACCAAAGTAGATTACATGAATAACAATTTTGACTGGACCCTTGAACGACACCTCGCTGCGAATGTAAATGAAGGGTTCCTAGTATGCATGACAGATGAGGTTGAGAGCATTGAGCGAAAACTCATCGATTGTGAAGCGGCCTTACGAATCGCCATAAAAGTTTTAGATGAAGATATGGCCTCTCAGCAGTTTGGTATGACTAAATTTGCGTTTCAAAATGTAATGAAGTCAAAGGATCCGATGCTTCAATTCATAGAATTGACATATACGCTTTGAGGAGAAACCGGTACTTATTTATGAAAAGCTGGGGTATAGTTAGCTCATTAATAGGAAGGTTAGGGATATAAAAGAAACCTACATTGAGTACTAGGGAATTGAATGTATCGTTAATGAAAATGAAGTAAAGTCTCAGGGTATATAGCAACCCAATACAATAGTTGAGGTTTTCAATTTGTTAAAGATTCGACTCAATAAGGGAACCTCAACACCGACGGTTACGCAGGAAGTAAATGATCCACGATTGTAAGTCGTCAAAGTAATTCGGACAAGATCACTTAAAAAATAAGAGACACTTTCCGGCCATCCAAGATGTTACGCGAACACCTCTTGGTGTCGCAGTTTCAAGTTAATTCGCTTCCTCT
>Ga0233437_1003436_pt1 | contig 20871 bp, 24 predicted proteins | sample SI_122_August201_FD_182714 | JGI IMG/M metagenome (GOLD analysis project Ga0233437, IMG submission 182714) | Seawater microbial communities from Saanich Inlet, British Columbia, Canada - SI_122_August2016_200_MG | ecosystem: Environmental > Aquatic > Marine > Inlet | place: Canada: British...
GCTGAACACTTTGACTTACCATGATAATGATGTAAACAAACCATAGGCTTTCCACAAACTAAACATTTGTCGTATAGCTCTCTGCCTAACTCTTGTAATCGTCTATCTGCTTTCTTCTTTAATCTGGACTTCTTTTTTTGTGAAGTTACCTTTGCCATATACTTAACTATTTAAAGTGGCACTTAGTGATGAGGTATAGAGTTTGCACGATTGTGCCAACCGTTGCTCTGAACCGAGCCTGCCGTCATCACCTTGTGCCATAAACCACTCTAGGAGTGGAGTTACTTATATTGCTTGTGACAATTTTCAATGTCTGTCTGTTTATTTTCTTCGGCAATATTCCAGTGTCTGGTTTGTGCAGTTACAACACCTTCTTCATCTTTTGTTCCGTTAAGTCCCATATAGTACCAATAATCTTCGTCAGCATCATCAAGACAAAACCCTAAACTGAGTTTGGCATATGATTCTTTATTCTTCTCGTCTTCATACTTCTCCTTTTCAAAGTCTAACAAGTCCTGCTTTACATTATTGTCTAATATCTTTTGATACTCAATAGAGTTCTGCTTGTTTACCTGAATAATTACCAATGAACCACCAATAATTAAACAACCGACTATGATTGCTATTACTATTTTGTACTTTTCTAAAATGTCTTTCATAAGTTTATTTTGTTAGTTTATTTCTTGAATATTTTTAAATTCATCGCATTTAGTACAAGCAAATTTATAAATAATTACACCTTCATCATTAGTAATATTCAAAAGATAATGCCATTCGTGATTACATACATCTTCCATTGTTGTTTCGCTTGCTTTGTATTCTTCCTTCATAAGTTTATTTTGTTAGTTTATTATATTTATCTGTAATTTCCCTCGTCACTTCTAACTGCTCTTCGTTTATTTTGATTATTTCCTTTAAGTATTCTTTGATGGCTATTAGGTCTGCTTCAAATGTCATACATTTATTTTGTTAGTTATTTAATACCCAGAACTACCGTATTTGTTAATCCCCAGCTTGTCGTACTCATTGCTGAGTAAGAGAATGACAACTACGGATAGTTCTAGGCAAAGCTTTTATACTAATTTACTTTTATAAGACTCAATGATTTTACTCATCTCCCTTTTGTAAAAATCTTCTGAATCACTGTAATCATCGCCACCAGCCCATTGCTCATTATATATATCGCCCAATAAGAGCCTCAAAACTTGCGACTGTGAGCCTTTCTTTGGTTTTCCGAATACAACCTTATCTTCCTGTATAACTGTTACCTCGTCTCGGTTCTGGTACTTGTAGGTAATTTCTTCCTCTTCTCCGTCAACACTTTCAGGCTTTCTACTAATAGTTTTTAGACCTGCCCTTTTACAGACAAAACTGACATCCTTTTCTTCGTCTAGCTTGAAAGGTATAGCCATTTTTCCATTAAGTTGGATGTAATACATATTATTTTTTATTAATATAATCAACTAACTCATTAACTTTATCTATTATCGCTTGGTGTCCATAATCATTTAATGTTTGCCTTAACTCTAACCAACTTTTATAACCTGAAGGATAACGATTATTCCACTTAGCCTCACCAACATCAGGTTTATTTACACTTTCAACCATAGTAAACCTACCTTGTGCATATTCAGTATACTCTGCAATATACTTTATTCTTTCTTTTTTGTATTTATCTTCAAGGATGTCTGGCAATAAATTGATGTCTAGTTTTTTTATTGACATATTATTTTTTCTCCCAACATATCGCAGAGCAATATTTCTTTCCAGCCTTAGAAGTCCTCATATCTGCACCACAGTCAGGACACTTTGAATCGTCTACAGGTTCAGGACCATAAGATGGTGGCTCTGATGGGAATCCTTCAGGTAGATTAGTTGGTGTTTCGTTTAAAGTTTTTGTATTAACAACAGGTGAGCTTTTTGATGAAGCTAAATTTGCATCATCATCCTCTGCTTGGAGCAAGAACAATGACTGCAAAGAGTATCTACGGTAATAGGTAATGCAACTGCCCATCTTCTGTGGGTCTTGTAGGTCTGGTAATACAATTACATCATCAATCATCTTTTCATTTTCAATATCACAAACAACTGTTCTTATAGCTGGTTTACCGTCAATATTTGTAAGTGGCTGTGTTACTACCAACCCAACTTCATCAAGTATAGGCTGTAGCTGCTCTAGTAGCCCATTGATGTCTAGGTATTTGCTCTTATAGAATGGATTTAGCTTATCCTTAGACAGCTTACCAATTTTCTGTTGCACTTGTTGTATTTTTTTGTACATATTATTTGTTTAATTCTTTCATTTTATTATCTATTGCATTATTTATATCATCAGAAACTTGGTTAGTGGTTTCCCTTAGCTTTCCGTCATCTATTAAGAAGGTATAAAACACCTTAATTCTTCTACCCGTTCCAAGCATAACCTCCTCTGCGTTGATTTCATAAGAGTAGTTACCATCTATAAGCAATGCAATCTGTGTCTTGTCTGCACATATTATTTTTCTAATCATAAAAAGGAAAGTTATTTATAAAGATTATGTATTTTCTTAATTTACTATTTCGCCACCACATTTTTATTTTTCTTTTATTCATATATTTGGAGTTAAGGGGGGAACTTAATCCCCCACTAACTTATTGGATTATTCCGTTTTTTATTTTTGCTTTCATTGCATAAACTGATGCTGTTGATCTTGTTGATGTCAGTAATGGTTTAACTTTGCTTGGTGTTAATTCCATTGTTGTTTTAATGATATTAATATCATACTCGTTCCAAGGCTTACTACTACCAACTTTTCTCTTTTTTCTATAAACCTTCGCACTTGGAAGCTCTGTCACTTTACTGTTTTTTGGTTTTAAACTTTTAACAAACATTAAAGCGAATTCAACATCACTTGTTGTTAACTGATTTTCTCCTACTTTGATCTCAATCTTCATACATTTTTATTTACTTAATTAGTTAGTATATTTTCTTTAGCTCCGGGCGATTTATTGAAGCCTGTTCGTTTCCTGCTAACAGGTTACCACCCCACTCTTCATAGTAATCTGCTCCACACTCTTCACAGAGGTATACAGAACCGTGATGTGGTTCATCAGGGCATACAAACCCTTCAGGGTCTAACTCCGCACAGTACTTACAGATTTTCATATAGTTATCCTTTCGTCTTCTTTAATTATTCCGCAAGCTATTGCTTTGTCATTAAAGAAATCTAGGCTTTCTTGTATTGCACATTTATCGCAATAATAATTCTTGTTCCTTTTGTTTGCCTTACCCCTTTTCATCTTGATACCACAATCACATTCAACCATCATCTCGTCTAAATTGTCAGGCAACATTTCTAATAATCTTTTTGCTTCATCCATACTAAAACACCTCCTCTCTGTCTTCTTCCGCTCTTAAACCTTCTTCTTCTAGCTTGTCTGCACAACTCATACAATAACCTTCGTCATCAATACAAGTTACATAATCCTTTGTGTCTGGGTCATCCCAGTTGAACAATACACCACACTTCTTGCACATTGGTGGATTACCATTCAAGATTGCGTCTTCGGTCTTCATACATTTTTAATCAATAAAAATAACACCAGAAGAACTCTGCTGTTTTTCTCGTGCTTTAGATTGATTGTTTACATTTGATTTATACATATTTGTTTCTTTATCTTTATATTTATATAATATCATACTTTTATAATTATGTACATAGCTAAACTGTGTATAACTCTGTTTTTAGTGTAAATTTACACTATTATTTACCACTCGAATAATGAGCATTATCACCTCTGTCAGCTTCAGTTAATTCTTTTACCTCTTTTATTTCCCTAGATCCCAATTTAAGAACTACAATCTGAGCTATCTTGTCTCCTTTGTGTATATAATAATTTTCACTGCCACTGTTCAATAGTATAGCACTTATTTCTCCTCTATATCCAGAGTCAATAATTTGTCCAATTGATGCTATACCATATTTTATAGCTTGACCTGAACGTTCACACATCATTGCTACTTCGTTTTCTTCAATCTCGATTGCTATTCCTAGTTTAACTTGTTTTATAAAACCAGGATAAATAATCTCGTCTGTTGGCGAATAAACGTCAAATCCTGCGTCTGACTTGTAAGATGATGTTGGTGAGTTAACTTCTTTAACTTTTTTGAATTTCATAAGTAATTGTTAATTGTTAGTAATTCTTTATATGTTATTTTAAAATCCAAGAAATCTTTTAGTGATTGTTTTGTTATCTCGTGTAACATTCCCTTTTCTTCAATCATTCTCCTAATGTAAATAAATTCGCTACTATCAGGACATAATCCAGAAAACACTAGGAAAAAACAACCGGTATACTTATCAGGATACGACTTCTTCATTGCATAGTTAATTATCTCGTAGATCTTGTTTTGACCGTACTTGACTTCTTTTGTACAATTTGTCTTAACTTCCATTATCATTATTTTCTTCTTTAGAAAATCTTGAAGAACAAAGTCGATGTCTGATATATTCAATCCCTCCTTACTAGGTTTACAGTTATTTCCAACCCAATTGTTAAATGTTACATCTTTTTGGTATGAAATCATATATCTGACCTTTCTATATTCCAGCACTTATTACACTCTCTAGTTTCGTTCTTTTTTAGTTTCGTACCACAAGTAATACAAATTTTATTCTTTTTGATCCAGTATTCTTGTAATCGTTGCAAATAATAATTAATAACACTGTACTTAGTTGTATAATCTTTGTACGAAGGTTTACCTCTAATCAATGCTTCATTTGTCCAGAACTCTAATAAAGCTTTCTTTGTTTCTTCTCTATTTAAGTTCCAGTCTGGAGTTTTTTCAAAAACTAGTTCATCTTTCTTTTCTATGATCTTAGGTAGCATTTCGTTATGGTAGTCATAGTAATGCATTGATCCAGCATTATGTATATATTCTCCCATTTCTATATTCAACCAACTAGCTAATACTTCCTGTAAGAAAATAAAAGCTGGTATATCAAGACAAGTTCCCCAAACTATATCGTTACTTCTCATTGTAACTATCATATTTAACTTTTCTTCTCTGATCAGGAACTGAAACGATAATGTGCAAGGTATATCCTTACTCTCTCTTTTATCTCTGTAATCGTGAAGAGTGATAACTGCTTGTCTACTATCTTTATCTTTTTTAAGTAAATTGTAACAATAGTCTAATTGTTTATTGCAAGCAATTCTTGCGCCATACGAACCGTCAAAATCACCAGTCTCTTCATTTAAGAAGTTAACCATATTCTTATTGTAATCGAGTATAGCATCTGGTTTTGATATTTGAGATAAGTAAGTAAACTTTTCGATGATCAAATATGCATAGTTTAGTTTCCTTTCTTTAATTGTTATTAGGGCGTTCCCTGGATTAGTTAAAATTAACTGAGGTGAAACTATTTCATAACAGTTAAAACCTCTTGGATTAGTCAACTTACCTTTGTCAATTAAATATTGACTAACGTCTACGAATAGATCATTAAAATTGTCTGATTTAAAGATCTTGTTTGAAGCAATCATACTTTTTATACATTATTTTTAATTATATATTTTGGAAAGTTTTTAGTTCTATCAAGATTAGAATTAATCTTATGATAAATTATAGGTAACTGAGTTTCTTTCAAAACAGAATCATAAAAACTTAACACATCTTTTATTTTATTTTTCGTAGCGAACTCTTCTTTTTCTTTGTCAAATCTTTCTACTATGTTTTCAATATCATCATAACAATAAAATAAATATGTTTCATTTTCAATTAACAATTTATCAATTATATCCAAATGTTTAATATTCAATAAACTTCCACCACGATACAATGGACCCCAAACAAATTCGCCTATATGAAACCTGTCAATTATTGTATCTTTACCAGTCCTTTTTATCTCTTCGATTATTTCCATATACTCCTCAAATGGATCCCCTTTTGGCTGAGAACACTTGACATAATCAAAACCATAGTTGTCAATGATGTAATTTGCTAATGTTGTTTTTCCTGTCTTGTTTTCTCCTTCTAGTATAATTATCATAAGTTTAAGGTTAAGAGTTAAAATACTTGTTATATAAGAGCTCCAGAATCGCGTTCTAGGGTATTTATATCTAAATCATGGTAATTGTATCATAAGAAGAATTAATAACCTAGAAACGCGACTAGTTCATTGTCATTTGTTTGAACATTCCTTACATTCTGACCTAAAACCTGTAGTGGTTGAAGAATCCTTTCTGAAGTTTTTTGAACATAGTTTTCTTCTTTTACTACACCTTGAACATTTTTTTGTCTTCATACGTTTTTTGTTATTTAGTTTTTAAGATCCATAAACAATTTCTTGACTCCTCTGGAAATAAAGGAGCGAATATAACTGACATTAGGTTTGTATCGTAGTATTTACCTAACTTTTCAAATAACTGCATTTCAGAGTCGTTCATTTTTCCTTTATAATCTTTCTGAGAAGCAAATGTTCCGTACTTTTCTTCAACTGTAAAATATTTTTCTATTATTTCCTGTAATTCACTGTGTTCAAATTCACAGATCTTACCGTCAATTATATGATTACCAGCTGCTCCTACTTTCTCGTCATAGTTAGGAGTTGAAATTAAAACCTTAGTATTCTCGTTACAACAACTTTTTATGTTCTGTAAGAATTTGTCAATATTTTGTTTTCCAATATGTTCGACAACCTCGAAACTACAGATCATATCCCAATCATTATTGATTTCTATGTCACCACACAAATCTTTACTTTTAAATAATGACCAGGGAACCATTTTAAATTTTTCATTAGCTTGTTCAATTGTTTTTTCTCTAACATCTAAACCTAAATACTTCTCTAATTTAAACCTGTTACGATAAAATACTTCTAACAGGTTACCACTACCACACCCAAAGTCTAGAACCTTCATTCCAATTCTAGCACGTTTTAATACATGTGTCCAACGAAGATAATGAGCAAACTGATCTCGATGGTAAACATGTCTTTCGAATGTTGTGTCTGGATTTAACTGTGTTTTGTTGTACATACATCTTTTTTATTAGTTAATTGTTTTAATTTAAGTTCCATTCTTGCTAGTAAATCTAATGTTTTCTGTGAAGTGTTTTCGTTGTGATTTATAAATGACTTCAAACCTTTAATCAAACCAGTTGTAGCGCCTTTACTATTGAAAGCTTTTTTCTCGATACTCTCGTACATTTCCTTTGGTAGTTCACCATAAGTAGGTGCTGGTCTCTTGTTTGGATATTGATTGTAATATTCACCTAATTCAATGATTTTACCTAACATAAAGAAACGATAGTAATCCCCACCTAAGACAACACCATCTGAATTATCGTGTATACATTTCAAGACCATGTTCCTCTCGTGTTCTGATATTACCTTCTCAGATCTATCAGTAAAGATAATCATGTACTTTTTTTCAAATTTTTGTATATCATTTTGATTTTCCATATTAGCTTATGAATGTTATTTTACTTTTATTAGTTTTATTAAACTTATCATAATTACCAAACCATGTAGCCAATCTCCTACTAACTTCAAATGTGCTTTGCATTTCCCAACGTTGCTTTGTTCCGCTCTTATTTGGTTCTGTCCAGTAAGAAAGGAACTTCTTCACTTCAGATATTGCTATGTCTAAAGGAACTCCTTTTTCTTCTAACCCAGAAATAACTCTTTTTTGTTCCTCTTCCAATTCAATGAGCTTTTTCATTTTTTTTGTTGGTGTCTCTTCTCTATCTATAGGTTTAAGTATAGGTTTAAGTATAGGTTTAGGTATAGGTTTAGGTTTAAGTAAGCTGCACTCTGTTGGCAGTCTGCCGCAGTCTGTACTAATTTGTTTAATTTTAGACATTATATGTTTAGGAACGTCTTTTAAGCTTCTTTCAATTCCTTTTTCTACACTTGGGTTAACTGCTTGGTGTTTTTTGAAGTTTTTGATAAAAATCCAGTTATCAAAATAGTAGATCTTATCTTCTTGCTCAAATCTACTAATTATATTAAGTATCATTTCCCTTTCAATACCAGTGTCAAATGACATTCTACGTAGATCTATTTCGTATATTCCACAAATATCAGTTAATGGATTTGTTAGCAAATAGATGAATAATAATTTCTCAGTTGGATCAAGACTTACAATGTAAGTATCGTCCCAGAACTTAGTATTTATGTACCGTTTTTTAGACATATAATTATAATTAAAAAAACTATTAGGAAACACGACCGACCAACACCGAAGAACAGGTGCCACTTGGTTTTAACAAGTGAAGTCGCATTTCCAAATAGTCTTTTAATTTTGTTCTTCATTCTGGTCATAGTTTTGTTATTCGTTTATATTATATCACAAAAAAAAGAAACCGTAAACGGCTTCCTTTTGTGTAAATTTAGAGTAGGGTGTGTATAACTTTTTATCTATTCGGTAAATATCCGAAGGTATGTTTACCAATTTTAACAACGTTTTTTAATTGTTTTGCCCAGTATGGATTTGCTATATCTGAATTATAGTACATATTTGCACCATTAGTTATATCTTCTACTTTTTCCTGCGCTAATAAATCCTTTATGTCAGTCAATCTTTTCTTCTCACTAGGTTTTAATACTTCTTTGTTTTTGATTTTATTATAAAGTTTTCCTTTATAAGCATTAAACTGAGATTTATTAGTAACTATTTCTTTTATCCATTTCTTCTCTTCTTTACTACGATTTTCTATTACATTAAAGATAGCTTGCATCTCCTTTTTGTTATTGGAAGTTTCACCAAAAATTACTGCTTCCACTTCAGAGTTTGTTTCCTTTATTAATTCCTTTAGCTCATCACTTTTTTCAAATTTAACTTCTGGATATATCTTATCAATGTCTTTCTTTTGTATTAATTTAGCTATAACACCAGTAGTACCAGCTATCAGAGCATTCACTATTATTGGTTTAATTTGTGCGGCACCTAATGTTCTTTCTTTTGGTTTCTGGTCTAAGGTTCTGAAAGGCTCTCTACCACTAGCTTTCTTTATAGCTGGTGCTTCACCTCTTATCTTAGCTTTAATTTCAGGTGTAAGTTTTATACCTTGTTGGGTTGTTGTTTTAGTTGAGATGTCAAAGATCTCTATCATTTCTCTTTTATTGTCCTCGTTCATTAAATCAATTGCAGACTTATGAGACACTTTCCTATCGCCAATATAACTGTCTAGTGTTTTTATTTTAATAGCAGAAAACTTACCATCTCCAAGAACTTCTGTGATGATGTAATCACCTACCCTTTTTTCGTTGAATATATTTAATCCAACTTTTAGTTCTGAAGGTTTTATATCTATACCGTGACGGTCAACTATATGCCAAGGTGAAACATTTGCTTTTACTTCCAATCCAATATCCATCTCTATAACCTTACCACCTGTTAAGTCTTTTACTATATTACCTACTTGCTTATCATATAAGTTAGTAGCCCATTCACCACCGAACTCTAAGCCCTCACCAGATAATGTTCCAGTTTCTTTAGACATTATAGAGTCGGCTAAACCTTTGCCTAGTACTTCGTCTAGTTGTTTCCCACGCCAATCAGCTTGCTTTGCCTCTACAATTCTACCTTCCGAATTTATATCAATTTGTATTTCATTCCCATTTTTAGGTCTAAGGTTTATTTCTTTAGAAATGGCTGGTCTTTTTACAGAAGTCCAATTTACATCTTCCAAATGTGTAGACAAATTATATCTAGCACTTGTCTGTTTTCCGTTTATCCAAGCGAAGTATTCTGCATTACTATCTACTGCATCTTGTAAGGCTCGCTTGATTGTAGGTTCTTGCCAGTTCTTTAGGAGTGGATTGTTTGGAACGCCTTTTGATTCTTGTAATGCAAATAATTCATCGTTTATATCAGAAAACCTTTGAGAATCTGATTTTACTGTATTCCGTTCTTTTGATAATGCTTTTCTTTTTGCTTCTATAACACTATTGTCTTCAACAAACCCTTTATCTCTACCCTCTCTAGCCCAATCACTCTGCAACTCTTCCATAAAGGCTACCTTCTTACCTTTGTAGGTTCTTTCGTTCATTCGGAGGTGAGATATTACATTAGGTTCATCCCAATGAGATGATTTGAAAGTATCTCCCACGTATTCTGTTCTTGTTGGTTTGTTTAATTTTGTGTTCCATTCGTTTATAGCTTGACTTGCAGAATCTTCTCCATCTACACGACCAATCTTTTTCCCTTTGCTATCAAACAAATCCCAAGTTCTTCTACTAAACTCATCCTGTTTAGCACTAGTTGCTATTTCGATTACTGGCTCTTTAATTTTAGCTGGTGCTTTAATCAATATTTCTTTATAGTTCTTTCCGTCTGGGAGTTGGTATTCAGAGAATTTAGTAGGTTGTTTTTTAATATCAACATTTTTTAATGTATCTAATTCTATAACCTCACTTGGTGTTAGCTTCCTTTCATCTAGCGCATTAACAAGTTCGGCAAGTCTTTTTTGCTTTGTTGTTTTGGTTTCTGCAACACCTCTGATGGTTTCCTCCGTACCTTTCAATTCAGGTGCAAATGGTTTAGCTTCACCTTTAATACTCTGTCCTTTAATGTTCTGGTATTGGTTCTTACTTACAATATAGGTTTCACCGTCTTGTAATAAAACTTTATTACCCTTTAATTCATAGGGAGTTAATGCCTCACCTTTCTCAATAACTGATTTCTTACCGTGTATATCTTTAACTGGTACATCTCTTTTTAAGTTAATATCTGGATGTTTAGCTACTATGTCTTTAGCTGATAAACCCTTAGCTTTCTTTAATGCAACAGCTACATCAGCGTCTAATCTCAATCCACCAGTAACATCTTCTACTGTCATTCCTATCTTAGGTAGTTTGTTTTTAATTCTATTAGCTAATGAAGCTTTTTTACTCTTATATGTTCCAGCAGCTTTTTGACTAGCTATAAGTTCTCCTTCTGCTACTTTAGGTATTGATTTCCTAGATGATTTCTTTGATTTACTTTGTTTGAATTCTTTTTCTTTAACAGCTTTTTTACTTCTCTCTATTGCTGACTTATCAACACTTATACCCTCTATTGTTTCACTACCTTTTAATAACTTAGTCTTTTCATCCCTCAAAATAGCACGTTGTATATCCAAATAAAGTTCTGGTAAGTTAATCTCCATTTCACCTTCTATCGATTTTAATATTAACCTTCTATTAATCTCGCTTAATGATGATTTTTCAAGCTCTTTAATAAATTCAGCTTTGGACATGTTTACATCTTTCTCCGCTAGTTTCTTTATAAATTCGACTGAACGTTCTGCCATTGATATTCCTTTACTCTTAGCGTAAGATTCAGATAATTTTTTAGTAGCACTTCTTATCTTAAAATCGGATGTATTTAGCTTCTTTATGTAAGATGTCAATAGTTTATCTGCAACACCAGACATTACAGCTGCGGGGTTACCTGTAGCCGCACCAAATACAACTTGAGCAGCTTGTCTACCAGCAGCCATCTTTTCACTCAATGAATTTAAGTCAAGATTTTCTAATGCTAATATTCTATTATTTATTTGCTCTGATACATTTCTATATGAACCCCATTGCTTTTTTAATGGTTTGTTATTTATAAGTACATCTTGTTGTCGTCTTATTGATTCAGCTATGGCTTTATCTGCCATCATCTCGATATCAGTCTTCTGTGATAACGCTTTTAAGAATGGATTCTTGTTATAGTACGAATTAAGTCCAGCATTCTTTACTTCCAAAATACTTTCTCCATCGAGAAAGTTTATCTCTTTACCTTCATAAGCTTTAGCTAATTTTTCTAGTTTTGATAATTCACCAAACTCTATTCTTTCTAATGCACCAGTAACAGCGTTACGGTCGTATCTAACATTCTCTGTTTGCAAAACAACATTATCTTTTAATTCCCTTATCTCCTTAGCTATTTTATCACCATCAATAATACTTTTCTTAGTATTTGCTTCACCTATCAAACTTTCGTTATCTTTCCAAATTCGGGCTTTCTCTTTCTGAACATATTTTTGTAAATCTATTATTCCAATCTCACCTACATTTTGTTCTGCTAAATCGTTTAATACTACCTCTATATCTTTTTGGAAAGCAGCTCTTTTTTTCCTAGCTGGTTTTACTGCCGAAGTAACTTGATTTTTGATTGAACTAGATATTGGTGGTTTCTCTTTACCATATCTTAAGTAACGATAACTTTGAGAAGCCTCAGCTTTTACTGCTGGTGATAACAATATATCTTTCTTTAGCTCGCCAACTATACCCTTAGTCTGTTCAACCTTAGTACCAATTTTACCTTTCTCTAAAAACTGAGCTTTAGCTTTACCTTTTATTGAACCTGTCTTAATATTACCAAATGTTTGTCCAGTCGCATGAACCATACCTAAAGCACCTGGTACAGCAGTAATAAGACCAGTAAATGACCTTTCTAATCCTTCGTTCCTCTCACCCTCTGTTTTAGCCTCTTCCATCATTTTTATTCCGTTCATATATTCTTTACCACCCTCATATAACATTGACGCCCCAAATGCGGTATGGACACCTTTACCGAATAAACCTAAACTCGCCATAGGCACAGCCTCAGTACCTGTCTCATAACCAAACTTACTTGTTTCCTTTGCTGTTTCAACAGTAGAATCAACTATCTTCCTCCAATCAAACTCTTTTCCTCTAAATAAATTAAAGGTTTGAATACCAGTCTGACCCCAAAAACCAGTCAATCCACCTATCACAGCCCCCGGTACAGCAACAGCAGCTCCAACAGCTTGACCTGCTTGTTTAATAACTGGTGCTTGAGAATAGTTATGATAGATCTCATTAAATCCACTTGACATCTTAGAAGCCAAGCTAGGCTCTTTTTTCACAAGTGTATTCTTTAACGTATCATCATAACCTTCCAATGAATAACCGTTATTTCTTAAACCAGCAACAATACCCCCTGGTGAAGTTCCCTCAGGAGCACTTTGTACTATTTTTTTAACTTGTTCTTTTGTTAGAAACATATTATGTTTTATTTTATTGCTCCAATATCTTTTAAATATTGCAAATCCTTATCATTAGCACCACCAAATAAATCCCCGCTTATATCAATTGATAAATTAGGGGCTACATGATCTGGATTTAATCCTTGCTCATATCCTATTTTTCTATACTGTGATCTTATCTGTTCATAAGTTTTTTTGTTTATATCTAACTTTTGCATTGTTATAGCAACAAAGGCATCTTTTACATTATCTGGTAAAAATCCACCTTCAGCTTTTAGATAACCGTTAAACTTAGCATAAATACCCTTAAAAATATTACCAGACTTCGAAGCAGATTCATACTCAGATTCTCTAACAACAGATGTCGGATCTAATGCTTTCATAAATTCAAACACTAATGCTAAATCAGCCGGGCCACCAACACCTAAATCAATTATCTTTTGCATTGAACCAGCTTTGTTCTGTACTGATATAAAATCTTTTACTGCTTGTTGACCCATAAAATTGCTTTTCTCTTGTTGCTCATTGTTAATAACTTTTTGCCCAAAGTCTGAATCATAAAATTCAGGTGTGAATCTTGATATGTCATACCCATCCTCTGATAAATTACTATCAATTTCTGGTTTCCCTTTTACGCCATATTCCATTGCTACAGCTTGCATCTTCTTAAACTCTTCCGGTTTCATAGCACCAAATTCACTACCAGATATATATCCGTAAGCCGCACTAGGATTGACCCAACGACCAAATGTAATCTCACCGTTTCCTTTAGCATTACTTTCATAAGCATATATATTACCATCAGGATCCATAGCACCCACAATTAGAGCGTGCCCAGTACCTAATGGATCTCCACTCGCTGATACATCAGAACCATCTGTAATAACTATATCACCTACCCCAACACCAGCTAAACCTTTAACACCATTATTATTATCAATCCAATCACTCTTCGATTTGAATGTGTCTCCCATGGGAGCAGTAATATCTGTTAATCCCCTTGAGAAAGTCCCACATTCACCTCCAGTCCCTAGTTTTACCTCATCACCATGCCAACCACTAACAGGAGAAATACCTTCAGGGTCCTTGGTTACCCCAACACTCTTTGTCTCACCGCTAGTTGTATTATATAACGTTTTATCGTCCAATTTTTGCCATTTTCCAGCACCCGTAGAATCGTCCGTAAGGATAGCAGCCGCTATTCTTTCTTTTAATTCAGGTGATACATTACCACTTCTTATCTCATCATAATCTTTACCACTCATTTGGGATAAGAATGACTTAGGTAAACCACTCATTACATTATTAAGATAATCTTTTTGTCTTGTTTCTTGCTCATTAATAAGATCTAATGATGATTGATATACATCCTTTACCATCCCAGCCCTACTAATTGTTCCTCTATTCAATGCAGAAGCCATTGTATTAGGGTCTAAATCAATTCCTTTCTGCTTATACATCCCTAAATAATCCTCTGCTGATGGACCCTCTGCTGCCGCTAATCTAGTCGTCTTTGCTAATAAAGACCTCAAATTAGCAAATGAAGAATCACTACCTAATGAACCTGAACCAGGTAAACTTCTCTCTGTTGATGGATCATCAAGTATTACCGGTGGATCACTATTAAGTTCTGGACCAATACTTTTTTCAGGTAAAGGATCTTGTTGAACTTCTTCTACAGGAGCATCTACTTCTGTAGCTCTGCCAGTCCATTTTTTCTCCCATTCTGTTGATCCAATATATCTATTAGTTCCAGCCTCATGGATGTCTTTACCCTTTCTATAAAATTTTTGTGCCATATATTTATGTTATGTTAAATTATATTATATCAGCCCAGCCTTGCTTACCTCCAGTCAGCTTTTCAATAGCAGAACCCTTAGCATAAGCTATATCTCCAACTATACCTCCCATTTTATTAACACCAGGAATATCTTGTAAATTCTTAGATCCTACAGACTCTTCACCAATTAATGATGTTTTCTTTAATATCTCACTCTTCCTTCTAGCTAGATCAGCTAATGCATTTTGACTAGATAATAAATCTCTTGCAGATCCAACATCTTGATCTCTCTGTGCTCTTGCAAACTTTCTTTGAGTACTAGTTACAACGCCTTGATTCTCAGCAGATAATAAAGATTCAGCTCTCGCCCTAGGTGAACTAAATGCTAAACCACTCTCTGCCATTCCTTGTTGTAGTTGATAAAGTTGATTTTCATAGTTTCTTTTCTGGGTAGCTAAATCTTCTTGTTCATCTAATGATAATTCTTTTTTATTATAAACTAAATCCTCATTTATATTCTTAATCTTTTCATCTAATGATTTTTTACTACTATCATAATCACCAGTAGTCGTAGCAACTGATTGTTTAATTTCTTCCTGTGCTACGAGTAATTTCTGTTTAAAATAAGGATCTGCTAATGTAATAGCACTCTCTAAAGCTGCTTCTGCGTCTTGTTGTAATGCCACATCACCAGCAATAATAGCATCGTGCCAACCCTGTATCATATCAATAATCTTTTTATTCTGGTCCGATGCTTGTTGCCACTCTTCACTATCCTTCGTTTCGTCTGGAACATTCTCATATTCATCTTCCACCGCTTCTGGTATTCCACCTGGTGGTCCATCTTTACCAAAATCTTTGTATTTCTCGTTAGTTACTAAATCGGTGACCTCTGCCATTGATTTGATATGTTTACCGTCTTGGTCGTAATACTTACCATCCTTAATATACAAATACTTATCAGGAACATCTACTGGAGTTTCATCAGCTGGTGTTTCACTATCCTCAACAGGCTTATTATCGTCAGGTATTCCTCCTGGAGGACCACTTTTTCCATAGTCCTTGTAACCCTTATTATTAACCAAATCAGTAACATCCTTCATTGAAGTTATATGCTTACCATCTTGGTCATAGTATTTACCATTTTTGTCAATATAAAGATACTTTTCTCCACTATCTTTTACCTTTTCTTTGTCTTCATTCTTTTTTATTGCAACTGGTACATTTTTCTTTTCTGCCGAAGCTGGCTTAGTAGAAGTTGATGATGTTTTTGGTAAATTTGCATTCCATCCAGGAAGCACAGGGTCAAAATCTATATCGCCTGAAATTGATGCACCAACCCCAAGACCCTTTCTGTATGAGGCATCTAATTCTACCATAAAAGGAAATATAGAATCTTTTGTGCCAGTTTTTACGTCTTTTGTAAAATGCTTAAGACCTCCATTTTCAGGGTCGTATAAATATACTTCAGGGCTATCTGAGAACTTAACAACAGAACCTCTTTTAATTGTACTCCAACCCTTGCCTAGATATTCTGATAATTTACCGGTTGTCATATTCATTGCTGCACCAGTCTTGTCATTGAATATTTGTTGCATTTTCTTAGCATCTTTAGTGTCACCAACCTTAATAAGCTTCTGTTTCTCTACCGTGTTTTTATAGTACGGAATCACTTGCTGATTGATTATATCGATACTAGATTTGAATTGATTAAGCGAAATATTGTGTTGAGATTGCAGTGCGCCAAGTTTATCAAGGTACGCCTGCGGATTATCATATGAATAATTCTGTTGGTTACCGTTACTCCATTTGACAGTTATATTTGGTTTATTATCCAAGAAATCTTTGGGACCAGACCACCCACCAAAACTAACATTATTTACATATGGCGCTTTGTCTGCAGGTTGTTTAGGTTTGGGTGTTGTTTTCTTTTGTGGTTTTTGTTCAGTTTTCTTTGGTTTAGATTGCTCTTGCTTAACAGGTTTCTTTTTAGGGGTCCAACCGATTGCTTGCCAACCAATATTCTTATCTAAATATCTCATCGCACCTACTTCGGTCGTGTTAAGCGTTAAACTTCCTTTTTTAATTTTTACCATTTTTGCCATATTATTTTAGGTTATTTATCCAATCTATTATTAGTTTAGTTATTGTAGAAACACGCTTTTCGTCCTTTGATTTGAAAATAATATGCGTAGCTTCGTGTATCATCGTGCTTTCAAATATAGCCAAGTCAGGTTCGTTCTTGATTTCAGGGTCAATGAACTTACCAGACTTTGTAATGTAAGTACAACCCCTTACCACCTCATCTGTATTACAGTTCTTTATACCATGTAAGTTACCAGGCTTATCAGTAACACTAATCTCTATATCAGGTCCAATAAAGTTATCATATTTCTTGGCTACTGATAACTGTGCAAGTGTATATTGTCCAGTTAAGAATATCGCTAGTACTAAAGTTAAAAATTTGTATTTCATATTAAACTGTTACATTACTTGCAAACTGTGAATTAGCTCCAGCCACACCGCTAAGGTTACCTGATGTATTACCTTTCATCATGTTACCAACACAAGTTGATGAGGTGGGGTTATTATCAAACAATATTCCCCAACCAGTATTTCCTCTGCAAGTATTGCTATTTATAAGCATCTCATCTCTTGCTGCGCCATTTATCTCAATACCGTCTCCGGTATTAGACTCACAATAATTGCCGATACATTGAACGTCGTTAGTATCAAGTTGTATCCCATCACCACCGTTATCCTTACAAGTATTATTGTTTATATTTATTCCTTTTTGAGTATAAATTCCGTTTGTTGTATTTGAGTTACAGATATTATTCATTACATTTGAATCCCTTGCGTCAGCGTAAATACCGTTTGCTCCATTATTGAAACAACAGTTACCAACGACAGTGACATCACTACCATTATTCATAGTATAAATACCCTCACCAGCATTATCGATACATTGATTGTTTGAAACTGTTACCCTATCACTGTTCTGGCTAATCTTTATTCCGTCATCACCATTGTTATTAATTTCGTTGCCATCTATTACGCAGTCTTGCCCATCAGAGTAAAGTCCAAAAGAAGAATTGTAGTTACAAAAATTACTACTAATACAACCACCACCAGAACTGTCAATCCATATTCCGACATTGTTATATAAACAATAATTATTAACAATACTTATATTAGTAAGGTTTGCATATATTCCGTAGTATCCATTATTAGCTACTAAATTATTCTGGACAATAATATTATTACCAGAATGTAATCTTATACCCATGTGTCTATTATCAACAATTCTATTACCTTCTACTTTTATATTATAACCTCTAGCCAAATAAACTACCTCAGTAGCGTTTGAAAGCATGCCAGTAATAAAATTATCTACAATGTCCGAATCAATACAATAGTTGGTATAGATAGCATAACCGCCAGCAACTGAATCACCTATGTCTTTTAAGATGCAATTTTCTATTACTAACCCCTTAACAAATGCAGCATCTATTCCTCTTGCCTGACCACTATTACCAGTTATCGTAATGCCACTAATGATAATGTCAGTATAAAAATTAGCAGTTGCATAATTTACACCAGCCACAGTTTGACCGCGATAAGCCCTCGTCAATGTTATTTGTGTGTCTAAATCAACCGAAGCTATTTCATGCCATACCTCACTAATTAAAATTAAATCAGTTGCTGCTACATTAGCCAACCAACTCGTTCCAATACCAGTCACGGTAGTTGTATTCACAGTTACTGATACTGTACCAGCAGTATAAGCTGCAGTATCGCCTGCAATGGTGAACTTACCAGCAGAAATTATAGTATTTTTAGGGTCTTCACCTGTTATTGTAGCACCATTTGGTAGTGCAATCGCACCGGCTTCAGCGTAAGTACCGCTTCTTACAAAAATACGAGTTTTGCCATCAGTAATCGCAGCTCCAACAGTTGTATAATCACCATCACCTGCAGCGTCAACTACTGTTTCGTATAATTGCAAGTTTGACTTGTTTGCCTTTACACTAATATTAGTACCATCAAACTTTAAAAAATACGTACTATCTCCTATCTCAAATTTAGCAGGGTCGCCAACAACGCCGTCATCAATTCCCAGGATAAAACCTGCTGTATCATCGCCGAAATCTGTTTTCCCTGCTTGTATTTTTGAATCTCCTGTTCCTGCAGCTACTGCCAAAGTAATCGCCTTAGATGTAATCGAACCTGCTGTTAACTTATCTACTGCTAAATCATTTATTTTAGCGTTTGTTACTATTAAATCCTTTATCTGCGCTGTATTACTTACGAACTCATTTGTACTAGCACTATTTGCTGCAAGATTCTCTACAAATAAATTATTACCACCATATCCACCAAGTGCCTGAAATTGAGCCTTAGAAGACGTATCAGCGTTATTTTCAGCTACGCAAACCAATATTTTGCCCTTACCTGTTGCCACAGCTTTATCTGTAGTAATCGCCAATACTGTTGGGGCAGTTACATCAAAATATATATATGTTAACGCAGCCATGTTTCCTGTTGTTCCTGCCGTAATAGTATAGTCTGTCCCATCTTGAACTATTATCACGCCTGTTCCGCCAGCACTCCATGTGACTGTCCTGTAATCTGAGGCGACAAACTCTAAACTAGAACTCCAGCCTTGAATAGCTATGTCTGTGCCTGGTTGGAAGTCTGTTGCAATAACACTACCAGTCAATGTGACGCTCTGGAATTGTGCAACACCTGAACTCAATACATAAGCATTTGCATTATTATTATCAGCAGTCCAATTAGTCTGTGTACATCCCCACCAAGTATCGCCATCACTCTCAACATGAAAACTATTGGCTGTTGTGTCTTCGTCAGGAATATGAATAGCACTAGCTGTTATAACTCCCATTACAGTCAATGTTCCTGCCGCTGTAACTCCCCAGTCAATTCCACTTGTACCATCACCCAATATCCATTTATATTTGTTATCTGTATCTAAACCTTGCATCCAGCCCTCAGTTGTATCTGTAAATGTCTTTTTAGCATAAGCTAAAATAGATGCTGCTTCACCAGAAGCTAATTTATTTGGGTCTGTACTATCAACACCACCTCCAACCAAACCAATACTTGAATTAATGCCACCAAGTGCATTCCCTTGTGGACTAAAAATCTCAGCATTACCTTTTTGTAGCCATTTATTCATTCCTATTTGTGAATCCCAAATTGAGTACATATTAATAATCTATTGCGTTAATTTTAGCCAATTCTATGCCTTGGATACTTGCTCTGTTGCCACTAATTCCAACGCACCTAAACTTAAATTTAAAACCCTCTACCGCTTCTTTTAAGTTGAAATTGTTTACTACTCCTGTCATTGTTCCTAATGTTTGCCAATCCTTACCATCTACCTTAACCTGAACCAGTGCCTGTGCATTATCGCCATAAGCTAACACTCTTTCACATATCTGTTTCTTATATCCACGACTGCCAAAAAACATATCATGGCTCTGTAAATCAAATTTAATAGCTGTTCCAGCATCGTCTAAAGCACTAGACTCAATCTCGTAAACATCACCATCTTCATCTCCACCAACAATCGCATTATCGTTCTTAGCAAAGATTAAGAACTCAAAGGCATAACTTAATACTGCCCACTCTTTTGTATTTACTGAATATTTTAATACTACATTTGTATAGTCCACATTATCAACTGTGCAATCTCCAATTGACATATACAGATAATCTTCATCACCATAAGCTGATACATCACCATAATAACTAGCTGACATTCCATCAATCCATTTCTGTACTGGTCGTGAAATCTTTACTGGATAACCTCCACTTGTAAGCCAAATACCTTTACTATTGAAAAAAGCCAGTACATTACCACACTTTGCAACACTCTCCTGTGAAGAACATCCAACCGATACAATCTCGTCAGCTTCTGTTGACCTATTATTCCATGTGTACATTGAGTTATCTTTCCAAACTAATAACAACCCACCAATCTCCCCTAATGCAGTTATATTCTGTCCATCTTCTGGATTAATTGTAATTGTCCTATTGTTAGTAGTCCAAGAAACTACACCAGCACTAGGCACTGACGAAATATATAATGTATCTGGGT
>Ga0233437_1003441_pt1 | contig 20850 bp, 31 predicted proteins | sample SI_122_August201_FD_182714 | JGI IMG/M metagenome (GOLD analysis project Ga0233437, IMG submission 182714) | Seawater microbial communities from Saanich Inlet, British Columbia, Canada - SI_122_August2016_200_MG | ecosystem: Environmental > Aquatic > Marine > Inlet | place: Canada: British...
ACAATTACGAGAAATGATTAGAGAAGAAATTCAGAAGTTGAATGAAAGTTCATTGGACTATGAACAGGATTTCAAATGGGCTAATGAAAACGAATTAAAAGTAATTTCTAAACTTATTTGGATGAATCCACAAGGTATAGCTGGTGTTATTAAAATGGGAAAGAAAAAACCAGCAGAATTTAAAAAATTAATAAAACAAATGGCTAAAAAGGGATTGGGTGAATCTATAAACGAAGGTGGAACCGGAAAACTCGGTAAAGACGAAAGTGATGATATTCGTCGGTATCGTATATACCAATAAAAATAAAAAACCAAAAGATATTCTTAAATTGGTATTGAAAGATACATTTTTAACAAAAAATATAAAACAACAAAGAATTAGTACAAAAGAATTATTGAGTTACATTGAAGATGAACTTAAACTGACTAAATTCATGGGGCGTTAATTAGGAGAAATTGAAATGTTAAAATTAAAAAAATTAATAAACGAAAGTGCACCTGGATTCACAAAAAGAAAATTCGGTGATCCACTTCCAACACTATCTGATATAATGAAAAATCAAGCAATACAGGCTACTATAAATTATCAAAGAGGATATCCGTATAAAACCCATCGTACTGGTACAGAATTAGAATCTGTAAATGAAGCAACATATCCAAAAAAAGGACAAGTAGTAGCTATTGGTAAAGATGGTATTAAATTTAAATTAGTAAATATAACTCATGGTCATGTAGGTATTCCAGATGACCCATCAGGAACAAGTTTTGAATTCCACGCTCTCAACAAAAAATATGGAAAAGAACATTTCACCAAAAAGAATTGGGATTTTGCTATGAAAAAGGGTTGGATCACAGTTGAATCCGTAAATGAAGATAATATTAAATTTTCTAAAGAAGAAATGTCACAATTACATAAAGATGGTAAAGTAGAAAAAGGTGGTCATACAATAGAGTTTAATGAATCAACTAAAGAATATGGTAAAACATTAGATAAAATCGCTAAAGATAGACAATTAAAATCTATTTCTAAGAAAGACAGAGATACTTTAATAAAGATAGCAAAATTAATGAAAAGAGCAAATGAATCCGTAAATGAAGGAAACTTAAAATATGTAATTCAATATAAGAAGGATAAAAATAGATATTTAAGTAATAAATCCAGAGATGTTAAAAAAGTAAAAGACGCATTACAATTTAAATCTGAAAAGGACGCAAAAAATCAATTAAATGGATTGGATTGGCAATTCAGAGGAAATTATAAGATTGTTAAGTTAAAAGAATCAGTAGAAGAAACACAATTACGAAATATGATCCGAGAAGAACTTACGTATCTTAATGAGGCAACGGAATTTATAGTATTTTATAAAGGAAAACAATTTACAGTAAAGGGTAAAGATTTATACAATGCTAAAAAAGACTTCATTTCTAAAAATAAAGTTCCGATGAGTAAATGGGGAACATTAGCAATTATGTCTAAAAAATCATATGATGATCAACAGTTTAGGTATGAGAATATAAACGAAGCCATCGTAAAGCCATCTAAAGTTCAAAGTGAAGTAAATAAAATTAAAAAGAGATTAATAAAAAAAGCAGAGAGTGGTAAGTTTTATGAAAATTTTGGACAAAAGGAAGTTGATAAATTAGAAGATAAATATATTGACATATCAAGTTATACAGTCGAGATGAATAAAATTCGCGACATTCTAACTGATTTTAGAAAATGGGCTAGGAATTATTCACCAAATTAAACGGTCTAAGACGTGGAAACAAAACTATGAAAATAACTAAAACACAATTAAAACAAATGATTCGAGAAGAAATTCAATCACTTAAAGAAGGTGGTATGGGTATATTAGACAAAGATCAAACAGATGTATTACATGCAATAGTAATGAGAAATAAATCTAAAAATGCAAATGCTATTCTTAAACTTGTAATGAAAGACCCTATGTTTAAAGATGAAGATAAACGAGAACTATTGGGTTATATTGATGGTGTTAAACAATTTGCTAAATATATGTAGATAGGAGAAGTGACGTGTTAAAACTAAAAAAACTAATAAACGAAAATGTACCAGGATTTACCAGTAGAAAATTCGGTGATCCACTTCCAACACTATCTGATATAATGAAAAATCATCAGTCTGTAGTAAAAGAAGCTGCACCAAAAATGAGAGAGAAACCAGGTCAGAAGGAATTGAAATCAATAAAACTACAATTAGAGAGATTAAAGAGTATAGACATATCTGGAAAACACGCGTCTAAACTTAAAAGTGCAATAAGTAGCACACAGAAATCTATTAGTAAAATTGAAAATATTATTAGAATGAGTAGTACACTTTAAAATGATTAGTTTAAAGTCCATGTTAAAAACAGTAAAAGAAGCTAGAATAGCAAAGCCAAGAAAGGGTCGTGAGACTCCACTGGATTCAAAGGTTCAAATACCTGGATTCGGTGTAATGACCAGAAAACAAATGCAAGGTAGTATTCAAAGATACTTAAAGGAAGTGACTAATTATATAAAAAAAGGTGACGCAGAAAAAGCTTATAACACATTATATAAACGTGAAGTATTAAAAGGATTTTTAGAAACTGAAATTAAACACAGTGGAAAATAAAATGAAAATAACTAAAACACAAATAAAACAAATAATCAGAAATGAAATAAAATCTATATCATTAAAAAAAGAAGCTGAAATTGGGAGATCATCTATAACTGTATATAAAACACCCAAGGCATTCAGTAAATCAACTAAAAATGCCATGGATATAGATAAAGAAGATGATGACGTGGAAGAATCAATTGCAGCACAATTTAGAAAAAGAAAATTTCGTGGACTTGGTAGACCAATAAAGGTAGGATTAAATGAAGATACAAGTCCAGAACAATTATTAAAACAATTGGGATCTGAATTAAAGAGGCACGATTGGTGGTATATGATGTCTGATGATCATAGATATTATGTAAATGGTACAAGACATATGGATACTATAAGAAAAATAATTGGAATGGTAAATAAAGCAGGACAAAGTAAAAGTGGTGAAAAATTATGGAATAAACTCGCACCTAAACCATTCCACGGAAATTATCCAAGTGATTTAAAAGAGACTATTAATGAAAGAGTGGCAAGTCCATTTTCTGAACATTTAAGAAATGCACAAGATGAAATTGAATATATGATTTCAGAGCACGGAGAGGCAGAAGGTGAGGGAGTTTATTCAAACCCAGCTATGGCAATAAAATTACTTATGATAGCACAGAAATCATTATCCAAAATTAAATAATTATATATTTATAATTGATATAGGAGAAAATAATCATGAGAAAAAAGAAAAAATTAAACGAAGCAATAGGTGGAATGGTATCCCGTTCAGCATTTGGTGGACTATACAAAAATGTTCCAACTTCAACTTCATTAAAATCAATAGTAGAAGATATTTACGGACAGGATCAAAAATTTGACGCAAATGGATTTATGAGTGAAGTCTCTAAATTTAACACTTATGGTGTCCAAATTCATAGAGAAGGAAATCTTAAAGAATTAGCAGTAAAACTTTCCAGACTTGCAGAAACAGCAAAACAACACACTCTACAAGAAACTGATGACTGGTTCGATAAGGTTACTGTATCCAGAAATATGAAAGAACTAACAGGTCTTTCAGGTCAGTTTAAAAAGGTGGCAAGTGAAGCACAATCTCTACAAGAAAGAATGAGTGGTCTATATGAAGACATGGGCCACATTCTTGGTAGATATTATGAAATTAATGAAGATTGTGATGGTGACCATGATAACTTAGACGAAATAGATTCAGTCAAAGAGGGAACGTATCAGGTCTTTTTTAATTCTGCAATGAAAAAATTTGGAGTATCTTCACCAGATGAATTAGATGATGAAGAAAAAGTGAAATTTTTTAATTACGTGGATAAAAACTATTCTGCAGAAAACGAAACAGATTAAAACATCATAAGAGGTAATAAATGTTACAAGTAAAAGTAAAGAATAACAACGTAGAATACGCACTGCGATTATTAAAACGTAAAGTAAAAGAAAGTGGTCTATTGATAGAATTAAGAGAAAGAGAATACTACAAAAAACCATCCGCAAAAAGAGCAGCACAGAAAAAATTAGGTAAAGTTCGTAATTGGATGGCCCAACAAAAATTAAATCCAGATTGGTGTGGAGAACCACCCACAAGTGGATTAAAAGAAAAAATTAAAAAAGAAAAAATACTTTATAAAAAATAATGGAATACTAAAATAAAAATAATTAGATAATACCAGGGAAGTGTAAAAACTTCCCTTTTTTATTTCAAAATATGGCGTAGATAATGTAGCAAAGACAGATAAAGTTAAGAAATTCCTATCTGAAAGAAAAGTATCTGAAAATACTAAAAGTAAAATGAGAAATGCTCAATTTAAAAATACATGGAATGGAATAATTAACAATAGATTCAATGATGAGGTGGTTATATTAGACGAGAACGATGCATCTTTTAGGGGTGTGGATAGTACATATAAATTTAAATGCACAGTCTGTAAGGGTGAATTTGATAGTAATTTGATTTGCAAACAAATCCCGAGATGTTTAAAATGCTATCCATTAAAATCTGGTCAATCTAAAGGTGAAAATGAAATAGTCATTTTTTTAAAAAGAGAAATTCCAAACATAAAAGTTATACAGCGGGATAGGATATTATTATGTGGGAAGGAAGTAGATATTTATTTACCAGATTATAATATAGCAATAGAATTTAATGGGATTTACTATCACGGTGAAAAATTTGGAAAATATAAAAATTACCACTTGGATAAGACGAAATTATGCAATAAAATTGGAGTAGATTTGATCCATATATTTGATATTGAATGGAATGATAAACGGGATATTGTTAAGTCGTTATTATTGAATAGGTTGAATAATACAAAACGAGTGATATATGCTCGCAAATGTAAAATAAAACAGCTATCTTCTACAGAATCTAATAATTTTTTAATGAAAAATCATTTACAAGGCATAGCAAAATCCTCAGTAAAATATGGGTTATATTATGAAAATGAGTTAGTATCTGTAATGACATTTTCAAAATCAAGATATTCAAAAAAATATAATTATGAAATTGTTAGAATGGCAAATAAATTAAACACTTCTGTTGTAGGTGGATTTCAAAAACTTTTTAAAGTATTTAATACTGAAATATTAAAAGATACTGAATCGGTAGTATCATATAGTGATATAAGATTTTTTACTGGATCAATTTACGAAAAATTGAAATTTAGTTTTTTACATAAATCAAGTCCAAATTATTTTTACCGAAAGTCTCATAATTTATATTCCAGACTTCAATTTCAAAAACATAAATTAAAATTAAAATTAAAAACTTTTGACGATAAATTAACCGAATGGCAAAATATGAAAATAAATGGATATGACCGTATATGGGACTGTGGAAACAATACATTTATTTTCCAACCAAAATGATTGGTTTTTTAAAAACCTTATATTTATAGTTATAACAAAATACATCATTCAATCGAATATGATGTACCTGATAATGTAAACCACATTAAAGTTCCTAATAACTTTATTAAATCCAAAAAATACATAATGTAATTTGATTTGTCATAACGGCAAATTATATTTATTTTATATAGGAGAAATAATAATGGATGACTTATTAAAAGACGCAATAGCAGACGCTAAAGCAGTTAGAGAAACAGCACTTGCAAACGCTAAAATCGCTCTTGAAGAAGCTTTCACTCCTCGTATCCAATCAATGCTTTCACAGAAGATTCAATCTGAAATGGAAGGTGAAGAAGAAGTAGATGGTGAAGAACCTGAAGCAGAAGAAGCACCAGAAATCGCAGTTGAACCTGAAGTGGGTGAACCAGAAGCAGAATTTGCAGAAGACGACATTGACCCAACTGATGAATTTTCAGAAGAACCAGCAGGTGAAGAACCCGCAGGTGAAGAAGAATTTGAAGTTGAAGAAGATGAAGAATTTGGTGAAGAACCTGTAGCAGATGAAGCAGAAGGTGATGTAATTGAAATTAACGGTGTTAAATATGCACCAATAGTTTCTGAGGAAGATGAAGAAGCATTAGACGAACCTGAATTTGAAGAAGACGGTGAGGAAGATGAACTTGATCTTGAAGCAATTCTTCGTGAATTGGAAGATGATGAAGAAGAACTCGAAGAAGAATATCACGAAGGTGAAACCGGTGACGGTCTTGATTCTTCTGAAGTTGAAACAGCTGATGAGGCTGAATTGGCAGAGGACTTACAGGATTCTTCCGGGATTGGAGCAGGAGATAACAAAGTTGATGACGATTCAAATGACTCATCTGATACAGGGGCACAAGGCCCTGAAGGTGAAGGCAGTGATGCTGAAGCTGGTAAAGAAGATGATAACCTTGAAGTAGTTGATGACTTAGTTGAAGTCAATGGTGTTAAATACTCACCTATATCTGAAGATGATGAATATGATGAAGAAGACATTGACCTTGAAGAAATCTTGAGAGCACTTTCAGAAGGTGATGATGAGGCTGAAGAAGAAGAATCAGCAGTAGCTGAACTTAAATCAGTCAAATCTGATCTTAAAGAGCATCGCGATGTAGTTAAGTATCTACGTAGTAAATTGAATGAAGTAAATTTACTTAATGCTAAACTTTTGTTTACTAACAAATTATTCCGTTCATACGGTTTAAATAATAATCAAAAGTTAAAAGTAGTAGAAACTTTCGACAGAGCAAGGAACCTTAGAGAAGTTAAGTTGGTATTTTCAACATTAGCAGAATCTTTCGGTAACACGCCAAGCAAGACAACAATTAAAGAGAGTAAAGGCTCAGCTTCTAAAGCAGTAGCTTCTACCAAACCTAAATCCAAAAAAGTAATTGGTGAGGGATTTGATATGAAGAAACGTTTCCAGAAGTTAGCTAATATTCTGTAACTTATTAATAACGTAAATTATTACGATTAGGAGAAAAAAAATGGCAGACAATTTAACATCCATCGAGCAATTGATGGGTAGCTATGATTCCCAACGTAGTCGTTTAGCTGAAACCCAAAAGTTAGTCAGTAAGTGGGAACCTACTGGTTTACTTGAAGGAATCGACCAAGAAAATCAAATTCACGGAATGGCAGTTCTTCTTGAAAACCAAGCTCGTCAGTTGATTGATGAATCATCAAAAACTGGTACAGCTTCGAATTCAGAAGAGTGGTCAGGTGTGGCGTTACCTTTGGTACGTCGTATCTTTGGTGAATTGGCAGCACAGGACTTTGTTTCTGTTCAACCAATGAACCTTCCAAGTGGACTTATTTTCTACCTTGATTTCAAATACGGTACAGCTCAAACAGCTCAACATACGTCAGGATTCGACATACACGGTAACACTTCAGCTTCCAACGCAGACGCAAGTGGTGGTTTATATGGTGCAGGTAAATTTGGATATTCAGTGAATGACCAAACAGTAACCTCAGTTCCATCAGCTGAAGCATCAGCTTCTTGGAAAGAAGTAGAATTTGAACCTTCATTGAGTTCATCTATTGCCACAACGGCATCAGATCAAATCGTGAGAATCACGTGTGCAAAGGCGGACTTCACAAGAGCAGATTGGGAAGGTGTAAGAGCATTCGCTGTAAGTGGTTCTGATATTTCAGCTCACTATCCAGCTTACTCATACACAGATGCAACTAATGCATACTTCTTTGTAAAATCAACAAATGGTACTATCGGTTCAACTGCTGTTGGTGTAGCTTATCATCAACAACCTACGGATGTAACTCGTGGTGATTTTGAACAAAGTTCATTTACAACACCAGCTCCAAGTACTGCTGATGATGTAGATATTCCAGAAATTGACATTCAACTACGTTCAGTTAGCATCGTTGCTAAAACACGTAAATTGAAAGCAATTTGGACACCTGAGTTAGCTCAAGATCTTAACGCTTACCATAGTGTTGATGCAGAAGCAGAATTGACTTCAATGTTATCAGAATATATCTCAATGGAAATTGATTTAGAAATTCTTGATATGTTGAAACAGAATGCAGACGCAAGAACAGAATACTGGTCAGCAAAAGTTGGTTTCGAGTTTAATTCAACTACTAACCTATTTAGTGAAGTAAGTGGTAACTCCAATGCTTACACTAAAGGTGAATGGTTCCAGACACTTGGAAACAAACTACAAGCTGTAAGTAACACAATCCATCAGAAAACTCTACGTGGTGGTGCTAATTTCATGGTGATTTCACCTGAAACAGCAACTATCATTGAAAGTATTCCTGGATACGCAGCAGACACAGACGGCGACGCAATGAAAAACTCTTACGCAATGGGCGTACAGAAAGTAGGTGCGTTGAATAACAGATACACAGTTTATAAGAACCCTTATATGTTAGAAAATGACATTTTAATGGGATTCCGTGGAAGTAACTTCCTCGAAACTGGAGCTGTATATGCACCGTATGTTCCGTTAATCATGACACCATTGGTTTACGATCCGGTTAACTTTACTCCCCGTAAGGGCGTAATGACCAGATATGCTAAAAAAATGGTGAGGCCCGAATTTTACGGAAAAGTCATCGTCGCAGATGTCAATTACGTTTAATTCATAGCAGATTAAATAATGAAAAGGGGGAGTTTTTACTCCCCTTTTTTGTGCCTACTTGATACTTATTACTATACGAAAAGGAGTTATGACTATGTATGAACTAAAATGTAGTAAATGCGATACTATAAAAACTTATACGAATAAAAGGTCGTGGTATAATGCCAGACGATGCAAATCTCAATGTAAACCTTGCCAAAATAAAGAAAGTTCAACATATTGGAAGGGCAGGACAAAACCAAATTATCCAAAAAAGACAAATGGGAAAACTACAGATGGTGATTGGGATAGAAATTGTCCAGATTGCAATAAAGTATTGTATTATTCGTCAAAGTGGGGTAGAGATGATGCAGAACGAAATGGTAGAATTTGTAATCAATGTTCCGCTTACAAATATAAGAAATCTTGGAATAATGTAATAACAGATGACCACATAAAGAAAATGCGAGCAACCAAAGCAGGTTTTACTTCATGGGAAGAATACAAACAGAAATATCCTTCCAAGAAAATGTATCAAAATGAAGTTAGACGATTAACCAGAAAACAACCTCTTCACATACTACCAAACTATTCAAAATTAGAAGAAAATTGGGGAAAAATGGGAGAAGATGGGGCTTACCAAATAGACCATATAATTTCTATAAATAAGGGTTGGAAAGATATGATACCAGCCGAAGAAATAGCAAACATTACTAATTTACAGGTTATGAAATGGGAAGATAATTTACGAAAACACTAAATAGAGAAGATTTACATCTTCTTGATAAATAAAATACTTGACTTTCTCACTTTTATGTCGTAAGATCAAATATAATGAACTGGCCCGGACCCATAATAGATAAAGCACTTCAACAATCCGTTGATAGTGATGTAATAGATAAATTTGAAAAAATAAAGATACTTGTCGATACAGACACTAGAATATATCTATATAAAGATGGAAATAAAGAAGAATTAAAGTCTGAATTTTTACACGGGACAAATAAAATATCTGAAGTGTGTAATATAATTATATATTTAATGACCAATGAGTTTGTAGATATAAATGAGAATACTGTTGGTACGCGATTAAACTTGTTACGAGATTTATTTAATACGTGTTCTAAAAAACTAAAATCCAATAAAAACTATAAAAAGGACAAGTTATTTGTTAGTAAGGTTAGGCATACCATAAGATTTTCTATGTATCCATATTTTTACTCTAAAAAAATGCTATCAGGATTACAATTAAAGAAACACGAGCCAAATAAAGAGAATTTGACGAAATGTAATGAGTTATGGAAGAAATACGGTGGAATCAAGGGTACTCCAAAATTAAAATTAGTTCGCCGTGGTAATTGGATGAAATATTTATAAAAAACACTTGACTTTACCATTTATTCGTAGTATATTACAACGTAACGAAAAAGGAAAAGATGATGAACTTAACATACACAACTAAAAAAGGTAAGACAACTTACTTAACGGCTTCAATCTCAAAAGAAACTGAAAAGGCTATGCTACTCTATTTTAGTGGATTTAAAACTGGGAACGAAATGTGGATTCCAAAATCTCAAATGACTACATTAGAAAATGGTGAAGTAGAGATACCAGCTTGGTTAGGTGGGAAAATACGACGTGAATTAACTCACGTAAGTAATTGGAAACCTTATATGGATGACACTAACAGATACGCACCGTGGAGGTAATGAATATGAAAAAAGAATGGATGTTTACATTTGAGAGTGGTGGGTGGAATTCAGTATTTGCAGAGAGTAAGTCTGAAGCACGTAGACTTATGCTTAAAGAGTATGGTGATAGAAACCCTACCGCTAGTACTTTAAAAACAGTTGAAGGTAATATGAGTGAATACCGTATGTTATTAGCGTCATTTTAATAAGGAGAACGATATGAATAAAACCACCAAAAGAGAATTATTAACGAAAGTATTTGATTGGTTCGCAGACCGTTCCGATTGGAGAAGTCCAATTAACACAAACATATCATTCGCGATAATGGTAAATAATGGATGGTCAAAAGACTTGATTAATGAAGCCATAGAGTTTTTTACAGCAACTACACCGACTTGGATTCCAGTTAGAGATAATGGATATTATGATGTTGAGTGGAATGTTAAGTCTCATGGATACAGAATGGGACCCGCTGGAAGTTAATTGAAGAAAGTACTTGACTTTACCATTTATTCGTAGTATATTACAACGTAACGAAAAAGGAAACTAAACAATGAAAATAAATATGTTAAACGCCGATACCGGTGAAGTTGAAGTAAGAGAAGTGGATATTAATAATCCAGAATCTATTACAAACTTTGTAACTGAAACAAGAGGAACTCATAACTTATCAGATGAAGATACAGAAAAATTAATTGAATCTATATTTTCAACTGTTAGTTCAAGTATAGTAGGGGAGGCCTAATATGAGTTACAATAACAGTCCATTAAATACTAAAAATAGGATAAACTTTGTTACTAATGAAAAACCAGTATTAGAGTTTATTAAAAATTACCCAGTGGTTGAACTCACTATGAGTGAATTCGTAGGAACTAAACGACAAACGATTGATGCTTATATAAATTGGTTAACTACTTATGGTAGCAATCATTCTAATTTAGGTGGTCGTCCTAAAACAGTTAATTCACCATCATTTGGCAGTAAAACATTCTATAAATTTGATTGGAATGGAGTTAAGGGTTGGGCAGAAGTTTTTCAGTATTTAACAGATAGGGAAGGAAACTAATAATGAAATTAACTACATTTGATGCGGTAATGATAGCCGAGGGTGTTATACCACCAACTAATAAACAAGAATGGATTGACTCGTGGCAGTTACTATTGGATGATGGAACTGTGTGGTCTTTACAGGGTTGGTTTGGAAGAATGGCTACAAGTTTATTAGACGCTGGAATGATTGTGGAGAAATCAAAATGAAAAGTATATTAATTAGTTTATTATTTTTTATATTTATAGGATGTTCAGACAATTCACCATTAAATCCAGTAGTTGAACCAGATGTAATTTCACTTGAATTAGATTCAAGGTTGTTGGTAGATAATAATGGATATTACCATTTAGAGTTAAATCAAGGAAGTTGGCAAACAATTCATAGAATATCTGGTCACGCCTATTGGAATGATGAACCACTTGAAGTATTAAGAGTAAATTGGGAATCATCCCATTTTTGGTATATCGGAGATACTCTTGGGTATATTGTAAGGATGGGACTTACAGATGATTTACAATATGTAAGTTATGATACGAGTTATGTGACTTGGTTTAATGGGTTTGAAGTTCCTGTGGTTAATTCAGTGAGTTACAGTAATTCTGAAGGAGAAGTAAATACGATGTTTGCCCCTGTTCGGTCAATGATAGGTGACACAATCACTATCTGGTCTTATTACTGGAATAATGATTATGAAGTAATAGTGGATAGTTTGAAAATTATATTAGATTGATTTCTTATATTTATAACTGACAAATGACTATCTTTTTATACATCATATACTTATAGATATGAATAAACATATTAATGGGGATTTAAAAAATGAAAAAACACATTTTCCAAGAAAACTATGAAAGAATGTTCGGCTCATTAAATGAGGGTGAATATGATGATTTAGTTAGTCAGTTAGAGAAGGTGGTCAAAAAACATTTTTCTAATTCCACGTATACAGTTAGATATTCAAATAATTTATTACCATCAATTACTATTTATTTTACATTAGGACAGAAAAGTAATTGGTCTGGTGGTATATCACATAACTCACCATTAAAATTTAATATTCATGTATATGATATTGGAAAAGATAAGCTGTCATTTGAACCAGGTCATATCCGTATGACCGCAAAGGCAACTGAACGTCACATGGCATACAGTGGAATTAAATTCCCAACACGTAAAGCAAAGGTTACTCAAGACGTATTGGTAAAGAAAGTAGATAAATTATTCAGTGATCTAAAAAGATTTGTTAAGAAAAATTATGATAAATTAGATGACGGTCATAAATGGGTAAAAAAATATATTTAAATAATATAGAAGAACATAATTAAAAACCAGGGAACTTTAAACAGTTCCCTTTTTTTGTGCCCAAAATTATTTCATTTTTTACATTTCTTATATTTATAGATGAGAAATAATATCTTTTTTATAGGAGAATAAAATGGCAGAAGCAATCTGGGACGGCAATCCGGGACCAATTTCAGGATCAACCCCATTCGGGGCATTTGATAATGATTCTGTTTTTCAAAGTGAAGGACCTAAATTTGCAAATTGGGCAGCTAAACGAATGGGCTATCCAATCATGGAAATTGAAATGCCAAGTGGTTCATTTTATGCGTGTTTGGAAGAGTCAATTCAAGAATTTTCATCACAAGTAAATCAATTTAATATACGAGAAAATTTATTATCTTTACGAGGACAAGCGACTGGTTCAAACGTTACTCACAAAAACGTTACACCTAATTTCGCAGGGAGTATAAGAATTGCAGAACAATATGGTACAGAAGCTGGAGTCGGTGGAACTATTGATTATAAAAGTGGTTCTATTTCAGTAAATAGTGGTTCACAAGTTTATGACTTAAATGCGTTATATGCTGATGTATCAGAAAGTGGTAATGCAATAGAAATCAGAAAAGTATATTATGAAGCATCTCCAGCTTCCCAACGATTCTATGATCCGTATGCTGGAACAGGAGCGAGTAATTCCAACATGATGGAAGGATTTGGTTTTGGTGGTATGTCACCAGCAGTTCAATTTATGATGATGCCAGTATATGCTGACCTATTGAGAATGCAAGCTATTGAGTTTAACGATCAAATTAGAAAATCAGCTCACACATTTGAGTTAAGAAATAATAAACTTAGAATTTTTCCAAGTCCAACTACTACATATAACTTATGGTTCGAGTACATCTTAAAATCAGATAGGGATAATCCAATTCAAACGAGACACGGTGAAACTGGAAATGTAGTATCCGATTTTTCAAATGTACCATATGATAACATGGAATATCAGTTTATAAATGATGTCGGTCGACAATGGATACGAAAATATGGTTTGGCATTAAGTAAAGAATTGCTTGGTATGATTCGTAGTAAATATGGATCAATACCTATTCCAGGATCTGAAACCACTCTTGATGGTGACACATTACGAGGTGAAGCCGCAACGGAAAAGGAAGCACTCATAACAGAATTACGTGAAAATCTTGAAGCTTCAAGTCGTAAAGTGATGATGGAGTCCGATAAAGATGAATCTGAATATCTTGAAGAGAAATTAAAACGCGTTCCAATGCCAATTTACATTGCGAGTTTTATTTTTGGAATATTTAATATAGGACTATATAATGATCAAATGTCAAGTTTGCTACAGACAATTTAAAAGAATAAATATTTTTCATCTAAAAACTCATGATATAAAAAATGAGACAGAATATCTGAAATTATATCCAGGTTCTAAATTATTTGATGAAAATTATACAAAAAAAATATCTAATTCAGTTAAAACATTGTGGAAAGATAAAGATTACAGAATCAGCGTCGAATTGTATTTAAAAAATAAACCAGATGATGTAATGGACAAAATAAAGAAATCAGTTTCTAAATTACATGAAAATGGACATTATGATCACATTTATACTGAAGAGAGGAACAAGAAAATTTCAATTGGTAAGAAAAAATGGTGGAAAACTCAAGATTCTAAGTTATTAATGAAAAAATGGCTAGGTGATTACATTGGATCTGAACGGCATATTGAAAATACAAAGATAAATGGGGCTTTGGGATTTTTAGCAAATAAAAAATCTGGAAGATGGAAACAGACACAACCAGAAAAGGACTATGAAATGGATCTTATAGCAAATAAAATAAAATATATTAGTGAGTATAAGGTAGATGGTAAATTTTTTGATTTTTATTTAGTTGCCGAAAATAAATTAGTAGAAATAGATGGTGAATTTTATCATCCAGAAACATTAGATGAATGTAGGTGTGATTTTCAAGAACGAAATTATTTTAATGATATTAAAAAGAATGAAATTGCAAAAAATAATGGATATAAATTACAAAGGATACGAGTATAATGGCCGGTAGATTTTTACCATCACGTGACTTAGATCTTTTCACCCAGGTGAACAAAGAGCTAATAGGGGATTTAAAAGAAGGTAAAGATGGTATAATTAACCAACAAGTAGTCTTATATAAAATATCAGCACACGATACAATGACCAATATGTACGGTGAATCATCTGGAGGTAAGAGATATAAGACCGGTGTAAAGTTTGCTTGTCTCATTGAGTCCGAAGATATGGATTTTAATACAGATGAGTTTGGAAGTGATATGAATCAAAATACATCATTTCATATTTTACGTCAAATTTTAATTGATTTAACACTTGTTCCTGAAATCGGTGATATAATTGAATGGAATTTTACTCAATGGGAAATAAATAGTATTGTTGAGAATCAACTTGTAGGTGGAATGCAAGATAATAATTTTTCTGTGACTTGTGTAACTCATTTAATTAGAGAATCAAACTTGGGAATGAATAGGGTTAGGAGTATTTAATGTCACGAAACAAACCATTGCCTCGCAATCAACGAGCAACAGTAAACAGAGCTCGTCAATACAAAAGAGATAAAGATGAAATAAAGGATATATCCGTTAGTTTGATGGATATGGATTCTGCTATCATGTATTATTTCACCGAAGTGATTAAACCAACAGTTACGGATAACGGTGAAACGGTAAAAGTTCCAATTATGTATGCATCACCAGAACGATGGTTTGCAATACAAAAAACTGGTTTTATGCGAGATAAGAAAAGACAACTTATATTACCTGTTATAGCATTCAGACGAACTGGAATGGAAAAAGATGATACTATGTCAGTTGATAAAATGGATCCAAACGAACCAAAATTACACTGGCAGTTCGAGAGAAAATATACAGATGCTAATAGATACGATAATTTTTCAGTTCAACAAGGATTAATTCCACAGAGAGAATATTATAATGTAGCAGTTCCAGATTATATGGTAATAACTTATGATTTTATCATTTGGACTACATATATTGAACAAATGAATAAATTGATAGAACGGATAAATTGGTCAGCGGGAACATATTGGGGTGAACCAGACAAAATGAGATTTAGGACCAATATAGATAGTTACACAGATAGTACGGAAGTTTCAGATAAAGAGAGAATAGTAAAAACTGAATTTAGTGTTACATTAAGGGGATATTTGATTCCAGAAGCATTTAACGAGTTAGCCGGACCTCACACAATGCAGAAATACCTTACTCCAAAAACACTTTCCATTGGCACGGAAACGGATGTGGAAGTTGCTTCATTGATGGATCAACTTGGTGGTGGAGAACCAGTCCCAACTTCAACTGGCAATTTAACACAGGGGCGAAGTGGTCCAATAGTATTAGATCACGGATTTTCTTTATCAGCTGGACTTGGTGTCACTATTACAAATGAGGGAACGATATTTACAGGAGTAGACCCACTTACAAATACAATATCAATACCACAAGTAGTAAATACAACAGCAGATGTGCAATTCAATACGGTAACTTCATCAGCATTTCTCATAGGATCACAAACTTACACTACAAGTGGGGTAGATGGTGATTGGACCGTTACTGGTTCTCTATCTTCAACTGGAAATTTAACTGTAAATGGTAATGTCACAATTGGTGGAACATTAACTGCACAAGAATTTCACACAGAGGTGGTTTCGTCGTCAATAATTTTTTCAAGTGGTTCAACAATATTTGGTGACAGTATTGATGATACACACCATTTTACAGGAAGTATGTATATTTCAGGATCGTATGAGTTGAATGGATATAGTGTAAATGAAATATCAAATGATACATTACTGACTGATAGTAGTACAACAGTATTAGTTACTGAAAATGCAGCAAAACAATATATAGATACTGTTTCAACCAATGCCAGTGGGCATTCTATTTATATACGGAAACAATTTGTTAAAATATCTAATTCTTTAGTTGGAAATAATACTGCAAGTTTCACTGCCGTAACAGCATCAGCTCCGGGTGGTCTAACTACGACATCTGAAGATGATTTTTTATTTTTCATTAATGGGCAATATATGGAACATGACGCACTCACAATTCAACAGTCAGGTATATCATTTTATTTACAAGTAGATACGGATAGCATTGGTTACGTATTAGAGAGTGATGATGAAATTCTCGCGTGGGGTAAGTTTAATTCATAGGAATATAGAATGCCAAGACAATTAAATAGTTCATTAACAATAGTAGGTGGAACAGGAGTAACTGCATCAAATAGTGGTGTAGGATTTGATGGCACTGAACAGATGACACAAGAAATTTCAGTAGGAAATGATATTAGAACTATTGGAAATGTACAATTTAACCAAATAACATCAAGTGGATATTTATTTGATACTACAACTCTTACTGGAAATGGAAGTTGGAATTCTAATTTTACTAATACGGGTAACATGGGAGTTACTGGAAATTTAACCATTCCGACAAGTGCAACCGTTGGTGGTATAGTAATAGCAGAAAAAATTACAGCAGAATTAACTTCATCTGGAGTGATATTCAATTCTGGTTCAACCATATTTGGTGATGATATTAACGATACTCATTATGTTACTGGTAGTGTATATAATAGTGGATCAATTTCATTATTGGGATATAATATAACAGAAATATCAAATGACACATCTTTAACAGATAGTAGTACGACAGCATTAATTACCGAAACTGCAATAAAGACATATACTGATACTGAACTTGGAACACTTGGACAACCAACAATTGCAGATTTATATTTAAGAAAAAGATTTACAAAATCGGTGTCGTCAATATCAAATAATACCGCAAGTTTCACTGCTGTAACAGCATCAGCACCAGGTAGTCTAACATCAACTACGGAGAATGATTTTATATTTTTCATAAATGGAAATGTAATGGAACATGATGCATTAACAATAGAACAAAATGGTTCAACATTTCTATTAAAAGTTGATGGAAGTGGTATAGGATATAATTTACATAACGACGATGAAATAAGAGCATGGGGAAAATTCAATGATTAAACTAAAAAAATTATTAAAAGAATGGAACGACACTTCATTTAGAGATTTACCAAAACGATGGTCTAAACCAGTAATGAAAGGTGAGAATGCAGACGGTCTTACAGAATTTGAACGGATTGGTGTAGAACTCGGTAAACTTTATACGGATAAAGACAGACCTGCATTTAAAACTCCAGCTCAAATCAAAGAAGATAAACTAAACGAAATGGACGATGATAAACGAGCATTTCTAATGTTAAAAATATATGGTCAAAGTTGGGGAGTTAATATGGGAAAAGTATTTTCCGGCATCAACAAAGGTAAGCCTACAATGATAAAAAAGGGATTAAAGGAAATTAAAATACTCAATAAAAAAATTGAAGAAATGATAGAAGATTTGGTTTAATACCATATTGTTTTTACTATAATTTTATATTTATAGGTATGAGAATATACAAAGTAACAAACAATAAAAACGGAAAAGTTCAATATAACACGGCTAAGATGCACAAAACACTTAGTGAAAGTGCTAATAGAGGGTGGGAAACGAGAAGAAGAAATGCGAAAGCGACACTGGAAAAATCGTAAGAACCGGCCGTGTCCAGACTGTAGAAGAATGTTGACTTATACTAGAAAATGTTCATTTGATTTGGCGGTAGGTAATAATAGTGTATGTAAGTCGTGTTCAAAAACAGACAGAAAACTCACTATGGAAACCATTGAGAAAATGAAAAAACCAAAAAGTAAAACCCATAAGAAGAATATATCACAGGGAATGACTTTGTGGTGGCAAGAAAGGAAAACACAAGAGGAAATTGAATGGCACTCATTAGATCAAAACAATTAAATCATATACTATCTGGTTCATTTTCCGTTACTGGAAATTTAAATGTAACTGGAAGTAATACCACTGGTTCATTTGGAAGAATAGAATCCAATACCATTTCTGCAAGTTTGATTGACGTGGATGCTACAACATTACGAATCGGTGGATCTGAATTAAATAAAACGATAGTAGATAATCTAATCGGTTCATTTGCCGATGCATTACCTAATAATATGGTTATTAGTGGTTCAATGTATTCTACTGGTTCATTTGGAAAGGTCAAGGCAACAAGATTTTATGGTGATGGAATCGGATTGACCAATATTAGTGCAGATTCCATAAATGGTCAATTGGGTATATTTTCACCTACTGGTTCAATACAATCAACCACAAATAATTTACAAATAACAGGCTCAATGAAATTAACTGACGCATTCACCCACGGCAGTACAACATGGAATGCCATTGGTGGGAATATGAGTATAACTGGGTCAGATTTTATTTGGAAATCTACTGGTGGTGAATTTGGTGTTTATGATAATAGTGATGCTCTAATGTTTAAGATTGAAAATAATGTTGCGATATTGGGCGCGTTAAACACAACACCTTCAGCTACAGCAGGCGGGATATTTTATTCAGGATCCGATGAATGGTTTATGGGATTTGATAGTAACCCAGTATAAATGAGATATATACAGAAAATTCAAAATGAGTATATTTATTAACAATAAACTAATAATAGTTTAATTAGGGAGAATAATAATGGCACAATGGAAAAAAGTCATAGTAAGTGGTTCGTCCGCTGTACTTTCAGGTTTAACACTTGATACACAACTTGCTGTAGGACAAGGTGGTACAGGGGCCACAACACTTACAGACGGTGGTGTGTTATTAGGAAGTGGAACAGGAGCAGTAACTTCAACCGCGGTTTTAGCTGACGGTCAAATGTTGGTTGGTGACGGATCAACGGATCCATCACTTGAAAGTGGGGCAACATTAAGAACAAGTATTGGAGTTGGAACAGCAAACAATGTAGAATTTGCAAACACAACAGTAAATAATTTAATAAATGATTCAACGGTAGCGGCCTCCCGTATTACTGGTTCATTTACTGGATCATTCGTAGGTGATGGTAGTAATTTAACTGGAGTCGCTCAAGATATTGAATTATTAGGAACATACGGAGCCGCAACTCTACATCAAACAGAAGATAAATTTTTAGTATCTGATAATGGAACTGAAAAATCTATTACATTTAGTAATTTAGAAGATAGTGTATTTGCAAATGTTAGTGGTGATGCAACAATAGCAGCAGGTGGAGCTTTAACAATAGCTGCAACCTCTGTCGAAAATAGTATGTTAGCTGGTTCAATCACAAACGCTAAATTATCGAATTCAACGATTAGTGGTGTAGCACTCGGTAGTAACTTGAATAGTCTATCTGTAACTGCTAATGGTGGTATTGGACTGACATCATACAATGGTTCAGCCACAGTAAGTGATTTGGCATTAGATATCGATGGAATGACTGATATTGGAGCAGCTTTAGTTGACTCTGATTTGTTTATAGTAGATGATGGGGCTGGTGGAACAAACAGAAAATCTACATTGGGTAGAATACCTACTTATTTAGTTGATCACACAAGTTTAACATCATTAACTTCATTGACTGCAGTTGGAACAATTGCAACCGGTGTTTGGAATGGAACATCAATTACAGATGCAAATGTAGATAATGATTTAACAATTAGTGGTGGTACTGTGAATAATAGCATTATTGGTGGAAGTACAGCAGCAGCAGGTACATTCACATCATTAACAGTAGATAATGATTTAACTGTTACTGGTAATTTAGATGTAAATGGAACAGTAACAACAATTAATTCTGCAAATTTAGCAGTTTCTGATAAGTTTGCAATATTCGCAAGTGGTTCAGCAACATCAACCGATGGTGGTATTATTGTTCAAAATTCAGCATTAGCTGGATATGCATTAGGTTGGGATAGTGGAAACGGTAAATGGGCATTTGATAATAATTTAGTTGGTACGGCTACAGCTTTAGTCCCAGATGCTTATGTTGGTGTAATTGAAACCGGAACTGGTGCTGGAGATAGTCAAGGTGCTCCTGTTTATGGTGGAGCAACAAACGGAGTTGGAACTATATACGTTGATACAAACGACAGTGAAATCTGGATTTACGCATAACACTAAATAAGAGGTTACAAATATGGCACTAAACGCTAAAGGTGGTGTTAAAATAATAGAAGGTAAAGCTTATATTCATCCACTATCTATTCAAGAGATAGAATTTTTATTAAATTTACTTGCAAAT
>Ga0233437_1003444_pt1 | contig 20824 bp, 15 predicted proteins | sample SI_122_August201_FD_182714 | JGI IMG/M metagenome (GOLD analysis project Ga0233437, IMG submission 182714) | Seawater microbial communities from Saanich Inlet, British Columbia, Canada - SI_122_August2016_200_MG | ecosystem: Environmental > Aquatic > Marine > Inlet | place: Canada: British...
ATGTTTTGACTTTAGGGCTAAGTTTTCGTAAATTTGTTGGGCAGAGTCAGGGCGATTAGCTCAGTTGGCTAGAGCGCAACATTGACGTTGTTGAGGTCACTGGTTCGAATCCAGTATCGCCCACCACTTCGGATAACTTTCACCGGAACGTATTTCCTCAACCTGTTGAGGGGATAGTTTTGATGGTTCTAACGTTAAGTCTGCTTGTAATTCTAGTTTTTTGAACGATAAATACTCTTTTCCAATGTCTAAAGCCAAAATTCCGTCTTTTAAAATGAAGTTCGAACCGATCTTTTCAAATATGTATCGCTTTTCTTTTATCGTACTTTCGGCAAAGCGTTTGCAAAGGCCATGAACAAAATCAATTTCTTTCTCCACTTCCTCTAGCCAATCATCTCTAACAACTTCGGCTTCCTTAAACCGTTCTTTCCATTGATTACACTCACGTTGGGCTTCTTTTTTCATGTCTAAAAATTGTTCTTTGGTAAGTTCGTTTTCGGCTCTCATCTCAATAAGTCGCTTGAGTTTATTTTCTGATTGTTGGTAGTTCCTTTGAAAAAGATCATTTTGATTTTTCTTTTTCCCAAATTTTTCTTCATTTAAGAACTTAAACCATTTAATTGACCATTCCTCAAAATCAGCATCTAGCTCAATGGATGAGAGGATACTATTAATTTGTTTATCTAAAGCTTCCGCACGAACGGATGGTTGCTTACAGTTTCCTTTTCTTCTTGTGCAATGATAGTAGGTGTACCATTTTCCTTGGGAGATAACTTTTTGAGAAATTCTTTTCTTACAACGGAGGCAAGGTTTAGGATTTTTACCAGATTGGTGTTTACCGCAGTCTGGGCAAACATATTTTACTTTTTCTTGAGCAGTAATCTGACAGTTACATTCATTGCACCTTATTGATCCAGTAAAGGGGAATTCCACATTACTTTTAGTTTTACGGCAACGCTTTCTTAAAATCTCTTGAGCTCGTTCAAATTCCGATTCGTTTATTATTGGCTCATGATTGCCCCAGTTTTCGTTTTCACCTGACTCAAGATATCCGTAATAAAAACGATTGTTGAAAATTCCATGCAATGTTGATGGCGTTAACTCATTACCACCGGTCCTTTTTCTTTGTACGGTATTAAATCCCCATTTTTCATTAGCAACTCTGCAAATATCCTCAAGCGAATAAACATTTGTTAGGAGTAAATCCCACATTTTACGGACTTGATCAAAGCGTATAGGGTCTTTTATAACAACTCGATTCTCCTTATCGTTCAGATATCCTTGGGGAGCCATATGGCAATGTCCACCCTTTTCAATTTTTGTTTTATTCCCACGTTTAACATTACGGGAAAGATCAAGGCTGTATTGATTAGCCATTCCAAATTCAATGGTGAGAGGGAGTGTGTTATCTGTTGGTAGATATGTGTTGTAAGGTGTTTTAATGCACTTAAGAATGCCATTTTGAAGAAGATAAATAAGGAAACCTCCCTCTACAGGATTGCGGGCCAAGCGGTCGGCTTTCCAAACGCTAATAGCATTAATTTCTCCAGCTTCTATTGCTTTTACCATGGCAGTGAAATCCTCGCGGTAACCCGGTTTGTGGCCTGTTTTTTCATCTCTGAATTCACGCAAAATATGAATCTCAAGCTGTTTTTCTGTTGTCTTAAGAGCCTCCCGTTGAGATTCGATGGACTCTGCTTGTTTGTCCTTTGCTTCATTTGATTTTCTCAAATATCGACAGAATTTTAGACCTTCAAACATGATTGTAGTGTTTATCCAAATTGGACGACTCTAGCTTCCCAACGCGTGCATAAAGCCTTTGCTGGTAGAGTCGCCCAACTTGGACAACAAACCTAGACTTTATGATAACGAATTGGGAAGCACCTCAATTATGGCTTATTTTATGAAAAATTAAAAGATTACTTAAGTAATGGGGGTGGCTAAATGTTTTCAAGCCAATAGTGGATCGTTTTTTTACATTCTTCTTTTTCTTGCTCAGTGAGTTCGAGGGCTTTTTCAGGGTAAAAGAAGTATTCTTCAAATTCAGGGACAGAAAAGCCACTCTTTCTTATCAGTTCCATCTCATCTGCTTTTTTGTAGATCCCAATCATTGGGCCGAAAGTGCCCATCTCTTCAAACTCAGCACGTTTTGAATTAGCGTCTTTAATCATTTCACGCAGTTCATCATTTAAAAACTGAATATCTCTCCCCTTCTGCTCTAGTACTTCAACCATATAAAGTGATTTGCGTAGCAGCCTGTAAGCTTGCAAGGCTCTGGCAAAAGCATGTTGAAAATCAACATTTGGTTCGTAATCCTCGTCTTCAGATTCGAGTGGTTCAAACCAGTAAGAAAATAGTTTTTTTGAAATTTTCTCTGGAGGGGAGTCTCTCCTCGTTCTTTGATCAATGAATATCCTTAAAATAATGACACTCAATCTACTTAACTGTAAATCAAGCAAAACTACCCGCATACTTGAATCAACAACACAGCGGCGGATCACGTTGAAGCAATCAGTAAGGCGGTTTATTTCGGGAATTTGATGCTTTAACTGACAATCTTCATAAATAGCCTCTTCCTCTTCGGGCGTTATAAGTCGCTCCTTTCCGCGGGTCTCACTTTGACGGTTAAAATCCGCAAAAATTATGTTGGCTTTATTTCTAAGCGACATAGATTTGCTGAGTTTTTTAAGGTTAAATTTCTTCATAAATTAAGGTTTAAAAAGTAGTACGACGCTCTAAAATAGCGCGTTCAATGATTTCGACTCGATTAGCGATACTGGAGACTTCAATAGCCTTAATGAGTTGTCCGGAAAGAACGCCAATACAGTTGCCAATTTTTGCGTCCAATTCACCAGAACGGACACGATTGATTGTATCTTCAAGTAGGAGAATTACATCTTGAGTTTCCTTGAGCGTCATGGGTGGTAAAGGCTCTTTTACCACAATAGTTTTTGCTTGACCGCCTCGTGATTGTGCCTCTTGGCGTTTTTTCTTTTCAGAGTGATGGAAGAAACAGCATTCCTGGCCCTTTATGGAGTGAGCCCTACATTGTTTGCCATTATCGTCTTTGAAGTTGCATTGCATGAGAAGAGAGTTAAGAATTATTAGGGATATCGTCTATTTCCGTTTCAGGCCCAAAAACTTCTTTGATTTCTTTATTAGAGATCTTATTCAAAAGGGCGTTTTTGTCGTCGCTACTGTCGCAGTCGTCGTTTTCAGGTGGAGTAGTATCAGGTTTAGCGACAGATGAGACAGATGAGACAGTTTGCTTGTAAATTTTGTAGAATCGGCCTCTCCGTGTTTTATCCTTCTCTTTTTCGATAACAATTCCGCTTTCAAGTAAATTGGAATGCACCACATTAATTTGGCGCCCTAATGTTGCTGGCGTTTTTGGCATAGCTTTAAGATTTACTTTTGCATCCTCGGCAATTTTAAAAAGCTTCTCATGAAGTTCGGTTGGGGTACCTTCCCATTCCTCATAGTCATCAATTAGACGACAAATGGTATGAGCGACAGGGTCGTTTTCGAGTACTTCCTCATTTTGCTGATTGATATTAGATTCATAAGCTTTTAGAAAGGACGGCCCTCCAAAACCAAGTATTTCGGCAATCGCGTAACCCCATTTAGCAAAATCAGCCATACGTGGAAGTTCATTTAAAGAGATGTGATCAAATTCGACACGAGCTTGAGCTAAAACATCGAAAATACCTCCTAAAATAATTGGGCGATCCGTTGCAAACTCTGTGTTTACAATTTCTTCTGTTTTTCGTTGTTCTTTATCAATACGTTTACACTCGATCATAATGCTACGATCGTGTAGGTCCGGGTTCTCTACAACGTTATTAATCCCATTAAGCGCAATTACACGCCTATATTGGTAAATAACATCATCGTCGTCAGTGAAAAGGCGTCGCTTTGATGCTCCAGCTCCTGTGACAGCACGGCAAAGTATGTCAGATGTATTTTGGTTTACTCGATTCACATTGTCGTAAAATGGAGTGTAGTGATGAGCAAGTTGCTGGACAATTTCATCGGCTGAAGGTAACGATAAAAGCCCAGCTTTTGAAGGATCAATTAGTTGGCGGAGGAACCGCATTGTAGTGGACTTTGCCGATCCTTGGCCGCCAAAAAGAACCAAAATAGCATGAGCTATTTCAGGAATGTAACTGGCTACAAGCCAAACCAAAAGTAAAACTTTATGGTTGTCACTTTGAAGGTGAATGTGATTCAAAAGACGGAGGGCATCTCCTTCTCCTTGAGCGACAGGTAAAATTTGATCTTCTTGATGCTGAAATGAACGAAATAGAATTGGGATATCATTCACGATTTCCCAAGTTCCTTTTCGGATACGAACAGCTTTTGAATGGCCAATGTCATACCAGACATCGCCATCGCAATATGCAACTCTATTTTGAAGTTTAAATTGTTGATCACCATAAATCGCCTTGGCTGCAATCAGGTTCATAACTTTTGTTAAATTCTCTGAATTCACTAGGTCGCTAGTTTCTTTCCAGTAAAGATGATGAAGGTACTTCCCAAAGCTTTTACTTTCGCATCTTTTAATGTGTTTTTGATCACCAATTGAAAATTGAGTAAAAGGATCGTCCATCTGATCGCGAAATATAATTGGATTTTGCTTATCAAATAGCTCAATTAGAGTTTCTGTTTGAGTGGAGGTGTCGTCTTTTTTTTCGTTTGATAAGCCGGTTTTTTGATTGAGTGCACTTTTAGGTAGAAGATCACGACAGTTTTCTTTAATCCATTTAGCGATTTCACCTTTTGAGTGGTCATAGTATTGAAACCATTGGATGTAGGTGGGCCCACCATCTTTGCCCGATCCAATCATCCCATTACTATCAATCCAGGCGTCCGCTGGCTTTCCATTTACGTCAATGTGTTCACCTCCTCCCGAGCGTGGCCTAAAAGTAAACATCTCATGGTTTACTATTGCTGTGCCAGACGCACGTTGTAAAACAAGTTTGTTACTTAAACTTGCGGCTGCATCCCAAAAACCTTGGCCTTTATTAGGTTTGCTAAGGGGGGCGATAGGTTTGTCAGGGCTTTTCTTTAAGGGGAAAGCTCTAACCATTTCTGCTTCAGTATAGTATTTGAGTTCGCTGTTATTTTTTGGCCAAACAATAGTTACCATCAATGGATCTTGCTTGTTATGGTAATAACCAGGGACTCTTAAAACACGAGAAATATCCTTACAAGCTGGGTCGCCATCAAAATATTGAATAATGGATTTTTGGATATCTGGAAAGTTTTCTAGTTTTGCGCCGTTTTTAGCGAGGTAATATCCATGAAGGGACTTCCGGGTCTTTATTATAACGCTAGGCCTCAGAGGGGCCATTCGGAAGCGATCCCATTGTTCTTTTAAAGGGAAGTCATCCATTTCCACAAACCAAGCATTAACTTGCGTCATATTCTCTTTTTTCCGCTTACCATCGGGACATGAATTTGGCGTAAAAAACACACCGGCACTTTTTTTATTGAGAGCCCTGGCTCGTTTCCATCTTTCAGGAGTTGGAGTGCCGCACATTGCAAAGGACCTGTTTTTAGCCTTGTCATCAAAAGTTTGAAGGCAATAGCCTGGAAATAACTTTAGGAATTCATCAGTTTGCATTGTAGTTTCATAAGGTTAGGAGTAAGCCTCCGCAAGACAACCCGCTTGCGGAGGCGATTGGGTTAAAAAAGAAGATTTTCTGGCATGTCAGATTCTTCCTCCTTAGATTCAGAAGAGGGAAGTACTTCTTGAATAGGGTCCTCTTCAGATCGATCTGTTAAGAATTTCTCCTGAAATAATATAATTCCATTGCGAATTTCGCGGCTCAGTTTGATCATTTCCTCAAGGTCTTGAGGCTCACTTTTCTCAAAATGGAGTTTGAAATACTCAACAGCGCCATTTTTTTCCTTCGTGGTGGTAAAAATGGTTTGGTTTTGCTGGATCGTAGAATTTTTAAAGGAAATTTCCTCATAATCCGAAAATCCAACAATAGAAGAGCCTTTCAAAAACATTTTGGCAATTTGACCGTTCACTTGTAGATAAAGAACAACCTGGAGACGCAGTCCTTCGTACTTATCCTTGAGTTGACGATATGTCCCTTTATCGATGAGGCGTTTGTCACTGGCTAGGTAAATTAGTTCAGCGTAATCATCAAATTCATTAGAGACGTAAATATTGCTTCCGGCATCATGATCCCATTGGCTAGTTTGTTTAGTATGAGCAAGAACTACTGCCTCTAGCGAAGGCCCCAAATCCTCGTCCTCGTATACTTCAGCTTCTTTATTCCAGCGGCGGAAGATAAAGTTCCCTCGTGGGGCGACAGCATCGTCATAGCTGATTTTTACGTAGGACACGCGATCTTGCGGGCCAGAAGTTGTGCCAGCAAGCTTACGTGCTTCCGCAAGAAGATCAGGGTTAGTTTTTGTCAGGGCTCTTTCGGTTTTTGTAGTCATGTTATAAATATTAAGGATTAAAAGTTGCTTCCATCAGTAAGGAAGCGTAAACTTGTGGTGACTAGGGGTTGAGAGGTTTTGCCACTCAACCTCTCTCTTTATTAAGGAGGCTTTTGCGGGCGTATTTGGAGTTGAAAGTGAGAAAGGGTCATAAGATTTGTTGTTGGTCCTGCGATAGTGCGTAAAGGGTTAATAATTCTTGAGCCATTTCTTCAGATTCAGCGACAGATAGGTTTCTACCGGTTTTTAACTGATAGAGTTTTTTAAATTCCAAAATAGCTTCTTGGGGCAAGTTCAAGAGTGGATTTGATTAGATTCTTTTACTTTGGTCTTGAGGAATTTAAGGTTTGTTAATAATACTTGACTGGGGAGTACCAATTTCTGTTGGGTGTGTAGTTTTTGGATTTCCTTTAGCCTTTTTGTTTGTTCAAAAATAAAAATTGAACGTCCGGTAGGTAATTTTTGGACTTCAATCAAAGAGGCTCCGGCAGTCATTATCGATGCGGCAGTTTCAATACACTGAGTTTGGTATACGTTTAATTTTTGCATGTGAATTATTAAAGGCTTCTACCCTTAATAGGTTAAAAATCACATGCGTTACGCTCTGTTATCTGAAAATTTTATTAAAATTGTCTGAGTTAATTAACGTTGTCCGGTTATTTCTGAATAATGAGCTTCAAAATCATCAACAACGGGCTTAAAAGGTTCGTTTTCTGGAATAACTCTGAACTTTAGTTTGTAAGCCTTAAAAATTTTATGTTCAAAAAAAGGATCTTCTGAAATCCCAAAATATAATTGAAAGGCTTCCTTTAAATCACATTTAGTACGCCTAAGATGGGGAGGGGCATCTATATCTTTACTTTTAAGATCCGGGTGTTTTGATAATATTTTAAAAAGATTCCATGGTTGAGTGGGCGGACGCATTCTTTCCCTTTTGTTTTCTAGGCCAAAATCATGGTAATTTGCTTCTCCCAATTTTCCTTTATTGCGTATATAAATTTCAACAGTCTCCCCATTTAAGAATTTTAGTGTTAGATCTTCCCACTTTGTACCCGGTGGGAGCTTGACACGAGGTTTAACAGATTTAGTATTTTTAGATTGAGAACCTTTATTCTGATTTAACCTTTCTGTGAGGGCCCAATAGAATTTTTGAAGGATAGCGATTCTCGTTGCAAAATTTGAACCGATATTAATAAAATCTTCATTCATACCATGGCTACCATAAAGGGCAAAAGTTTTTGGCCTTCTGAATTCTTGAATTGGAGTTTTTTCTAGAAATATATTTTCAAGGTGTCTCAGGCATTCTCGATACCATGAATTCAGGTAGATTTCTGAGTATTTTTTATTATCTTCTTTAGGGTCATAAGTTTTTTGATCTCTTTTTTCTAGGTAATCGAATTCCATTTGGTCAAAGCCTCGTTGTCCTTCGTCGGCTAATTTATCAATTATTGCTATAGCCTGTTCGATTGGTATGTTTAGTTGCATTTAAATGTTTTGAATTTTTATAAATAAATACTGCCGCTTTTTAGCTTTAAGGTCAAAGTTGTTTTATCTTAAAAATTTCATTAGTTATATGAGGTTGGGGCGGATAATTAAAATCTAAATATTAAAAATATGAAATTTCATGTTATTGTATCCAGGAATTACAGGCTTAAAAATTATGAAAATAACTCCTTATCATGCGAAGTATTATGCTTATGCATTAACAAAACGGAGTCCTTCTGATAGCTTGGAAAAGCTCACGTCTACTTTGTCCAATGCTCAGGTTGATTTGAATCCTCACCAGATTGAAGCGGCTTTATTTGCTTTTCGTTCACCACTTTCCAAAGGTGCCATTTTAGCCGATGAAGTAGGTTTAGGGAAAACAATTGAAGCTGGGTTGGTTATTTCTCAAAAATGGGCTGAACGTAAAAGAAGAATGCTTCTAATTGTGCCGTCTAACCTCCGTAAACAATGGAGTACAGAGCTCCAAGAAAAGTTTTTTATTCCATCTACAATCTTAGAGGCAAAATCCTTTAACAAATGTATAAAAGAAGGAAATCTTAATCCGTTTGATCAAGGTGACAATATTATAATTTGTTCATACCATTTTGCCCGCAACAAAGCTCCATACGTAAAGCAAACTCCATGGGATTTGGCAATTATTGATGAAGCGCATAGATTAAGGAACGTTTATAAGCCCAGCAACAAAATTGCTAAGGATATAAAAGATGCACTTGAGAATGTCCCTAAAATTCTTCTTACAGCTACTCCACTTCAAAACTCCCTACTTGAGCTTTATGGTCTTGTCAGCATAATTGATGATCATGTTTTTGGGGATCTTAAAAGTTTTAAATCACAATACGCAAGAGTTTCTCAAGTACAGGATATTTATGAAAATGAATTAGGGCTCGTTGAGCCAAAACAGGAGATGTTTATTGACCTGAGAAAACGATTAAAATCCGTCTGCATTAGAACATTAAGAAGACAGGTATTAGAATATATTAAATACACAAAACGTATTCCTTTAACTGAAGATTATATCCCCTCAGAAGAAGAAGAGGAGCTTTATGATGAGATGACGGAATATTTACAGCGCCCACAGCTTTATGCCCTACCTGCTAGTCAAAGGCACTTGATGTCACTCATCTTACGTAAATTATTAGCATCTTCCTCATTTGCTATTGCTAGTACCTTAGGAGGACTTGCTTATAAACTGGAAAAATTAATTGAGAAAGCAAAAAAGCATCAAACTCAAGTTGAATTAGGCCTTCCTGGTATTGAAGAAAACTTTGATGGCTATGATGAATTGGCTGACGAATGGGTTGATGATGAAGAGGGTGTTGATGATGAAGAAAATGAGGATGAAAAGATCTATACTAAAGAAGACATTCAAGCAATGAAGGAAGAGAAAGAAGATTTGGAGAAATATAGAGATATGGCGAACAAGATCTTTAAAAATTCAAAGGGAGATGCGCTCCTCATTGGTCTTCAAAAAGGTTTTCAAATGGCGGAAGAGTTAGGATCACAAAAGAAAGCTCTTATTTTTACAGAATCAAGGATTACTCAAGATTATTTAATGAATCTACTCTGTGAAAATGGGTATGAAGGAAAGGTTATAGTATTTAATGGATCCAACAATGATCCTAAGTCAAAAGAGATTTATGCGGAATGGTTAGAGAAGAATAAAGATACAGATAAAATTACAGGCTCAAAAACTGCAGATATGCGTGCCTCTATTGTTGAATACTTTAAGAATGAAGGAGAAATAATGATAGCTACGGAGGCTGGTGCTGAAGGTATTAATCTTCAATTTTGCTCCTTAGTTATAAACTATGACTTACCTTGGAATCCACAACGTATCGAGCAAAGAATTGGTCGTTGTCACAGATATGGACAGAAAAATGATGTTGTAGTGATAAATTTTGTAAATAGAAAAAATGCCGCTGATCAAAGAGTGTATGAATTATTAGATCAGAAATTTAATCTATTCAAGGGGGTGTTTGGTGCCAGTGATGACATTCTTGGGACTATTGAATCAGGTGTAGATTTTGAGAAGCGTATTGCAGCTATTTATCAAACATGTAGATCAGAAGATGAAATTAACACTGCTTTTGATTCACTTCAAGAAGAGATGGATGTAAGTATTCAGGAGAATATGGGAGATGCTAGACAAAAGTTACTTGAAAATTTTGATACCGAAGTTCATGAAAAATTGAGATTAAATCTTCATGAGAGCCAACGATATTTGGATACTTATCAAAAATGGCTTTGGGAAACAACTAAATTTTATTTGGGTGATATTGCAAAATTTGCAGATCATGAATACTCATTTTCATTAAATGAAAATCCATTCGAAGGTGAAGTTATCCCATCAGGTCCATATAAAATTGGAAATAATATTGAAGACTCACACGTCTATCGACCTGCTCATCCATTAGCGCAAAGAATTTTAAGTGAAGTGAAGGGCAAGGAATTACCTACTAAGGAAATTGTTTTCGATTATAGCAATCATCAAGTTATAATTTCTGTATTAGAGCCGTTAGTTGGAAAGAGCGGAACACTTAGGGTTTCTAATTATTCTGTTCAGGCATTTGAAAAAGAAGATCATATTATTGTTGCAGCTATTGATGATAATGGTGAGAAGTTGGAGTCAGATGTTGTTAAGAAAATCTTTGCGCTTGCAGGGAAACACCAAGATTGTATTCAATTAAGCTCAGAGGAGGAGAGAAATATTGATGAATTTGAAAAGCAGACCGTCAAAATTGTTTCTGGTCAAATAGCTGAAAGGAATAGTGAATTTTTTGATGCTGAGGTAGACAAGCTGGATGGATGGGCAGAGGATTTGAAAAAGAGCTTGGAAATAGAATTAAAGCGTATGGATATTGATCTCAAGGCAATGAAGACAAGTGCAAAGAAAGTGTTAGACTTGGGAAAGAAAGTGAAACTCCAAAGAGAAATTAAGGGTCTAGAGAAAAAAAGAAATGAAATGCGACAAAAACTGTATCATTCACAAGATGAGGTAGATAATAAGAAAGAAGACCTGTTGGAACGAGTGGAGGCTCAGCTGAATCAAAAAATGACACTTACTAATTTGTTCACTATTAGATTTAAAATAATATAAAATCATGAATAACAATAAAAAAAAACTGGAACTTACGTGGATAGGAAAGAATAATCCTGAGTACGATATAGCCAATATTGAACCAAGAATTTTAGAAGAAAACACTGAGCTTTCCAATTGTAAGAATGATCCAAATACAGAGAATATAATTATCCATGGAGATAATCTTCTTGCACTCAAGGCCCTACTTCCTGAATATGAAGGGAAAGTGACGTGCATTTACATTGATCCACCTTATAATACTGGAAATGCATTTGAACAATATGATGACAGTGTAGAACATTCAACATGGTTATCTCTGATGAAGCCAAGATTGGAGTTGTTAAAAATACTACTAAACGAGAAAGGAAGTATTTGGGTTACTCTAGATGATAATGAATCACATTATTGTAAAATTTTACTTGATGAAATATTTGGAAGACAGAATTTTGTTGCCAATATGATATGGGAAAAAGCAGATAGCCCTAATATGGATTCAAAATATTTTTCATCTAAGCATGATTCAGTTCTTGTTTATGCAAAGAACATAGAATCTGTAATAGTAAATCGTATATATAATGCTGATGAAATTCCAAAGCATTATAATAAAATTGATGAAAATGGAGATAGATATTATCTCAAACCATTAAGAGCAATGGGAGTTGATGGATATAGAGAAAAACGTCCTTCTATGTATTTTTCAATTATTGCTCCTGATGGAACAGAGGTATATCCCAAAAATGCAGATGGTTCTGATAGCAGATGGAGATGGGGATTAGAAAGAGTTGAAAAAGACAAGAAAAGGTTAGAGTGGATTAAGACCAAAAAAGGATGGAGTCTTTATTTTCGTATTTATCTAAAAGATAGTAAAGGCACTCCTCCTGAAACCATTTGGTACCATAAAGATGTAGGCACCAATAGAACTTCAAAAAAAGAAATAAAAGATTTATTTCCTAAAGACATCTTTAGTACTCCAAAACCAGAAAAATTAATTCAGAAAGTAATACACGTCTCTACTATTTCTGGAGATATTGTGCTCGATAGTTTTTTGGGATCAGGAACAACCTCTGCAGTCGCCCATAAAATGGGCAGGAAACATATCGGGATTGAGATGGGAGAGCATGCTTATACGCACTGCAAGACTAGGTTGGATAAAGTAGTCGATGGTTCTGATCAAGGTGGTATTAGCAAGGCAGTAGAATGGAAAGGTGGTGGTGCATATAAATTCTATGAACTGGCCCCAAGTTTTATAATGAAGGATGAGTTTGGCAATCCAGTGATTGATGGATTTTACAACGACACAAAGCTTATCAAAGCTATGTGTAAGTTGATGAATTTCACATTTGAACCAAGTGGCATTGAGTACTGGAAGCATGGTGTTGGACAAGGAAAGAATTATTTGTATGTTACTACACAGCTTCTTACGAGTGGTATGGTTCAACAAATTGTAGTTCGCCTTGGAGTAGGTGAATCTCTTATTATTTGCCCAAAGAAATTTGAGCCCGGTGCAGAAAAAATAGATGATCGTATTACTATTAAAAAAATTCCACAATCAGTACTGAAAGCATGCCACTTTGGGAAAAAAGAATATTTACTTCCAATTAAAGAATCAGTCATTGAAGATGAGGAAATTGAAGCTGATACTGAAGATAACTTATAAATAATATGAAACCAGAACAAACAATCAAATATCTTAAAAACGCAATGAGCTTGCGCATACCGCAGACAAATAGTTTGAAACTTTTTGCTGATTACTTACAGGCACCTGTTGGTCAAAAGGTTTTAGCACGCATGAAAAATGGTAATCGGAATAATACTGGTGAAATTTTGGCTGAATCAATAAAATATTTTGACACTATTCCTGAGGCAGATAATTTTGAAGATTTTGAGCGTACATATCCTGCATATACCTTTGCGCTAGCAACAGGTGTGGGCAAAACACGTCTAATGGGGGCTTTTGTGGCCTATCTTTATCTTGTTTATAATATTCAGCATTTTTTAATTGTGGCTCCAAATCTCACAATCTATAGAAAACTCTATGATGACTTTAGCAAAGCAAACAATCCAAAGTATGTTTTTAAAGGTATACAAGAGATTAATATAAATACTACAAAGATTATTACTACTGATAACTACACTAACCAACAGAATACAGAAATTTTTGGTAACCAGATTCAAATCAATATTTTTAATATTCAGCAATTTGCGCAAAAAAATCTAATTGATGGAAAAGGGATTGCGAAAGGTATAGTTAAAGGATCAGAAATGTACGGACAAAACGATGATGGAACTTTAGCTTCATATTTTGATTATCTAAAGGAACAAGAAGACTTGGTTGTAATGCTTGATGAAGCACATCATTATCATGCTAGCGCAGCACTTGGGGCATTTGATTTAATGGATCCACTGTTTGGGCTAGAAATGACAGCAACACCATATCTTGGCACAAAAGGGACTGGAAGAAATGCACGACAAATTAGGATGAGGAATGTTTTATATTCTTATAATCTGGGGGATGCAATTCGTGGAAAACTTGTTAAGGATCCATGGATAGGAACAGAGGCAGATGTTGATTTTACTCAATTTGATAATGATTCAATTGATACCGATGCACGCAAACTACAATTAGCGGCCTTTTTTCATGAACGTGCAAAAAACGCACTTAAGGAATATGCATTAGAAAATAACAAGTCGGTTGTAAAACCAGTAATGCTAGTTGTGGCAAAAGATACAACCCATGCAGGAGAACTAAAGACTCTGATAGATAGTGATGATTTTAGGAATGGAGAATTCAAAGGGAAAGTAATAGAAATACATACCAAACTTCGTGGTGATGAAGCAGATAAAAATATTGAAGATCTTATTTCTCTTGAACATCCTGATAACACAGTGGAAGTAGTGATACACGTAAACATGCTTAAGGAGGGGTGGGATGTAACCAATATATATACAATTGCTCCACTGCGTGCATCTGCGGCAGCAATTTTAACCGAGCAAACAATTGGTCGTGGTTTGCGACTACCATACGGCGAACGAACTAGTGAGCCACTAGTAGATCGATTGGTTGTCGTCGCACATGGTCAATATGCCAGAGTCGTTGAATTAGCAAAAGATTCACCACTTATACAGGGACAAGTGGAAAAGATATCTGAGTTAGAGACAAAAGAAGTTAAAGTCTTAACTGAAGTTCAACCTATTGTTCTACAAAACATTTCTGATGAGATACGAAAGTCTGACGTGGTTATGGAAGAAATAAATAAGCGAGCAGAAGCTACGATTTCAAAGATTCCACAATTTGAAACAATGGAATCAGATGTTAAATCAAAGATGCTAGAGAAAAAAAGAGAAGAATTAATTAGTGCTGCTTCTAAAGAAACGGCTAAAATTTTATCCTTCTCAGACTTCCATGGTCAAAAAACAAGTGTAAAAGAGGCAACTCCTTTTGGAACAGATACTCTTTTTGGTTCATTTGAGCCAGGGATTCAAAATGAGCTGTCAAATATTGCAAAGAAATCAAGTGCAGATCTAGAAACAAGAAACATCCCGATTCCAAGACTTATTCTTACTCCACATTATGGAGAACTTATTCTTCATGATTTTGATTTAGATATTAGGATTGGTGTACTTCGGTCATATACAAATGAAAGAGCTATTCTAGAAGAGCAACTTCAGAATGAGCGAGAAAAAAATTTATTGGGTGAAGAAATTCCTGGCAGACGGGTGAGAGAGGTTACGCAAATAACCAGTTTTGGTTCGAAAAATAAACAAACACCACAAAGCACAATTATAGCTGCACTCCTAGATTTCCCCTTGGTTGATTATGATGATGAGGCACAAAAACCTTTATTGTTAAAATTAGCTGATCAAGCCGTGGCGCATTATAGGAAGAAGGCTATTGATGATGATAATTTGTCTTTGATTGTGGAAAGCAATGCTCGTTGTATTGCCGATGATATTTATAAACAAATATTGTCTCATAAGGAATTAAAATCGGAAGGATATTTAGATTCAGGTGTTACCGAGCCTAAACCTTTTCTAGAACAATATAATATTTCACTTGGTTTTGGCGAAACGCCTGTTACTCTTGAGTCCCAGTTAAATACTTTTTCAGCAAAATTGGCATATGGTCCATTTCAAAAAGCCTGCCATTCTAAATATAAATTTGATTCTTCTGACGAAGTAAGGCTAGCCTATCTATTAGACAGTGATGATGGAGTAGAGGATTGGTTGCGACCGGCGCCTAATCAATTTGAAGGTTTATATTGGCGTGATGAAAAGGGTGAATCACATCATCGCTATGAGCCTGATTTCGTAGTTGAATTTGAAAAAGAAATTGTAATGATTGAAGTTAAGCCAGAAGAGGAGATTGATAGACGTAATGTTCAAGCTAAAAAAACTACGGCCGAGGAATATTGTGAAGTAGTTAATAAAAATATTGGTAAATTTGGGATCGTGAAACCATGGAGGTACATAATTGTCCCCACAAAGGAAATCACTATTCATTCAACACTTAAAGTTTTATTAGAATCATGTAATCCTACCAAATGATAACTAACCCAATCACCAAATCCGACTTTGTCCGCTACCTAGAATGTCCAGCCTATTTCTGGTTTTTTAAGAAAAAGCCGGAAGTTCTGGATGATAATATCCTTAGTGATTTTGATAAAGAATTAATCAAAAATGGGTATGAAGTAGAGCTCTGGGCGCGAAAGTTATTCCCACGTGGGGTTTTAGTTGAAAGTAGAGAAAGCGCCGCGGTTGAAGAAACTCAAAAACATCTAGAAGAAGGAAAAAAGAACATTTTCCAGGCTACTTTTGAGGTAGAAGGCCTCTATGCCATGGTGGATATTCTAGAATGGGATGAGGATAATGAGTATTGGGTTATTAACGAGGTAAAAGCCACATCTTCAAAAGAAAAGAAAAAAGATGAGCATCTTAAAGACGCCGCTTTTCAGTATATTTTGATGAAAATGGCTGGTTATAACGTTGGGAGGGTTAATTTAATAGAGTTGAACAAGGAATTCCGTAAGCAAGGAGACATCATCCCTCGAAATCTTTTTGAAATAACCGATATTACAGAGCTTGTAAAAGAGTTGGCAGGGCAGGTTAATCTCATGATTGATGATATGCGGCGCATTTTAGAGAATGATCGAGAACCGCTTCCTTGCGAGTGTATTTACAAATCACGTAGTAAGCACTGCCCGGCTTTTAAATATTTGTACCCCGATGTGCCAGATTACTCTGTTCACGATATTGTAAGGATCGGCTCGAGCCCTAAGAGATTAGAAGGGCTTATTGAGGAGGGTTGTTACACCATTGAAGACGTTCCAGAGGAGTTTGAGCTAACCGAGTACCAGAGAAATCATGTAAATGTTGAACAAACTAAGCAATCGATTATTGATTCGATAGAGATAAAACAGAAGTTAGGAGAGCTAAGTTATCCTCTTTATTTTTTGGATTACGAAACCTTCCCAACTGCTATTCCTGTTTACGATGGCTGTACTCCTTATCAGCAGGTACCTTTTCAGTTTTCATTGCACATTTTAAGAGAACCGAATGGGGAGTTGGAACATTACGAATTTTTGCATACTGATCCGGAGATAAATCCAATGATCCCATTGGCTGAGGCTTTAAGGGAATTGATTGGAGAGCAGGGGAGTGTGATTGTTTGGAATAAGAAGTTTGAAGGAAAATGCCACGAAGACCTTGCGGAGCTACTACCTGAACACGCCGAAATTTTTCACGGCTACAACAATCGGTTTTTTGATTTAATGGATATTTTTTCACAGCATGATTATGTTGATGCTGATTTTAGAGGAAAATTCTCCATAAAAGCTGTTTTGCCCGTGCTAGTCCCAGAGCTATCTTATAAGAACTTAAACATTAGCGACGGTTCGATGGCCATGAACAGCTGGAAGAGAATGATGTTTGAAATGGAGAGCCAACAAGATAAAGATCAGGTTCAACAGGATTTGTTAAAGTATTGCGAGTTGGATACGTTGGCCATGGTGAAGATATTTGAGGTGCTTAAGAAATTATAATATTTTAATCAAACCAACATGAGAGGAAGAACAATAACTATATTCATTCCGGACAGTAATCCAAGAGGAGTAAAGATTTGCGATATTAAAGATTCAATTGTTAAAGCGATTTTCATTCCAAGAAATAAGTTAGATACTGTATATAAGCGCAATGATCTTCAAGATCCAGGAATATATTTTTTATTTGGGAAGGAAGATGAGATTGAAAAAGTAAGTGTTTATATTGGTGAAGCTGAAAATCTTATAACAAGATTAAAACAGCATAATGCTAATAAAGATTTTTGGAATAAAGCGATTTGCTTTGTTTCCGAAAAGAGAAATATAAATAAAGCTCATATTAAATATCTTGAAAATTATTGTTGTGAACAGGCAAAAATAGTTAATAAATGTAACCTAGAAAATTCAATAACTCCAACTCAGTCATCTTTAACAGAGCAAGATGTTGATTTTGTGTTGAGTTTTTATGATGACATGAAAGTTTTAATTTCCACATTAGGATTTCCTATTTTTCAAGAAAACAAAAAAAATAAAGAAAATATTTTTATTTGCAAAGGGAAAAATGCTTATGCTGAAGGTGAATATACAGAAGATGGCGTAATAGTATTCAAGGGATCTAAGGCAAATTTAGAAGAAACTAAGACAGCTGGAAGTTGGTTATCAAACAGAAGGAAAATATTAGTAGATAAATCTATTTTAGAAGAAAAAGAAGGGACATATTTATTTAATGAGGATTATACATTCGCTTCACCCAGTACAGCGGCTGGGGTAATCCTAGGGAGGAGAGCAAATGGATGGATTGAATGGAAAGATAAAAATGGGAAAACAATGGATGCCAAAATAAGACAAAAGGCGTAGAAAGCTTTACTTTAAGCCATAATTGGCTATAATAAAACTGTCCTTGAAATTTAGAACTGAGTGCGACCGATTCGCACCATTTATTTCTTCCCGATTAGCGGGATAGGCAAGCTGGGAAATCTGCGGCAAGCCACATGAAATGAATGACTAATCGCTATTTAAGAGCGGTTGGGAGATTTCACTTGCTGGAGGTATAAGTCCAGACAATGAATTTTCCTGACCGCTTTTTTTGTTTTCTAACCCCATTTATATGGAAATGCACAAAAGCCTTACTCAAAACGGTCCTTACGTCGTTATGACAGAGGATTGCTGGGATTATTATAAAGATCCTCCCATCCGGAATGGCATTTTTCAGTCAGATAGTTATTTTGAAGCTGTATCTTTTGCCATGCGCTATTATGATCAGTGTAGTAAGGAAGATCTTCAATATCCAAACACTCAATCGCTTTGGATAAGTCCAGAGCCCATAGGAATGCACTTTGACTATAATAAATATATTGAATTCCTAATTAACCAATGATCCAACCAAATATGAAAACAACTTCAGAATACAAAATCGCTAAAATCAACCTACTCGACACAAACATCTTTGCAGACTTTTTCGACGATGAAGCCTATTCTTGGACAGAACCCAGTGATAATTTGGAGTTTACTCTTATGCATGCCATTGATTCATTCAAAGAATTCAACCCCACTTTCTCAACCTACATCGATTGGACAAGACGAGCTGAAGATGGCGCATATGAAATAGAAATTTTTGATGAAAACCCAAAATCGATCTTTAGAGCTAGCATGATATTGCTCTCAATAAGAGTAGAAAGGGCGCTTTATCTTGCGCTTAAGTATCACCAAGGACAAATTAGGAAAGGTGACGGTAAGCAGTACATCATTCACATTTTGGGAATATCCAGGCTCTTATTCGGACATGGCGGGAATAATCTGGATATTGATGTGATTACCGCCTCAATTTGTCACGATCTTTTGGAAGACACAACCTGCACGGAAGAAGAGATAGAAGCCAATTGCGGCCCAGAAGTTCTTAGAATCGTCAAAGCGGTCTCCAACGATCCTGAACTCGAAAGCAAAGAGGATTGGGAGGATAAAAAGATCAAGTACATTGAAAGTGTTAAGGCCGGGGAGAGGAAGGCCATGATTGTCTGCCTTGCGGACAAAATTGTTAATTTAAGAGCGCTGCTCAGAACCTATAAACAAGTTGGGGAGACGGTTTGGGAACGATTCAATCGAGGTAAAGAAAAGAAATTATGGTTTGAGAAAAAGGTTTTGGAGATGTTGAAGGAAAATCTGGATCACCCTTTAGTTGAAGCTTATGAGCGTCTCATTAGGGAGTTGGAAATGGTGGGGGAATCGGCTTCTGGTGAGTCTTCTAGTCATCCATGGGATGGTCTCTCTGAAAGAGAAAAGCAACTGAAGCATGCGAGCATGATGACAAATCTTGCCTCATTCGTAGAATCGGGAGAGTTAGATGATCAGTAGATAAAAACATTACCATTGCCAATGTGTCTGGATGCTAATATTTTTAAAGGGCAGCTTTTTTAGATTATTTTCTACACTTATTGCATGTTAAAACATATGTTCACTAGCGAAGCTGTAAAATGGGCACGATCTATAGATGCAAGTGGGATTGGGCATAATAAAGAAAAAGAAATGGTGCTTGATCTATTAGGTCAGGTTCCAAATTGTTCAAGTGGTGATTTTACACCATTGTTTGGTTTTTTGATCTCTCCCAAGCCTGCTTGTTATGTTTCTAAGGTTGATCAAGAGGGATTGAACGAGATTCTTTTAGAGGCAAAGAAAATATATCCAGATGCCAAGATTGAAAAACACATATATAGCTCTTTTTGTCTTTATTCTCAGAGAAAAATTATTGCCAGAATAAAGGCTGAAAGTGGTTTTGCTGAAACATTGGGGATTCGGAATGACTCCATTGGCGTAATTTTGGAGAAATCAAAGAAAGATCAAGAGGTTGAAGGTTTTATTTTGGGTTTCCCTGAATCTGCTATACATACGTGGAAAAAGCTTAAGGTCTTGGACAAAAGAATGCCTAGACCTTTGGATCTGCTGATAGAACATGGTTTTAGTAAATTTCAAAGATGGGATGAAGTAGATAGGGCTAAATTATTATCCTTTAGAGCCAGATTAGAAAAAACTCGGATAACAGTTGATGGTTACATTGTGCATGCAGAGTTTAGAATATTTTCAGAGAAGGTATATAGAAAATATTTCAATGCTTCTCAGGAGGACATTGATTTTTTGCTTAGCTTGGCCGGGCAAGATACGAAAACTATGTATTATATAGATTCTAAGCTTCCAGGAAGGTGGTGGGAAAGTAGTAATTATGCGTAGCGTAGAAGAAGTAAAAGACGTTGAAAAGAATGGAATAGGAAATAATATGAAGAAAGATTAGGGAAATTGAGAGTAGCCATTTAACAGAATTTTAATCTTGATCATACAATTTAACCTGTTAAGTGAAGCAGTGATTGCTCAAAAAAGTGGTTCTAATATCATTGAGAGTGGCCCACCAGATACGTTTTCTAGTCAATAGCTTGGCAACACTCACTGATAATTTGTGATGGAGTTTTCTTGTTAATTCCAAGATGTAATCTTTCATGATTATAGTACTTTAAGTACTCTGAAATTGCTTTTGTATATGAGTCCATAGTTTCTGGCACTCTATCCAAACATTCTTCTTGAATTGTGCGGTTGAAACGTTCTACATGAGCGTTGTCATTAGATTTTCTTACTCGGCTATGCCTGTGAATTATTTTAATTCTTTCGGTGAAGTTTTGTGAGAACTCTGGTCCATTATCCGACTGAATCATCGTAAATTCAAAATTAGACTTTCTTTGAGCGCCACGAACAAAATACA